>Ga0126338_10004120_pt1 | contig 10297 bp, 10 predicted proteins | sample OrbCmetagenome_2_FD_92529 | JGI IMG/M metagenome (GOLD analysis project Ga0126338, IMG submission 92529) | Coral microbial communities from Petempiche,Puerto Morelos, Mexico - Orbicella C C metagenome | ecosystem: Host-associated > Invertebrates > Cnidaria > Coral | place: Petempiche,Puerto...
AATGCAAAAAGCAAAGCCTTGATGACATGCGAGTCTGTATGATTCCTCAGCTGATTATCGAATTATGAAATCTTTTGAAACCCATTTACAAAGTCCTCGGCTTCACCAATGTAAATGTAGCATCAGAAATGTCAGAATAAGGCCAATACAAGAATACCTGTTTCTGTTTATAGAAAAACAAAGATGGCCGTTCTAAAATCTGGATGAAATCTTCACAAGCGGCAATCTGATTGGTTGTTTATAGTAGCCCCTTTCTGATTGGTGTGGCATACATACATCTCTCACTCACTCATTCACTCACTCACACACTCACTCACTCGCTCACACATCTATTGACCCGCTCATAACATACCCTAGACCCGTTGACTAAGAGGTTTTTTTTTTTTTTTTCACAAAAAAATAACCCCCAAATTCTCGTTTTGCACAAAGGGATATGAGCACAGCACCCAGAAAAAAATTACTATTCAAAACAACATGTTCATAGTGGATTTGAAATTTATAAAGGAATACAAGAGTTTTACAAAAGTTCAAATTTACCACGTGCAAAATAAAAATATATGCAAACTAGATGGAAATCCTCTGTGTCTTAAAAAATACTTTTTGCACCTTTTATATTTTTCGATTACAACTTCTAGCACCTTTAGTATTGTCTAAGAGGATTTCTAAGAGATTGGGATTTCGTTTTGTAAGCTTATAACCTCGAACAAAGGCCAGTCTTGGATACTTTTTGCTCAAAACAACGGCGGGCACGTGCGAGAGGTACTGAGAATTTTAATTTGCCGCTGTATAAATTATAAAAGCTCAACACAGTAAAATTCAACCAACTTCAATACTTACTCGGGCAATAGCAATGGAAAAACACCAGTAGAAAAACTAATTTTCGTAAACAGCAGCTTTTAGTTTTAAACTTACCTTTAGTAACAGTTTTGTAGAATAATTTGCCAATAAGTTGTCAGTAAGCGGCACAAAGGTGGTCTTCACTTCAGTGTTCTGTAGCCGTCACAGCTACTTTCTCTGCACCCAAATCCAGCTAAACGAGGAAAATATGCTTCAATAGGAAACTGATGCCATAGATGCCCTATTAATCGTGGTATTGGCACCAAAATGAGTTTATAATCCTCTTGTCGCCATGTTTGGATTCTCTTTCGTTACCAGTGTCTTCCGCGTCACGGGAAAACTAGTGACGTCACGAAAGCTTTTCGCGGGAAAGACGGTTCGACGAGGGAACTTACGCGGGATCACTTTACCATCTCGCATTACGCCGCGTGAATTTATTTCTCCTGTTTCCGTCTTTCCAGGTACAAATATCATAAATGAATTTCTTCCCCTTTTTTCCGACGTGGCGGCAGTGAGGTGGACGAAGGGGCACCCTGTCGAGCCAATTTCCCGATTATGGCTCCGGCTGCGAGTATACAACGACTGTCAAACATGTCAATGGGTGTAGTTTCGGGTTGGCCTGTTTGAAATACATACAAATTATGTCCATTTAGTGAGGAAGTGTCTAATCAGCGCGGGTCGGGTAAACAGCGAAGGTTGTGGGTATACAGCGTGGGTCGCGGCACTCGCGGGTAACGCAAAAAATAATCATGAGCAAAAAACCTGAAATAAACGTTTTGATAGACCAATAAGGGGTGATCCTTGGTAGACCTATATTCAATAACATTTTTAAAACACCTGTTCCTTTGGCTGACTCTCGTGACCCATATTATGTTTATAAATTAAATGACCGGCGCGGTAATCCTGACAAGCTGTCATTCGTTTCTTATCGATAATGATGAAAAAGTAGCTTCTTCTAAGAAACATACCCAATTCAAGTCTAGAGTGCAAAACCATACCCTATTTAGGACCAAAATAGCCAAAATAGATACCCTATTTATGACCAAAACAGCTGAAAAGCCATACCTTTTAGGACCGCACATACCAATGTAATCCATATAGGGGAGTACCCCCGGGGGTTACCGACATGGCGGGGTCAAATATGGAAGATTTGCGACAGTCATTTGGTCCCCATGCTCTGACTTGCGAATTTCATTTCAAAGATTGTCGGAACCGGCAGGCTCGAAAGTTAAGAGAAGAAGACAGAATATATTTTAAACTGAACTGTGCAATCGTCTTTTAGAGCTGAGACTGAAAGCCTGTTTCACACAACAAGGCCCAGGAAGACTCAGAGAATTTCACTGAAGAGGACAGCGATCGAAAATATTTACACAGGTAGGTGGAATGACGGCACAAAAGAAACTATATATTTCGAGCATTTGTATCGTTACTTATGACATGTTACTTTTTGAGTTATTTATTTTCAAACTTCTGGTATAGTGCTGAGTTACTGTTTTAGAAGTATACCAATTAATAAAGAAGAGATTAAAGACTTAGAAGTACTCCGAAAATGAATCAACCGGAGAGATATCTTGCAATATAATAATGACTTTGTAATATAAAAAATATCTTTGTAATATGACAATGAATGGAGGAAATAATGAAACAACAAAACAAACAATAAAACAAGCGGAAACAATTCACGCCAGCTGTGAAAAGAGACCGTGTGAACAAGTCCCTTTTCGATGTAGCTCATGGTGATGCCCAAGACAACGTGCAGCTGGTGGTAGAATATAAGGCACTTTAAAATGGCAACAGCAAGGGAGGTAATGGTTCTTCCCTGAAACAAAGACAAGACAAAGCGACAAGAAGTCAACTAAAAAGGGCGAAAGGCCTCGGAGAGGACCTCAGTCGAGAAGATCCAAGGGACGAGGATAAGGCTGGCTGGCTTCTCTGGCTGAGAAGAGACGCCAGAAACCAGCATGCACAGATTGAAAAAGAAAAAGAAAAGAGGAACTGTGCCAAGATGTCGAGCATGTAGAAATTTGCAAAATGAAGGAGAGTTAACAAGTACTTCCCATACGGTCAAATTTTGTAGCCGAAACTGTTCTATTTTTGCCCGAGCGCGACCTGTGTCAACAGCATACCCTCTTAGACTTATTTACAACCCCTGGTAGTATTGTGGCTGACAAATTATCAGTAACAGAATCCACGATAAATGAGTTAAAAGAGGATGGCTTACCAATAGAATAGCCTCTTAACTCAAACTTGTTAACTCAAAACTTGGTTGGAATTTACCAAGTTAACTTTATTTGTACTGTTTACTTTAAATTGTTAATCGCGCAAACACCAACCCCGTTCACGAATCCACAACAGTTCCATTTGTTGGGCTAGCTTCTGTTCAAAGAAGCTTTCTTAGAAGGATCTTTAATTCAACGTTAACGTTAAACACGGCCGACGCGTGCCTGTGTTTTATAACTGAAAAGAAGGTCTTCTAAACCAAGGCAATTAGTGCTAGATTTCTTATTATTTTGTACATCATTGGGTTGTTTGTAATAATTACTTTGATTTATTGCCACTCACTTTAGTCTGAATAGTTCAGCCGATGAAACATCCTGGGAACGCTTTACCTTCGTAGCAGCGTTTTCTGGTTTGTGAGAGAGCTTAAAGGCCTTTAATTTTGGAAAGAAAACACGTTTTTAGCGGAGCTCCACCAAGCCGCCAGGCCGCCAAGCGGAGCCCCATACTTCTATAAGGAAAGAAAAGGAAACCCATGAGTTGTTTTTCTCATCGTTATCATGGCTAGCGGTGTTGTTCGTGGGCGCGTACGCACGATGGCGGCGGCGACGGAGTCGCGCAAGATGGCGGCCATACTCCAATAATAGGTTGACACGGACATGTAGCCTTGGTTTACCGTGCATGTACTTCTTTGGGTCTTCTTTGATATTGGACATCCATGCTATGATCAATTGACACCTGTTAAAACAAGGTATCCGCTGACCAGCATCACTTGACCATATCGCGGGCTCAAGTTTAGAAGACAAACAATAGACTGCAAGGCTGATACTACGTGGAAAACGTTTCGAGACACCAACATGACAAGAACCGATAAAGTAGGATCGCAACAGTGGACAGCTGTTTCGCCCTTCTCGGGGCTCGTCAGCACTGTGTAGCGAGGATATGTAACGCCAGCCCAACAGTCAACGCACATAAATTGCAAAATGACCCGTTTACTATATCAAGTTCCGTACTCTGAACTACGCCCCGAAACACGCGTTGCCACATCACGTGTTTCGGGGCGCAAGGAGACAAAGTGTCAAGATTGGTGTCTCGAAAAGTAAAAGAATAAATGTGGTTGGACAATGCCACCCTAAACATTTAAACATTCAACCGCATGGCCAGTACCATGCTTTAAAAACGTAGCGTATCGGATATGAAAAGACCTACGGTCCGAAAATACATAAATGAGAAACCAGAAACTGCAAGGGACCGCATACGATAAACGTTACCAACGTGGGATCTACATGAGGCTGCATGTCATCAGATCTCATGTAGATCCTACGTTGGCAGCGTTTATCGTATGCGTTCCCTTGCAGTTTCTGGTTTCTCAAGTATAGACCTCATCAAGGTCACATGCTTTTTTAAGTTGACCGCTAACCAAGTGCTGGATTTCGATTGGATCGCGGGCTCATGTCAGGTTAACTTGTTAAAAACGAGGTCGAGTTGTTCGGAAGCCGGTTAACGCTAACCCAGGATTAAAAGTTAACTGAATTACAACTTTTTCTTCTATACAAATGTTTTTCACTGCTTTTGTTTTGTGTATTTTGTGATTATCAAACTCAAAACAGAAGGCTAAACAATATACAGAAACCTCATCGTAAAGTTACAAAACTCAAATCACAATTCTACCTTCTCCTGGGTTAGCTTAATCGGGCTCTGAACAACCCGGCCCAGGAGCTACGCTTTTAGGCTGGCCTAAATCTATATATTACACCAGAGGGCGACTTACAAGCATGACCCGTCAACTGTCCTATTAGTGCTCAAACGGGGCTACTGATAACCAATCACGTGCGAGGATTTTGTTACAGTTTTCATTGCACGGAAAATATCGATCGATATCGAGTAAATCCGGTTTACGCGATACGGCTTGCCATATGTTCAAATAGGAGTTGAACTAGCAAAGCGATGCCTTATTCAGAACATTTATTTCTAGTTTCTCGATATTATAAAAGCGTAGGAGGGCCGTGTTTAAGATAAGATTAATTACCATTTGCTCGGACATAAAATACTAAAATTCACAAAGCGAATTTTACTACCACAATGTACTTAACTCACGACATCTCATTGCACGAGAGACTGTCTCAGTTAACCCGCGCCAATTTACCCACGACCTGCACCAATTTACCCGCGACCCGCGCTGTTTACCCGCGACCTGCGCTGGTAAGACACTCCCGTGTAATTGGAAATTACAATTGGTCTGCTCTCAGCCAACCACAATGAAGTAATTTTCTCTATCATATAATGATAAGCGTAACTATCAAATTTCGCAGTCGTCCGTGATTCGGGAAAGGCTTATATTGGGAGGGGCAGGTGGTGGCTTGGTTTACATTATAATGAGGATTTTGTTTAAAATGGCCGACGTTTTCATTTCCAAATTCAAACTATTCTCTTTTCTTACGGACTGGCATGTGTTCTTACATACATATAATTACAAATAGGACAGGTTTCTTTAAAGTACATCAAGCAATATCCCCTAGTTCACACATGACCTGCTTTCTTGACAATACAATGATATGGTAAAACGATCTTTAAATGTCGAAAATGAGGGAAACTCCGCTGGAAGAGTAAACCTTGCGGAGCAAAAGCCACAGGTATTCATGTTAAAGGGAGGACAGGAGGGCGGGGATGGTACATGTCACTTAATGAAAGCCTAGCGAAATATAAATTTTCTTAATTTTGTCCATTTTCCAAGTTACTGATAACTTTGTTTGCGAGAAATCGATGCGTGGGCACTGCATGCTGTCTTAATTTGATAAGATTTGGTACGAACTTCTGCAGGAAAAAGACATTGAATTACAATTGATTCAGGCATATATATTTACACTTGCGTGAAGAGGCGTGAAGTCGGGTTAATCACAATTTTTAAAATTACTTTTATACGGTGACTTGACAGCAGTGTAAGCTTGTCACTGCGTGTTATGTACTTAATCACTTGAAATGGAATAATAAATGATGATTTTACCAAAAAAGTACTCGACAAATGGCGAAAGTCTGAATGATAAGTTTACCAACTTGTTAACGTAAGAATCGATTTTTTTTCCCCAAACCTTCTCTGAAAAGGTTTGTTCCAACCTTGAATTTTATTAAAAAGGCCCTGTTGATTTAGCTAGAATTGTTATCTGCTAAATAGAGGGAATGTTTCTTCATTTATTTCCTAAAGGACAGGTGACAAGAACAAGTGTTTCAATAATTGCAGTTATTGAACTAAAGAAGTATTTTAATAAATAAAACTTCGAAATTACTGGGTTCACCAAAACAGCATTTAAAGAAAGCTCAAAGATAACCATTTAGAAACAACTGTCTCAACGCAAGTCAAAATAATTTATTTCTGCGGCCGGGGGAGGGGGGTTGGGGGGTTGGGGGGTGGGTGGACGCGCCATGAATGAATAATTTAGCCCTCGTAGACAAATCATAATTTGCGATCCTTTCAACACGTAGTCTATTGTTTAGTTTCCTGACAAGCTCGCAGGTGCAATATTATCCGGCTTGAGTGGAAAATCTTCAAGCTTATCGTTTATCGCCGAGCGAGCGTTACTCAGTTTGCGGTTCTGTTACAAGTTTGCCTTTGGGGTTGTGTTGTCGGCGAAGAATTGAACCTGCCAACATGGTAAGTACTACATTCGTTTGCGGTAATTTGTCACCGCTTGTAGAATGTTTATCCGTGATCAAGTTACTTGGGTTTCTTCTCTTGACGAGTCAGATTTGTTTTGACAAATGTACGGTGCCATTGATATGCTCTGTTTGTTTTAAATATAGATGTAAACGTTGAAAGTATCAAGTTCCCATTTCCTTCCTATATTTTATGTAGACAAAAACGAAACGGAGCTCTACATATATTTGGAGATCGCCGTAGAATCTTTTTTTCTAACATACTGAAAAATGAAAAACATCAGAGATTAGCTTCCGTTATCCGAGAAGAGCTCCGAAATTCTTCGATTTCGTTTGGTTACCTTTGCGACTTTGGAATCGATCGATATACAACAAAATTATTGGTCAGCGCTGTTCAAGGACAGAAGAAAACTTAACATTACTCGAGCAACTGTCAAACAAGTTTCAAACTTGACTGTTCTCTTCTTCAAGTATCATTCAATAAAACCAGCGTGGTTTATATTTAAATGGTATCCGTTCTCTGTCCACAGCGTGAGTGCATTTCTGTTCATATCGGACAAGCCGGCGTTCAAATTGGCAACGCTTGTTGGGAACTCTACTGCTTGGAACATGGAATTCAGCCGGATGGACAAATGCCCAGCGACAAAACTATTGGTGGAGGAGACGATTCGTTCAACACTTTCTTCAGTGAGACTGGAGCTGGAAAGCACGTCCCTCGAGCCGTGATGGTCGACTTGGAGCCAACGGTGGTTGGTATGTGCGAAAAAAAAAGTTTATTGTTCTTTTGATGCCCATTAATGTTTAAAATGTACCCGTGTGTTTTATTGTGGTTTTGTTGACTTTTAGTGTTTCAAAGTCACGGTCGCACAAGCCTGCTCACGGACTTACATACTCTTTCTTGGACGATTTGTGTTGTTTAATTTCGTATGTGAATTTGTGCCGTTGTTTCCTTGAGAAAACTTATACAATACCGATACCATGTTAACAAAAAGACCATAAAGCAAAATACATTTGGTGTAGATATTGAAACAACTTTGCTATGGTCAAACGTAATTTAATTTACACGACCACTCATGCGGTTTGGTATCTAGTGATCAGTGTTTTTTTGTTGAGTCTCTGCCAGTTGCAGACCAATATTTCTTATCATTATGATTATTATTATGAAGCTGCGCATCCATGACACCGTCTAACTCGATTACAATTGTCAAATCAAAGGGATAATCCCAACACATTTTCTTCACAATTATCGAGTTGACGAGCTAGCCAGCAATTGTTTTAGAAAAGCGCACTGCAAGATTTATTTGATCTTTTGAAGAAAAGTACACGGCAAGATTTATTTGATCTTTTAAAGAAAATATTAGAGAAATTATCGAGATGATAGCCTTTGTAATCGTTTGTTTACACAGAGCAGGTGTTTGCTGTGTTATTCGAATTTTGCCAGGAAAGATAAACATCCGAAGAAATCGTTGGAACATGTAGCTTGTTTTCTTTAAGTTTCTTTATCTCAGAGACTTAATAAAAAAATTTGAAACCTCATGCTATTTTCTTTTTTTGTTTCTCCCTAAGAGTATCCAGTTAAAACATTAAAGCATTAGCAAGCGTTGGTTTAATTTTTTTTTGGTTGTGAAAAAATTGTCATTGTTAGTTTTATTGTGCAATTTAGTTCACGGTATGTTATTGCTTTGTTTCATGTACAGACTAATTTACGATTCTGCGAACACACAGTCACGATCTTAATATATAATATGATATATAAGAAATAGCCTCCATTTAGCTTCAAAATATGCTCGGATATTTGTCCGCGGACATTATCTGTCCCGAGAAGCGAACAGTTTTCCGAGAGCGTAGCTCGAGGAGAATTCGCTTCTCGGGACAGATTAAGTCTAAGGAAAAATATCTCAGGACATTTTCCCGCCAAATGGAGGTTATTGTGTTTATTATCCTTCAGATATTTTTCGCAACACGCGCAGCTTTGAAAATTGGGGAATACTGACTCGGATGTTCCCCAGTTTTATCTGGGGCATATTCAGTCAAGTGACGCGTTTAGACGAATCGCGCGAAAAATATTTGTTGGATTATAAGAATAAATAGCATTGTTGAAATCGTAAAACGGCTACCAGAAAGACTCGGTTCTTTCTTGATGATCGTGTAATAATCATTAGTCTTTTCATTTATCGCACAGATGAAGTCCGCACTGGTACGTACCGTTGCTTATTTCACCCTGAGCAGTTGATAAGCGGCAAGGAGGACGCCGCTAATAATTATGCTCGCGGGCATTACACTGTTGGAAAAGAACAAATCGACCTTGTTCTCGACAGAATCAGGAAACTGGTAAGTAACACTGAAGAAGTATAGTGTCGTGTTGCTCATTTCCCATTCCACATCATTTTCTGAAACCAAGATTCATTATAATAGGAGAGAGATGTGGCGTTTAGAAACACTGTCGAAAATAGAAATCCCCACCAACCTCCATGTAAACGAATGCATGGAAGAATTTTGTTCCCAATATTTGTGTTGTAAATTGTAATAAGTTATTATTAACAGGAAACTCTTGCATGTGATATTTAATAGTGACATTGGGCGGATCACGTTCTATACAGTCCTCTACCCCCAACCAACTAAATTAAACCGCCAGCTATGCAGTCTATGATACGGTCAGTTTTGTTGACTTCGTATAATTTCAACCATAAAATAAGTGAGATCTTACGTGCTCTCTCATTGGTCGATAGGTGTGCTTAGATGAGAGTGTAAACACGGTTGTGACGTTTTAGATTCGCGCGTATTTTTTGAGACTTATTTTATAAAAGCAATACAGTACTTTTTCCGTGCTTTAATACATAGCCTCATCTAAACACTAGCTCGGGGGGTTGGGAGAATTCTCGAAAGTTATGCAAACTCGAGACTGTATCTTGAGTGTTCATAAATGTCTCGAATTCTCCGAATCCCCCTTTGCTTAATTGAGGTTATGTAAACACGGAAAAATTGTTCTATTGCTTAATAAATAGTACTTCCTCCATTTATTTTGCATGCGCAGTCCGACCAGTGCACCGGTCTTCAAGGCTTTCTTATCTTCCATTCGTTTGGCGGAGGAACAGGTTCTGGTTTTACGTCTCTGCTTATGGAGCGCCTATCTGTAGACTATGGCAAGAAATCCAAGCTGGAGTTTTCCATATACCCCTCCCCTCTGATAGCCACAGCGGTAGTAGAGCCCTACAACTCGATTCTTACCACTCACACCACCCTGGAGCATTCTGATTGCGCGTTCATGGTAGATAACGAGGCAATTTATGACATCTGTCGCCGTAATCTTGATATTGAAAGGCCGACATACACCAATCTCAACCGACTGATTGGACAGATTGTGTCCTCCATTACTGCATCTCTGAGGTTTGATGGAGCACTCAATGTGGATCTCACGGAATTTCAGGTTAGTTCACCATAGAAAAACTCATTTCCGTTACGGAATCGAGCCCTTTGAAACCCGGCGGCCGAACAAAAAATAGGTCCGCATTGCGTACATGTGTTTGCATCATGATGCTTTGCGCACGGTCAAAGAATTGCGGGATATAATTCATGGTAGGCCACCCATATA
>Ga0126338_10004122_pt1 | contig 10294 bp, 7 predicted proteins | sample OrbCmetagenome_2_FD_92529 | JGI IMG/M metagenome (GOLD analysis project Ga0126338, IMG submission 92529) | Coral microbial communities from Petempiche,Puerto Morelos, Mexico - Orbicella C C metagenome | ecosystem: Host-associated > Invertebrates > Cnidaria > Coral | place: Petempiche,Puerto...
CATGATAATCCTCTGATACATCAGTGGTTTAGAGAATCAAAGATTCAAGTTGTGATGCTACCACTGAAGGGCCACAAGGCAAACCAGAGAAAGTTATTTCAAGCTGCGCGCTGTGTAAGAAAATGTAAGAAAATGGGAAGCTCCTGGTAGATGAGCTCAGAAACAGGTCTGTAAACTTTCCTAAAAGCACAAATAGCAGTGCGTGATGTTCTTAGCTGACAACACCCTAACACAGCAGTATCTTGTGCAATTGGGGCTTGTAAATGTATGAAGTGGGACCTAAAGACAGTTATCTTCCAAACAGGCAGAAGACCAATCTTGTGGCAATAACAGTGTAGAGACTTCAAAGAAGATCAGTTTATGAAGACAGTATATTGTATTTCAGTGGCCAAATAAGCTGTAAGTCTCTCATGCTTTCTTGTCAAAATCTTGACAAAAGAAAAAAACAACAACAAAAAAAAACTACCAGCATGTAAAGAGTTTCTTTGCAAATTAACACTCCAAATGTGACTCATTTTTCTCAGAAATCACATGATTTTGCATACTTTTGTGGCTCAATTACCAAATTTGGACAAGGTATAAGTTTCCATGTGTGGGATTTAGTAAAGCTGAAGACGATCACAAAATTATTTGTGTCACTTTACTTGTTTTAATTTTTTGTTGTAAAACATCGATCCAGAACAGTTTTGTCCAGCATACTATATAACACTAAAGGTGGCCAGAAAAGTCTTTAATATTGGGGGTCTGGAACCCAGTATGTTGCCATGGTAACAAAAATGTGAAGTTCATATTGTGGAGCCCTCTAGTAGAATCGTACTGCCAAGAATAAAACATTTCTGATTCAGATTGGCTGAGATATCTCTGTTCATCGATCATATTTGATCAAAATCTGGTTGAGTGTAGTTAATTTGCATATTTTAAAAATTTGAATCTCTCTTGGACAAAGAGAGATATTTATAGTATAAACGGTGTTTTTCTTCTGATGCAGACTTCTTACAAGTCTATGTTTTAAAATGGCTGAGATAGGAAAGATGAGAGTTTCGTCATAGTATCACTTTAAAGAGTGTGATATAATTTTGTTATAGGCATAAATCAGTGTGATTCACCATTTGGAATGCAGGATGACAATATTGCTGACAGTCAAATTTCTGCCTCCAGCAGTTTCAATATTTCATCTCTTCCTAGTCAGGCACGTCTTCTTCTTGACAGTGGCAACTTCACTGTTGGGGCATGGTGTGCTGCACGAAACAATGTGGTAAGTAAATACCAGTAACTATTGCATGTCACAACTTAGTTAGATTTTGAATAACTAGCCTGGTATAAGTAAAGTCTGCATAGCCCATCAGGCCAGAGCTTATCCTCATTTCAGTAGCATGAAGTTACTTGGAGTATTCCTTCTGCCCCCTGGGTGGGACGCTAGTCCATTGTAGGGTAAACCCCTAGCATTAAATTTACCATTTCCCATTAAATTAAAACCTAGGTGGAGAGAGGCACTATGAGAAGAAAGTGTCTTGTCCAAGAACACAATGCAATGTCTCCGGCCAGGACACAAACCCAGACTGCCCGATCTGGAGGCAAGAACACTAACCATGAAGTCACAAGTTTCTATTATTAGTGAACCCTGCAGTGTCTGCCTATTTTAACACAGTAAGATTATAACAAAGAAAAAGGCATGATCACAGGGCTGTCTTTAAGTTTTGATTCACTTGTAGCCTTGATCTTCACACCCCCGGCGTAACAGTCTTGTTTCTTTATGGGTGAATTGAATCAGCTACAAATAGTGTTCACCCGTAACATCAAGAGTCCATCAGCCTTAACAGGTGCTATGGGTTACGGTCCTTATTGACAGCCCTGGATCATAGTTATCACCATGGCACTAATACTTAATTATTTGGCAGGGAGAGTACCTCCAGATTGACCTAGGAGTTGTACGTCAAATTAAGCACATTGCACTCCAAGGCAGACCACATTCAACAGACTTTGTAAAGACATTTTATCTCAAATATGGCAACAATGGTCTTGACTTCAACAGCTTTGGTGAAAATGCAACAGTGAAGTACAAGGTTAGGTCTAACATGCCCCTATTTTGTAGAAAACTTGTTTGATATTACTTATTGGCCATTTGGTCAATCAGTTGGTTGGTGATGGTCAGTTAGTTGGTCCACAAGTACTGGTGCTTAATGTGTTTATAGCTTGTTGGCTGGTCTGCCAACCTGTTGGTAGATCGGTTGATCAGTTGGCTGGTCAGGTTGGTTTGTTCTTCAGCCCACAAGAAGTTCTTTGTTAGTTTAGCCTTTAATAAAACATGTACCACTTTTAACACTGTGAAATTCTTGATTTTTGTCAATTTCAGGTTTTGACTGGCAACTTAAATGCTATGACGATCCGCAATATTAACCTTCCAGAACCAATAAATGCTAGATTTATAAGGATTTATCCTTTGACATGGAACTCAAACATCTGCCTTCGAACAGAGGTCTATGGCTGTGCATCCCAAGGTTAGACTTGCCAGTTTTGTTATTTTCTCTATTGTCTAAGAATTGCTTGGGCTTTTGACTTGTTATGCATGAACGTCAGCTCGTTGTTCCATGAATAACTGGTTGAGAATCGAAAAGGAATATTATTGTATGTAAAGGATCACTGTTTGAATCATTTGAAGTGAAAACTGCCATACATGTACATCTCAAGAACACAAATGCTGTGAGAATTGGATCATTGGAGATATATAATTTATGTTATTTGCCAGCTGGGAGGTCTGTGTAGTGAAAAACTGTGACTGAGGTCTTGAAAATGCTGCCCGAGGCCGCAGGCTGAGGGTAGCATTTTCAAGCCCAGGGTCACAGTTTTTCACTATATGGACCGACCCTAAACTGGCAAATAACATAATTATTTATTTTTTCCAGCGGAAACTTGGCGTACAAGTGGGTTTGTTTATATGCAACTTTGTCAATGAATTGGCTTAGGTACTCTCTGCAAACCATCATAAAAAATCTAAGGAGCGAACAAGTGAGTCACTCAGATACTAAACAAAGAAAAATGTATTAAAGAACAGAATTATTTCAAACTACTTTACGTTAGTCATGTCTAGTTCACCAGTTAAGTTCTCCAAAATTGTTTTTCCAGCAGTGTGAAATTTTTTGCAAAGTTTGAAGTTGTACCACAAAAACAATTTCTATCAGTCTTTTTTTTTTTTTGCTTAAAAGCGGCAAGAGAAACACAGGGTTACGTGTCATTGCAGCACTGAGTGATCAACAATCAAACAAAGTCTCACAATTTTAAAACACTCAATTGCTCTATTGAATTTACTTACAGTGACCTTGTCAGATAAACTTACATTGATTAATTGTTGATGGAAGTGTAAAAGGGCAAAGGTTTCTGATTACCGGTAGATCACTTGCACAAATTGACCAAAATGACAATTTCACCTGTGCTGTTTCCCGCTGCTACTGTGACTGTGGTCAGAGATAGGAGAATCTGGACCACGCTAAGATTACTGGTAGTTCACTCCTGAAAATTGACCAAAACGACAATTTCACCCGCGCTGTTTCCCGCTGTTACTGTGACCATGGTCAGAGATAGGAAAATCTGGACCATGCTAAGAACCAATCGGATTGCAGGATTCATTACCCTGCCCTCTTGGGAAAAAAGAAATATTTATATTACATATCAGGCGAGTTTGGTGGACCTATGTTTTGTATTATGGCAGGACTACCACATTGAACAAGCGTAATATGTGTTCAAAGCATACTAAAAACGTACAATTTGCTATTTACCGCCCCCAAATTTGGCTGAGTGACCATGATGTGTGAGCCATATCAGCCATTTTTGGGTCCTTATAAATTGCACAATATGGTACTGTAACTCACTACATTAACATTGAACCAATAAGTTGATATTGAAACAATCTTCAAACCTGCACTGACTGCTTTGATTTATAAATGCAGCTTCTTCCAAGAAATGCGGCATTGGTTGGGAGGTGGGACCTAATGACACTTGTTATCAGATGAATTCCAATCAGCAGAAAGTTTGGGCAGGTTTGCATAATCAAGCATTGTTGCTTTAAACCTTTATGATAAGCAGATCCTTCAGATACTACATTCACGCAATTATCTGTATAGTAAACATCATCAACGACAATAGCGACTGTGAACTACTTTATAAAATGTAAAACAATCTGGATGTTATTTTTGTTACTAACACTGTGTGTTACATGAATACATTACAGGAGTTGTGTATAATGTCGCCTTACATGTACACAAACTGCACATGTACCTCTTTGTTGCATTTTGTAGAAAGAGATTTTGGATGAGTTCTCTTAGTAATGAATTTCTGTTATTATTGTCTTTGTCTCTTACATTTTAACATCCCTGCGGTTGGCCATCTCATTTGTTTAAAACGTTGTGACTGTTTATGGACAAAATGCTCTTAGAGTCAAAACTTAATTCCCACTAACTTTGCAACTTTCTGAAATAACCCTTGCCAACCCTTTCACCCTTTCCAAACTCTTCTCATACCTTTTCAAAACCTGGTCCAAACTCTTTACAAACTTCTGGAAACACCTCATCTTTGAAAACCGGTCAGTGCCTTGTTTGGCCAGAATTGGAGGGTTGATGATCAAGACTTGTTTTCCCACTAGCTGTACACATGATGATATGAAACTCGCTGTGTTGCAGATGCACGTGTGACCTGTATGAGCCAGGGAGCTGATCTTGTTAGCATTGTTAGCATGAAGGAGAAAAAGTGGTTGAATAATCGATTGAAGGCACTCAGTGGATGGGCCTACTCATTTTGGTTGGGGCTTAACGCCCGAGACTTTCCTTTACAGTATTACTGGAGTGATGGAAGCCCATACAAACTGACTGCCTGGGATGCAGGATACCCCAGGAACACACCACAGAGTAAGTGTTTACTTAAATTTATGCTTTTTTTAAATCAAAAGCTGTTGGGCATTTACATGTATTTTTAATCTGTCAATGCGGGTTAATTTGTACTTGAACCAATACTCACTTGAGGATGTCCTGTTCCATATTTGAAAACCAATAATCTTACCTTTGATGAATTCTTTTCTTTCTTGTGTCATAATCAGTGTACCCTTTACTCCCCAAGAGTGCCAATTTGGTACACATCGTCATAACTTTGTGAATAAAGATTTACTCACTGATCTACTCATTGAAGACGTGGTTGGTCACCCCAGCAAGTTTCCAATTTCTTTTTGAGATGTGCATGGAATGTAAGACTTGTTTCAGATCAAGCTATGTACTAAGACCTGCTAACTAATCTATATGTTAGGGGTATTAACATATGGCATTTGAAAGTTTTTCAGTTTCACATTTCAATTAAAAAGCAATTTCTCTCAAAATGACTACTTCTTTCATAGCTGCTGATGTCAATTCTTAAATAAGCTGATCAGTGGCTTTCAAATGGTGTATTGTACACAGGCAGAGAGTATTTAGTTCCTGATTTGGGAAAAACTGCCGTTTGCCTAAGGGGGCAAAGGGTTAAGGAACCGATAATTGTGATGTATGTATGTGGAAACTCTGCTTTTTGCACGAAGTGGGATATAGATTTTTTTGGCAAATGCCACAAAAAATCACCCTCTTGAACGTATTTTCCTGTTTTACATGTACCCTTGGCTGTAATTTTGCAGCAAGTTTTGCTTTGGAAAGGCAAGTGATATTGTGCTGAGTTTTTCGTGCTTCATGTTGTTTTTTATACTGTTAGGTCAGAAGGCTTGTGTTGAGATTGATGTAACCAGGGGAGCTTGGAGGGATGTTGGCTGTGGGGAATACAGACCCTTCATATGTAAAAAGAGCATGGGTGAGTAGTCATCAGTTGTCACTGGCATGTGATTATTGCTGGAATGCCTTTAAGTTATTCCAGGGAACTCATAAGTGTGTGTGTCCTAAATGGAGACACTGGTAGTCCTAAATTAAGTTAACTAAACTATCTTTGAAAACATACTTATTCACTAAGAGTATAATTGTACCGATGAATGTTATTTTTTCATTACTAGCATCTACAAATGGTGTCAAGACTCCTGTTACTGGAAGTAAGTGACTTATGAAGTCTGTATCTCTTACTTTTGCATTAAGTGACTTTATGTTGATTGCCTGAAGAGTTATATACAATGACGGTCATGTGTGTGCTTTGGTTTCTATTGGTGGAGCTCGATAATTGGTTGCAACATCATGTTGTAAAGAACTTTACAGAATCAGATCAAGCAGACCCTTTTGCTTTTCCTCAATCAATCCAGAGTAAACAAAAAAGTGCTTTGAGTCCTGACTATAGTCAGCGAGATGGATATAAACTTGGTGACGTTTGTCTTAAAGTGAACAAAGTTTGTATTTTCCTTCAAGTACCCACATTGTTCTGGCCGCATTTTGTTACAGTGAGTAGCCGGTGTGAGCTAGGTATTATATTACTGCAGGCTGCAACCAGTAAGTGATGGTCCCTGCATGGCTTGCATGAGATACAGTAATGAGCGATAAACACAGTTCATCCTTTGAAACAGACTGCTGGCAGTCTGTTTTTCTCTCGAAATTCAGCAGGGATTATGAGGAATGACGCTTTAGCGTAAAGGGGAATGGGACGAGACATGGGCGCGGCACACACATCTCCCCTTCTTCCCCACTCGGCCACCGCCATACTGCCCTTTTGCGTTCGCGATGACTAAACACTCGTCTAAGTAACCCTAAGAGAAAAAACCGGCTGCCAGCAGACTACCTTTGAAACTGAGTAATTCCACAAAAGCAATAGATGAAGGCTAGCTAAGAGGGCAAGGATGTTTTCTCAGGATGAAGTAGTGGTAATGGCCTTTGTAATGTATGGGAAGGATTCCTCTTTGGGCCCTCCTTTCAACAGGCGCTCCTTTCTAATAATAGGCACTCCCTGTCTGGTGGCGGTTTTTATACTATGGAGTATTGTGTATAGTTGTTGTTTATTTAGTCTCGTGATTGCATTATGAGACTATCAGAGTCTTTATGATTACAGTTCTTGAATTGAAGTATCTGTTGTTTATCATTTAAGTGTTAAATCACATGTACACTATATGTTGAAAAAGAAATAAGGGTCCCATCCCTAATAAGAGAACCCTCTGTAATGAGCGGCCTACCATGAGCTTCAAAAAGTCTATTACCACCCCAGGTGGTAAATCGGATCATTAGACAAGTGTAATTAGACGTTTTATGAAAATAAGGAAAAGCAACCATGCCAAGAACCACCCAGATGAGTCAGAACATTGCAGCCCTGTCATCTCTAAAGATTTATAGATGTTCATGAACAATCAGAGAAAAGTGTAGTCATAGACTCCTATATTTTCATTTACAGTTGCACCATTGCTAAAGAAGGATGCAATCACTTGGTTCTGTATTGATTATCACAGGATAAATGCCATAACAGTGACGCCAATTCGGATTGATTATAACAAATAGAAAATACTGAAAAGTGATTTGGACTTATTTTCTGTGATTGGTTTAAGCAGAGAATACACCTTTGTAACTACATAGATTAAACGAACCACTGTGGCTATGGCTGGTAGACTTTATTGACCTCAAAACGGAAGCCGTAAAACTTGTCCAGCCTTGGGACTGTGAAAGGGACAAAAAAAGGCACGCTAAACGAGCGTAAATCCACTAAAACTTGGGTCAAAACCTTACGACCACGCTAGTCAAAAACACACTGGTCACGTGATCCTAAATGGCGCGAAACATAACCGTGCGCGGACTGGACTGACAAAAGTCACAACCTTAATAATTTTCCTTGTTTTAGCTCCTGATTTAGTGCTTTGTTTGAGTTTGAAGCAACTTGGGAAACTCCAAAATCAGTGTAATTAAGAAAAACCTCCTTAATAATTATAGGCCAATAAAAATGGCTGCAATTCTCATCTTCCGTTGACATTTTGTATTATGTTTGCTGTTTGGTGTAAAAGACAATTAGACCCAATTCATATAACACATCTAGCATAGCTGCATTATCAAATTCAGTATATCTATGCGTACACCATAATCCAATGATGGACGTTCATGGATTGATGCAAAGTTAACTTCGCTTCACTGTTTCCATTGGCACTGTTAAGTAACAATTGATCCACGGTTTAGCTGTGTATCATTACGTTTTTTGGCACTTCTGAAGTTTGGAAAGCCGTCAAGAAGCCAGCGTTGCTCTTGCCTGCATTTTGAGCAACTCTAACGTTTCTTTTGTACTGTCCAAAAACCTGCATGGATCAAAAGGTCGATTGAAGGCAACTTATTCAATCACCTGACAGTCACACGGGACATCTTTTACCTTCCTTGAAGTTTCTTTTTTTGTTTTTTTCTTAAGTTGTCGTCATGTGGCATGCATACTAAAGCCTTTGCATTGTCTTGCAGACTGGATTAGTGGAACAGATTACTACTGGCCCTTGAATACAATTGTGGATGGAAAGGTGCTTGGGACAGTTCCAGCTACTGTACGAGGCAATGTTTCCAAATCAGACCGCTTGCAAAATGGACGAGATGTCTTGTATTTCAAGAGCTATCAGGCTTACCTGGATGTAGAACAGTTTCAATTTGAATGTGTAACTGATCCTGACCAGTGCAGTAATGGAATCACCGTCTCTTTTGTTGTTCAGTTTGAAAATGGCGCAAAGACCTGGACTACAAACACTTTCATTGTGGACACAATTGGGAAAAAAACATTGATAGGGAATCGTGGTTTTGCAGTTTATGTGGTTAACAGTCGCCTGTATGTAACAGTTCTTACCAAGCGCAAGAGGTGGACAGTTTCTCAACCGTTGCTAACTGGCACCAACGTATGGCAGCATGTGATGTTTACTTGGCAACTAGAAAAAGGACTTGTGCTCTTCAAAAATGGAACAAAAAGGTGAAAGATAATTGTCTAGCTTAACCAATGTAAAACTGAGCTGTTGAACTTCAAGGGTTGAAAAATACAACTAGTTGTCAAGGAGTCTATTCAATTGGTACATGTATACAGTAGATCATTTTAATCCCACCAAAGTGAGGTGTCAAAATCTGGCCAATTTTATTGGTTGGCCGTAATTACATAATCTAGTTACTTATCGTCCTTTGCCGCAAGAGATGCACAGTTCTGGATGGCAATACTTCAAGTAATTTACATGTAAAATTCATCACCACACACAGCCTCTCTGCAATATTTTAATTGGTAAATCCATTTAAGGTGGGATGAAATTAAATAGAAATATGGTTATCCCTAGGATCTGAACTTGAAAATGTAGCTGTTGTTCCTTTGAATAAAAAAGCAGACAGTTATTAGGTTCTTCCACAATTGTAACATAGCTGTAAAAATGAAGTGACCATATCAACGACGTGGATCGCACACCAGAGCTCTACCATTCCTTTGTTAGAATTCAGTGCACTACACTACATTACAGTAAATTGAAACCTAGCCAGCAGCTGTGTGATGTAGCTTAGCAGGTCAGAACTGATTTGGAACTCACTATTTGGTATGCTAGTGAAACCACAATCTGGGTCAGCAGTGGTTATTGACAGAGTAACTGAACTTGGAGTTTGTTGAATTTACCATAGTATGAAATTCTAGACTTGTTTGCTTTGCTCTGCTTTGGCACAAACCTTAACTTTGTCATTCCATTGTGCTTAGCACCTCGCAACGCTATGGAGTACCTTCTATTAATTCTGATGATAGTTCATCATTCACTGTTGGAAGCAAGTCCACTCAACCATCAGCTGGTGGTTTTTTGATACGTTCATTGGCAGTGTGGAAAAGATCTTTGTCTTTTCAAGAAGTAAATAGTGTTTACCTGGCTGGTAAGAAAACTTTATATCTGGAAATGCCATGGTTATAATGTAATGGTATTGTGTATTGTAGTAATCCGAAGTTATACCATGATAGGTACCTTGGAAAAGCTACTTTATTAGTTTAATCTGGACCGCAGCTTTCTTCCAAGTCTATAGAGAATGTATTTATTAGACAGTTGATATGTAGTTTGCTTGCCCTCTAGACCATAATGGGCATTGTCAGCCTTAAGAGACTTAAGGGATATGTGCTCTGGGTGGTAGTTTGGGCTCCAGTACAGCGGCTGGTGTGATTGGTCGGGCCGATTCAGGAGTGACAGTCTCTCCCACACTGGATATAGGTATAATCTGACGCTGGTCTGTCTCCCTGGCTCCCTTTTAAACCATAAGTTTTACCATAATGCTGTTAGCTATGAAGTTGTTACAAAGTCTTTTTTTGTTGAGTATCCAGTGATACCCCTGGCTTGAAGCCATTTGTAATGTTGAAGAAAGGTTTTATATATTATGACTTAAATGGTTGTCAG
>Ga0126338_10004124_pt1 | contig 10293 bp, 8 predicted proteins | sample OrbCmetagenome_2_FD_92529 | JGI IMG/M metagenome (GOLD analysis project Ga0126338, IMG submission 92529) | Coral microbial communities from Petempiche,Puerto Morelos, Mexico - Orbicella C C metagenome | ecosystem: Host-associated > Invertebrates > Cnidaria > Coral | place: Petempiche,Puerto...
AGAGGGCGCCCGTCCGTTGACCGAGAGTCTGGAACAGACTATTTGTCATAATCTTGAATGATACGCAGCTAAAAAGTGATATCAGGGTTGGCAGAGGTCAGGAAATGGTCAGGGAAAAAAAAATTCTCTTTAAGGGTCAGGGAATTTTATTTTGAGTCCCGGAAAATTGATATTTTGAAGAAAAGTCAGGGAAAATTGAATTAATTTAACACGGCTGATTTAATACCATTGAAGGCTGAGGAAACATTTAGGTTCACTGTGATGTCAACGACATTTTTCCTTAATGAAGAAGGAAAATTTGTTGAAAATTGATCAGCCATAATGAAAGAGTAGAAAGGACGGCTCTTAGTTGAGGCCAGAAGCCGCTACTAGATCTGACATTTTGTATTTATTTGGTCAGGGAAATCTTATTTTTATCAGGGAAAAGTCAGGGAATTTTGAAAAGTGATGCCTATGGCAACCATGGATAATGAATAAAAATGTTCGACTGCCAGTGTATCAGTGTACTTAAAACATTTGCATTAACACCTCAAATGAAAGAAACATTTTGGTTATCACACCACTGAACGAACAATCACTTAACAGCACGCTTGGTTGGTGTTTTATTAGGTGACGGGGATGAGAGCTTGGAAGACTGGGCTGAATGGTCTGCTTGCGAGTGCAAGCACAAACTTGAGCTACCTGAGGGGAGTGGTGTAAGGTCTCGGATTCCCAAGTGCCGCAGGGATTGTCCCACTGTATCATCTTGTCCCGATACTGTTCAGTATGAAACTTGCATTTGTAATTCTGGTAAGTTGAATGGCTAAAGTGTTGCTAAAGCGTTACGTCACGTATTGCTTCTTTTTGACAGAAAGAAGCCTTCTGTGACGGAACAATAGACGAAAGGCTAAGACTGAATTGAATTATCACAGACAAGAAATGCACAGTCAAGATTTTGTGTCATAGTAAAAGCAATAACGAATTTCTGCTAGTATCAAGCGCTATCTTGAACTTGGTGTTAACGAGATAATTCGAATCAAATTATAATAGCAGACAAGCATTTAGCGCTCTTCAAATTGAAACGGCTTTGAAAACAGCCGAGAAACCAGTTGGCTGTTGAGTGTTGTTTCTGATTTCGCTACTGCTAGTTGGACACATCGCAAACATGGCACGGATAGCATTCTTTTACATCTGAATCTGATGTGATGTCAAGTTCAAGTCCGCGATTCACTCTCCTGGCAAAAGATCTCTGACCAAATTTCAGGGAAAAGATTTGACGTGGTTTCCTGAAAAATAAATTGCAAAACTGATAATGCAGGTGTATGCCTTCCAAAATGTACTCATACCTCAGAATCTTTGCCCAGTTGTCGTCAGCAGTCGGACTGGAAATATTTCAGAGATTAAATTTTCAGGACAATTATTTATCGTCCTATTTCGATGTTAACACTAAGTGTCGCTCGTGTTTGTAATGCACCTGTGTCTGTGAACCTGGATGTGGTTTAGAGGTATGCTTTCAGATTGAAAGTGTCTTTAAGCGAAGGGCAAGTCAAATTCTGTTTCATTTCGTTTTCAGCAGTGGAAATGCAACGTGGACCAGAAACCAATGAGGGATCAAACCTGCAAATAGGTCACGTGATCGGAGCGGCGGTAGCTGGCTGTGTGCTTACCATCATTCTATTTCTTGGGGCATTTTGTTACATCAAGAATCGAAATAAAAAGTTCGATGTTTCCAAAGCCGAAGAAACCAGCCTTCACAACACCTCTAGCGAAAGTAAATACTCGACGATTGCTAGAGGGAACGGTGTTCCGAACAGAGGCCCGCTTTCCACATCCAGCAGCCACAGTACAGCAAGTAAGGACAGTGTTAAGAACACGAGTAGAAAGACGTCATCACCTCTAAAGATGCTTCGAGTATTCCGGAAACATCATAGCTCCGCGGAAGCAGTATAGTACCTAGGAGGGGTGGGGAGGGGGTGAGGGTGGCGTGTTACTAGGCTTGGTACTAGGCGTGTTACGTGCTGGCTTGTTATAAATCTTCCAGCAGAGTTTCCTAAGGGTATCGCTGTAGACAAGCCATAAAGTCAATAGTCCTCCGAAAGGCTTCAATCCGAGGTCGCTGCATAACCCAACCATCAGCGCAGTATCTCACTGCAAAATGTTAAAAAGATTTGAAGATAACGAAGCAGATTAAGAGGCCTTGAGGACGCATGTTCAGTAAGCTACGAATCGACGTTAATGTAAATATGCTTTAGAGTTGTAAATACTACAGTGTTCATGAGTATTTTGTTAACGTTTGTTGGAGGTACTTCCGGATCGTAATTATGCTGAAGAACACCTCTCGCTTTTGGGAGAAAGAGAAAATACCAGATTTGCTACAAGTTGTCGCGCAAGCTGTTACACTTTTGAGGATCGACGTCACGGGATTTGTTTTGCATTTTTGGTTGAAATAACTTCGCTGAAGATCAGAGATATTCTTGTGCAGTAAACTGTAACTGCGCAATACCAGGCCTCCCACAGGTCATTACGCTTGCATGTTACAGTTCTGTGGCTCCAAGTCACGAAACGTGGCACGCAACATGTTGGGTAATGTTGGGTTATTCTTCGTGGAAGATACATCTCTCAATTTTGAGGACTTCAGTCATCTTTCGTTACTTCTTCCAAGTTTGTTTGTCTTTCAAGTACCTCCTACAGGGGTTAACAAGTTGCACGAAGATAATCTGGTCATTCGTGACTTTGCATCTAACTCGTTGTATTAACTGCGTTTTTAGAGGGACTATATACATATTTATTCAACTATTTATTATGTAGATAGAGGTGTTAGGTTTGTTTTAAGGAGAAAGTAGAATTTTCTCTGTTAATTTCGCCATATGTAGTTGTATATATGACGGTAAATTGGTTATATTTTATAAAGTAAGTCATAAACTGAATAAGGTCTGAAAACACCGGCAACACTCTAGGTCGTTATCCGTTATTTCCTCACGTGACCAGCTCACCCTCAGAACAAAATTAACAGGATCGGAGATTAACAAGAATGGAAAAATCAAGTTTCATCATCATCTTTGTAAGGTCACTAAGAACCGGTTAGGCATCACACCAACCACTTACAAAATCTTAGTGGTATAGAGGTTTTAATATCCCCTCCAAAAAATGTGTTCAAATATCCTAAAATCTGACATGACCTCAGCTGGCTTAAAAATCTTTGTTTTAGCTAATTTACTGATGCTATTTCTTTAGTCTTTCTGCTGTGTTTGCCGAAACAGTAACATGTAAGTTACGATGGATCAACAGAGCTACCTGTTGAGATATTTGTGTAAACTTCTTAACAGTTAACCGTTCTGCAATATTTCCATGTACATTGTCTGTAGATAGCGTAAAGCATGGAGCAGGTCACGTGACGAATTGATGCAAAACGCATCCAACGTAAGTTAACATATTGTTAATTGTTTATTTCTTGTATAGGGGACAAAATATCAAGGACAAGATGATTTTGTATTGGTTTTGATTAAGTTATAGCATTTTATTTTTATAGAAAAACATTGACACGGGGCACGAGGCACGGTCATCTAATTTATATAATGATTTCGAGGCTCAAAAAAGTTCCGAGTCAATACGAAACACTAAAAATTGGTCTTATTTTGTAGAAAAGCACTCGAGATTTAACCTAAATACAATGAGAAATATGTATGACTAGAAATGGCCATTATTATATTATGTAAAGCTTGGAAAACGTTCTGCTCATTCAGGACGCATCACTCGGTTGCATTTAAAAGTTGCTAGTAAACTTTCTTTGAAATGTTGATTTAATCGTTTTCTGTTATTTAATAAGCGTTTATACAATTTTTTTAGAATAAATTAAACATTGCCTGCGTTATTACATTTTTGGATGACATTGCTCCTCGACAGATGTTTTTTTTTGTTTTCATAATTAATTATGCTATTCGTTACGGTATGGAGTCAAAATGCATATATACGTTACTTAGTAATTCTCGTTTGGTTATTGTTTCTCTGTTACTGTAGTCTAGATTGCGTTCTGCAACAGTCTTTTTCGGAGCCGTTATTTAGGTGATCACTGAGAAACGTTACATGATGACCTAATTCCAGGGAGGAACTGCCATATGATAGGGTCGGAGACGCTCGTCAGAAAATTTGAATTAAAACCGCTAAAGGAGACACGAGCTATATTTCACCCCCAAAAGATACCACGTAAAACGGAGGTAGGCCCGAGTAACAGCCACTGTTCAGGAAAGGAAGCCGCGCGAGTAGACCTGAAGTGAGACGAGAATCCTTGATTTCTACCCCTAAGCGAGACGAAGAGCATCCCCGACCTTTTCATGGGGGAGTCCCCCCCCGGCGCCTAAATAAGGGACTAGTTCTGTATGACTGTTTTAATTTACCCTGAATTGTTTTCAATAAAAGCCGCTGAATGAATTTGCCTTTTTTACTCGACAAACCTGTAAAACAAGTAGGGGACACATTTTATTCGGGTACTTGTTTTGACACTGGCCACGATTATTGATTGACATGGGAGGAAGAAGGTGGGGGTGAAGGGGGGGGCTGGTCGTTTAACAGAAAAGGAACACTTCAGGACGTTCGCGCTAATTGTTTCTGCGCATCCTTACTGCGCACGTAAATTTACGCCACGTCATGCATCGATGCGCGCGCTAAGTAATAAAATGAACAATGATGGGGCAGATGGCCATTGGACGCTCGGTGAAGGATCATTTTCTCTAATTAACGATTTTCTACGTTTAGCAAAAAAATGAAGAAAATCTATCGATTATAATAAGAGGTTCGAATTTTTTGCAAAATGCACCATCGAATTCCGTTCTTTTTAGCTCTTCGTTTATCTGTGCGGTGGTTTCAAATGCCTCTTGAAGGGTTAAGTTTTGTGAAAACGCTGGCAACATTTGGAATTATTTACGCTACAGACCCACCTCTACAAAATATGACTAAGATCGTTTGCCTCCGTTGACTCACCTTCGATATTTTTAACTATAAACCCCTGTAGACCATGCTGAATTACGTGCACCAATTTTTCAAAAAATCAGGGTAGTTTTCCACACGCTTTATCTCTGAAACGAAGTCGGTGACCCCAATTGTTTTTGCATTTCTGACACAAGCAACCCATTATCTGACTGCAGGAAAAATTTAACAAAATCTATCGACTGGAAAATTTTCGCGCGAACGTCCTTGAAGTAACTGTGCCGTTTTTAGAAATGAGAATGGTCCACTACCCGTTTGAACTCAAGCTCTAGTGACGGCCCTGATCTTTTTCCAGGTCAACTTTAAATTCTATGCTTAATATACGGATTTATTTTCAAAGAGTTTTGATGACCTTTTTTAAGAAACGTTCTTTGTTTTCTTTTCCACGAGTTACTTCGTGAGCTTAAAGAGGAGATACGTGTTTCAATACTTATTAAAGGAGCTCAGTCACGGTTTGCGCATATTGAAAAGTTTAGTCTCAATTTTTCAAATTCGTCGTTTGTATTCCATGTCAATCTTCTCCATCCTTAGCCATCCTTTTTCCTTTATGGTTTATCATTATCTCTTTGGTGTTTTTCTATCTTATTAAACCATTATTTTCTGGTTTCATAATTTCATATGTGGCCAACATAACTCAAAATACCTTGACTGAGTCTCTTTAAGCTTACTTTCGGACAATCTCCTCCCTAGAACCCGTTATGGTAGTCATTACCACTAGGAACTCGAAGGTCCGTGATTCTCGGGATTTCGATCATCTCAGGTTAAAGCTGATTGGTTGACAACATGTTCGTTAGCACTTTGCGCTTGTTTATAGATCACTCTCGACCAGAGTCACTGCTTACCGAAAGTGAAGCGGGCTCTGAGGACAAATTCGGACTGAAAATAACCCTTGATAACTCGTAACATACTACGTAATAGAAAAGTTGGAGTGTGCGACTCAAGGAGACGGTGACGCCCTTAGATTTTTTTCACGTTTTACTAGGTACAAGTAGGGAGCACCGTCTTCTGATTGCGAGAGATGGGTTTGGCTGTAAGCTCTGAAATTCTTTCCTCCATTGATTATCATGTTTTTTAACAGGTTAGATTTCCAGCTGTTTTGCGAGCACCTCGTTGGTTCTTTGGGAAGAGGATGAAACCGAGGTTCGATTCCGCCGCTCTGGTCTGCATGTACGTTGAAGGAGCGCGGGCTCCTTTCCTGATCAGCGGTAGTAATCAAGCCCAGATGACACCCGTACTCACAAAACGGCTGGAAAACGAGCCTTGTCCTTGAAGGGCCTAGTATAATTTAAAAGAGCATTTTAGAAATTCACTTCCACGTTGGGGACTCATAATAAACGAACTCTACCTTACAGCTTTTAAACCAATGTCAGATTCTCTAATTCACTCTCTGGAAGTCGTCAACTCTTACGGAGGGACGATACGAAGTTATTTATTCTACCTTAGTATTGTTTTATTATCAATGTCTTTATATTTGATATACACTGTGGCTGACTGAGCTTTCGGTCTAAAACGTTGAAAGGTGAGATGCAGAATGAATAGATTTAGAGCCAGGTTTCTGATCATGGAGAAACTCGTAGGAATGTTCTGCCTAATGCCTAAAATCCTTCTGCTAGCATACTTAACGTTATGAAATACAGGGTTTATAATCAGAAGAAATTGATATGCTGGAAAGTTGTACATCAGTTATTGATTCAAGCTATTGCTAGAGGTTCGACCCCTGTTGGGGGAGAATTTTTTATGCAGCTCGTTTCACAAACGTTTCTATTAAGTTGAACATATACTATCATTTATTTTCAACGTTCCCTTCGACATAAACATGTTGGTCCAATGTAACAGATGACACCAGACAGTATCTTTATGACTAATTTCCCTTCATCCTCCATTTTTTCTCTGATTACGGTTTTTTCTCCATACAAAAAATGTCCCTAGATTGTACTCTATTTATCGCGATGAATGATATACGTAAATTGATCCAAATTTGGGATTCTTTGTCGTGATTTTGACGATTTTCTTGAGTCAGGTCTGTATAAGGTCCCTATAATGTTATCGTCTCTGGTGCAAATGAGCCTTCATTTCTTGAATGCGGTTGGCCAGCGGACGATTTGAAGAGGCACATTTCCCGAGAACTAGATCCAGACCCTCCTCGCTCTTCTGAGCAAAAGCTGTTTCTGCTGCGTCTTCGAATTTCCTGCGAATTAAAATATTGAGAATTATGAAACAGTGTAACAACCAGGAAACTGCAGAGTTCGTAGAAAAATTGTTAATCTTTTTATCATTCGGCGCTATTTAACAATTAGATTATGAGCTCGAGATTTCTATCGCGTGATAGTTGACGAGGGCGCAGCCCGAGTCAACTATCACGCATAGAAATCGAGAGCAAATAATCTAATTGTTTTGGAAGAAATCTACTAGTCGTTCAAAACTTTGTCTAAATCCTCTTCACGACACTTAGAAAAAGCAAAGAAGCAGCTGCCCTTTTTGCTACCGACCACACTTCCAGGCTACTCACTCTCTACTTAACAATTAAATTATGAGCTCGAGATTTCTATGAGGTGATAGTTGATAAGGGCGAAGGCCGAATCAATTATCACCTCATAGAAATCGAGAGCGAATAATCTAATTGTTTTAGTAGAATTCTTACTAAAATTAACTTCGAATAACGTTTCCAATTATTTCTTGACGTATTGCTAAACTTTGCGCCTGAAAAATGTCCCTCGGATTGAATTGTCATTTAAAATTGAAGTTGTGTGCGCGCGCATCAGTTTTTTCAATAATTTCAACTCTTTTAAATGTCAAGAAACCGTAAATGTCCCTCACTTTGACTTCTCAGGAATTTAGTTATCCATTTGCATCAAATATTTCATTCAAAACTTTTGAAAAATGAAAAAAACGTCGCCATTTCCTAGACGACCTCCAGCCACTGCACACTAATGGCTGATAGTGTACGAGTAGCTCAGCCAATCAGATTGCAGCATTTGTATTAGTATACTAGTAGAATTCTACTAAAACAGAATAGATAGTGAGTAGCGTAGCCAATCAGAGAACGGCATTCGTGATAGAACGCACTTCATGTATTACCCGCGAAATACACGTCTGAAATGGATCTTGGCGCGCAAGAACTTTCAATCACAGATACTACACGGACCTCTGTTGAGCTGGTCATCAGTACGGAATTTTTCAACCCGAATCTTAGAAGTCGCTCTCTCAAGTGACGCAAATGGGTAAGCTTAAAATGTCTGTCTGAGCTCACAACTTTTGTCTTACAGCCACATCAACATTCAGCCTGGCAGCTCCAAGACGGAACACAACGCTGTTAATGACGTTATAGATCAAATAAGCTGTTGGAAGGAGAAGGGAATAACACAAAAAGACTCTCACCCAAGCTTGACAAAGCACGCCACTTTGTTCTCTGGCAGGACTCGTGGAACATATTTCTCTGCTTCTATTCTATTGTTGAATTCCAAGCAGGCTTCAAAAAATGGCTAAATGAAACAAGACCTCAATGTTAAAAGATCATTTTGACATTTTCCTTGAACTGTCCTTACTATGTGGTTAAGACTTCTTACAATCTCTGCTGCGATAGATTCGTTTGTTCTTTACAGTGTAGTTTTCTTTGACAAGACACTTGACTCTGGTTCACTCTCACAGTACCTCTTTCCATCCAGGAGAGAAAACTGTTAGAGAACATGACAAAATGTTGGTGTTTAAAGGGATAAGAGATCGTCGCAGTCAGGTACGAAACTTCGGCAGTTGAGAAAGTAAAGTGTGACAAACATTAGACTCAAACTAGATTCGAACCCATGACCTCTGCGACTACCTTTATGCCTACCAACTGAGCTATCAAATCAACCAGGAGCTGGATTACGTAAGGGACGACCTTCCTCCCCACCCGAACCTCCCAAAAAATAGAGAAAATTGTTTTTAAATCAAAGTTAAAAAAATTACTTTTTTAAACTAGCATGCCATAGTCTTATAATATGTTTGCTAAATTGTATTATTCTTAGACACATTTTTCTTATATTTTTACTGTAATCTTAATCTTATATTGTAAAGTACTTTAGAATATTTTATAATTTTAGCGCTATATAAATCTATGATTATTATTGTTATTATAATTATTATTAACATCATCATCGTCATTATTATTGTTATATTATAAAAAGAAATATAGGGTATAAGGAGGTGATGAATCTCTGACCAGAATGGAGTCATCGGTTCATTATCATTATCACTATCACTATCACTATCACTATCACTATCGCTATCACTATCATTATTATCATCATCATCATCATCATCATCATCATCATCATCATCATCATCATCATCATCATCATCATCATCATCATCATCATAAAACATTTGTGAGTGATGTTATTATATGGTGAAACTGAAAGAAAAATTCACCTCATATCCTATTAACGACTTGCGCGCTTTGGAAAATCTGTCAAGTTCCAACCAGTTGCGACTTTCAGCCAGAGACCGGACTTTCAACCAATAGAACCTGACAAGAAAAAAACACAACACCATTAAATGCCGAACAGTGAGCCCGGGTTTATGACCTGGAATGCTCATGGGGCTGCTCAGCAGAATCCATTTTCTACTGGTCAAAGAACCGCGTACAAGTTGAAGCTCGTGAAGATTGAGTAAAATACACCAGTTGTCAGTTTAAAATTGTGAAAGTTCTCTTATCGCTGGTATGTGTGGTTTTTCCGTCGCGGTGGAAGCAAGCTAAACTACGGGGAGGTTTGTCATCCAACAGAAATTATGAGATAAATTACAAGTGCATTTTATGGGTACGTTCCTTTGGGGTGATCTGGATCAGGATCAGTGATCCAAGATCACTCGGATCATAGTTCATCAAAGGAGCCGATGAATCCGTGACCAGAGTGGATTCATCGGTTCCTTTGATGCACCATGATCCAGACAGCTCTTGGATCACTGATCCTGATCCAGATCACCCCAAAGGAACGCACCCAATATATCATTGACAAATGAGTCCAAAATCTGGTTAATTCAAATTAATGTTAAGGGATTAGTTAAAGTTTTTTTCTCAGTCCTATGAAGCTTGATATTCTTTATACGGTTGACATTTTTGTTCTCTCCTTGTGTAGTATTGATCCTCCTCCTACAAACCGGCCTGTCTCTGGCCGCAGCCTGTCTCCCTCAGTGTCTTAAATCTGAGATGTTCCCTCTCGTTATGATTCTCCACCAAGTCTCTCCCGGTCGTCCCTCTCTGTGTTTGCCTGCGGGTGCCCGTGTTAGTGTAACCTTGAGATTTTTGTTCGATTACCAACCATATCATGCCCAGCCGTATGTAACTTGTTAATC
>Ga0126338_10004125_pt1 | contig 10290 bp, 10 predicted proteins | sample OrbCmetagenome_2_FD_92529 | JGI IMG/M metagenome (GOLD analysis project Ga0126338, IMG submission 92529) | Coral microbial communities from Petempiche,Puerto Morelos, Mexico - Orbicella C C metagenome | ecosystem: Host-associated > Invertebrates > Cnidaria > Coral | place: Petempiche,Puerto...
CTCAATTCTAAATAAGATACATGTAACACAATGTCACGCTCTCCTGAGCACTCTTAAAAAGGCACATTTCGTGCTGGCATATACAACGTAATTTACGAGACCCGCATATACGCGCAGTTTAGCACGCGTATATATGGGTCCTTGTAGGACGCGTATATTTGGGCATTTATTTCGTATATCCCCGCGCTTGAATTTACGCAAATATGTGGCCGTTTAAAAATGCGTATGTACACGATCTAAACGGTCGTATATATGGGCTTAAAGCCCATACGTAACGTATGTAAACAAGTATACGCGGCAGAAAAACCCGCGTATACCCTGTCGTAATTTTGAAACGAATGGCCAACCATACACACTCCCTCTGAGATGACATGCGGCTTTCTAATATAACTGGTAATCTGCAAAACAAAAAACACCGCAGTTACGCCATTCCTCAGTGGTGCACTCCGTCCTATGAAAAACCTTTGAATTTAACTTCTAAAGGAGACTAATGTGGACGTTGCTTGAGTTTCATTAGACTCTTAAAAGATAGCACTTAAAACGGAATAGGCTCGATCACTGGCCACTGTTCAAGAAAGGATCCCGCGCGTACTTGTAGCCCCGACTCGCGTACTTTAGAGATCAGGGGAAATCAAGCCTGAAAACAGAAATTAAAAGAAAGCGTTTCTTTTATGATCATTTCCTCGAGTGCACCCTAAAGGATACATCGACAGCTAAAAATGACAAAGTTTCGTCATCAACACCCTAAGTGGGACCAGAATCCTTGATTTGTACCCGACACGACGAGCATCTTCGACCTTTTCATATAGGAGTCCCCCCCTGGTTTCAAACATCAGCCGTCTAAGGCCGTTTTACAGTCGCTTGCAGCGTGTCAAGTTAGTTATTTTCAAGAGGGAGAAGGTATAACGATTTTTTCATTGTACAGAAAATACTTATGGTGCTTCCTTAGCGATTCGATTCAGGGAAAGTCTTCGTAGTTTTTCCTTCAAACACTTACGTGATATTCTGATTTCGAAAGCAATCGATATAAACGAATGATTAAAGGCTCCAGACAATTTTTTTAACACTAGAAACGGAAAGACAAACGCTACCTTTCGGTAAATGGTTTATTGACAGAAAAAGAAAAAACAGAGAAGAAGAAAAGGAAAAATAACTAGTAGTCACCACTGGGATTCGAACTCCCAATGTCTCGCATGGCGAGCCAACGCTTATCACACTGCCGTACGTGTACATCAGTTACAGAAGGGCGAAAGAATAAATTGTTTATTTACGTACCTCAGGCTCAAGTATTTCGCTTAGTCTATACCTCACTTTTGACCAAACAAAATGATCTTGCCGTTTCTGACTACAGCAAAAGGAAGACATGTACAGATACATGTGATGTAAAACGTGTAGGCAGGCCTGAGTAACGAACAGTTTTTTAAAGTTGAACTTTTTCATTTGTAAATATCACAACACACCCCTGAATGGAAAAAGACTATGTGGATTTGTTCGAAAGCTAGACTGTCCTCACATCGCAAGAAGTCCCTTTTAATGAGCAATGTCTCATAACACCCTTTGAAATTTATTTTCCAAGTTCAGTGGCTCACAGCCACTTTGTTTTTATATCGATCCGATGAAGGGAAGACTGTTACATAGCTAATCGAAAATGTTTGGTATGGCCGGGAAAAAACTGTATCAAGACACCTTAACCCTCGGACGTACAGGGGTAGGGGGCTGGATGCCACCACTCCCCATAAGACTTTCTCAAATTTTTGAAAAGACGATCTACTCTAAGAGACTGAAACTTTCATTAGCTGTTCATAAATCCTCCGCAGAAATCCTGATATGCCAATTGCGCGTCTATCATTTTTTGACATTGCCATGGCAACCGCAAATTTCAATTAGGTTTGGCTAAGAATCAACTTCTTTGACATAATTCTGTGTTTTGACAGTTTTCTTCATCAAATTACAGAAATTCGCGAATTTGTACATTTTATAAGCCATCTGGACTAATTTGGCATTAATTTTCGTTTTTTCTTGACTTTCAACATGACGGAAGATTGTTGTGGTACGGACAGTTTATTTGGCTTTATGTTTGTTCATCGTTTTCTCGGGTTCCGCTTACCAGATAATCAAGCCTTTGTTATCGAAGTTCTGACATGTAGAGCTGGTCAACTTAAATTAGATTCTGTTCAATTTCATAGACTAAGTCATTTTAAAAAATATTGCGCAATAACGGTCCTAACGCTGATCCCTGGGGGCAACCTCGGTTAATTCGTTTCCAAGAACTTAATTGAGATGCCAGCTTCACTCTGTTGGAGCCATCACATCATGATAGGAGCGCAACAAATTGATGAAATTCTCTTTAAAACCGTATGCTCTTAGTTTACTTGGCAACAGAGCTGGACGCATGGAGTCGAAGGCCTTTGACATATCCATTGATAAGATTCCTACTAGCTGTTAATTGTCCCTAGCAAATCTCCAGTGCTCAATTAGATTAATAAGGGTAGTCTCGCTGCTGTGAGTCTTACGATAGGCCGACAGGGCTTTTCCTAAACGGTGATCGAACGTCCCCACAAGTTGCTTATCTACAATCTGCTCAAAGACCTTATCTACAGCCGGGAGGACAGTGATAGGTCTATAATTCTCTCTTATAATTCTCATCACGTTTGAGGACTGGTACCCATTCCCCCTTTTTCCACGACTGTGTTGTATTGTGTTTTATTGTCACCTCTTATTGGGCTAAATTGTCAGCATTACAAACAAGCCATTACTCCAATTATATTCAATATCAGATACTGTGAATGTAGAAATGTTAAACTCTAAAGCAAGGTCACGTTTAAAAACATCAAGCTTACCTCGAGTTATGAACAACCAAAATGTATCTATGAGCTTCAGGATACGTTTAGCACCAACTCCTTTATCTGGGAATTACTTCCCAGCTGCATTAAAATATTGAAAAGGAGCATTTGGAACAATGTCAGAACAATTTCTTGAAATTCCTGTAGTGATTCGAGTTGGTTGGGTTGGGGTCAATCTACTGCCAAAATGGTGTACATATGTTGTCTTACGGAATCCAGTGTAAAAGCATATATCTTCGGGGCTACTGGCAAATCTGTCTTGCCCAAACTTGAAAATGTGTTCTATATCCTTCAGCGTAGAAATTTTGTTCTTTCCAAAGCTCAACATTCTTTTTCAAGTTCTCGAAAAATTCTTAAAGGGTTGGCGGACCAAAGTATCTCGATGTTTTGCAATACACCTGCGATTCCTTGAAAAGCGCGGGCGAATCACGTTCTTTCACTGAATCTAGTGCTTCCGTTGTCTGTACAGGAGAAATATTTTCAATCCGTACATTTAAACGTTCTTCCCCCTCTCTATCAGTGGCAGCGAAATGCTCTGAACAACACAATTTGTTACCCACACACACAACGAAAGTCTCCTCTCCGCATGCGGACTTCTTGTTCTTTTCTTGGTTTGGACGTCTCTCGGAAAGGCATGACTATGCAAGTCAGGCCGATTATCTCTCAGATTGTAGCATTTGGCTGAAGCACATTTTTTATGTCCATATCTTTTCCTTTTGAGGATTTCCTCCCAACTGTGCGTCATCGTCACCCACTGGGCCAGGCCGTTTTTATCCACTTGACTGCAGATGGTCGACGTGAGCGAAGCGCACTTGGTCTAGCCTCTAACAATTATGGGGAATCGCCTTTCAGTGTTCAACTAAATCTATCAAATGCTCCATAAGAAAAGTCTCACAGCATATTTTGATGGCCTTGTCCTACCACACCTAGATTATACAGATTGTCTGAGGAGATCAGCCTGGTCTGATAACACAGACGAAACAGTTTGCAATCATTTCAAAACACGTTTTGATTAGCAAAGATTATAAAGGCAAAAGTGACATCAACTGAGGCCTTGACGTCGTTCTAGTGGGTCCCATTATCGGTGTTGTGTTGAGCAAAATTAAGACGCAATGAAGGGGCGATCCCCGAACATTTCGATGCGTTAAGATCAACAATGAGCCAACGACACAGTCATAATACTCGAGTTAGATGCCCGAAGTTAGAAGCCGAAAAACGCCTAAAATGTCAAAGACGTGCAGTTTTGCATTTAGCGTGTAATTTGAATATTATTTATGCCGACGGCTTTTGCAGTCATTTTATTAGCCGTAACTTTACCAATTGGTTTAAAAAATCGAGTTCAACCTCGAAGCAACACTGTACATTGCCTTTTCATTTTTTGAAGTCCTAAAAGTTGCATTCAATCGGTGATCTGTATCCAAAGCATATTTTATCGCGTATTGATCGTCACGTCTTTGCAGCCATCGAATGAAAGAAAAATTATCCATGTGTCCTTCACCAGCAAGGTTTTTATGACTCTCTACCCCATGAGCGTACTATTCGGTGCCTCTTAATTAAACATTTTGTAATTTTTCACTTTTACATTTTAAGGCCAAAGGTGGTAGTTTTTTATACGACTTCAAGAGCTAGGCATTGATTACCGGGAAATTAACAGCTTGAACTTGGTCGTACGCGAGTTTCCTGTAAAGATTTCTTTGAAGATATCACTTCCTGAGCTGAAAGGTATTGAAATATATCTTTTCTCATGTCAAAACATTCAAGTAACTGCTTCCATGTTATGACGACGCTTGAAAAAAAAAAAATAGACCGCAATTTTGGAGCAATAAACCCGATGGAACCCATGCTTGCCAATCATGAGATTTAAGGAGGGTGAATTAAGAAATTCCCCATCAATTTCCAAGCAGTTTAAATTTACCTAAACTATTCTGTCTTTATGTTTTAGGTTTCTTCCTGGTACGAAATTTGAAAATGATATCGTTGTTCAAGTTTCTTCTGAACATGTCCCAAGGGTAGAGTTCTTCAGATATCTTGATGAGAAACCACCAAGAAAGAAAAGGCTGTGCCAATTGTCAATTGTCCCACCACCCACTGGGGTAGGACATTTATAGGCGTACTTGTTAACTCATTCATTCATAATGATTACTTAAAATCCCTAGTTAGTAACTAGTTGGAATTATTTAGTTGACATTCACAAAACCATCTGATCCTTTAAAATAAGAAAATTAATGTGCTCCTACTAATTACGCAATAATGATATTTTTGTTCTTGTCTCGTAGACTAAAAATAGGCATCCTGGTAAGTTTTGCTTTTTTGTTGTTTTCTTTCTCTTTTTTGACTTGTCTTTTGATAGCTCATTTATTAATTCTGTAATGAAATATAACTTAGTCCTACTCAGACGAATGGAGGGGGATTCCGTCACACGGACGTTGACAGTTTATATCATTTTTGATGTTTTAAAGCTCTCAAACTTAGCGCCTGAAATTTATCTGGGAAGAATTTTGTACGGCACGTCATTGCACCCGAGACTTGTTATTTCCATGCAATGGTATTTGGACCAGCATATTTTTTCAGATTTACAAATTTTGACGTTTGACATTTTTAGGACGTTTTGGCATCGTCTAAGTCATTTTTTGGGGGGGGGAGGAGGGGGGCGCGTTTTAGAACAATTAAGAAATCCAAGGTTGTGGCTACTTGTCTATCGTGACGTAATGACTTCATCGTCGCATGTTGTCTACCTCAGCGGAAACAATTTTGGACGCTCTATACAATCACTTAGTACCGTAACAGTTCTTATCTGCCTTAGTCTATAGCGGAGGAAGTGGGATCCGCACGGCAGTAGAAGGTCAAAAAAGTCTGATTTGGGTTATTGTATATGCATAAAGGGGGTTTTTAGTCCGTAGACACGTGCTATCTGCTTTTGATACCGCCCGACTGCTAGCAGGTTCTAACTTTTTTCATACTGCTGGAATGACAAGTAGATAAGTACCTGTTGTCTTTCTATTGCAGTGAAAGCTGGCAATCCTTCTGACGACGAGTTAGAGAAGCTGTCTACGCAACTTAGTGATAACTGGGAGAAGCTGGGACGTCGCCTCGGTCTCGATAATGCAGCGTTAAGTGCAATTCGTAAAGAGAACGACAAAGTGGCCGAGAGAGCGCGTTGTATGCTGATTAAGTGGACGCAAACAAAGGGCTCAGAGGCTACTTACCAGGTTTTATATGACGCCTTAACTCACGAGTTCGTGGCCTGTAAAGGTCTCGCAGAAACGTTTTGTTGCAGTTGATTGTAACGAAAACTCGTGTAAGTATAACCATGTCCGTGGTAAATTCTTAGCTTTTATTGTGGATCCATCGATTTCATTATTACTTCGACCCATTTTGCCCACTCCAATACGAAAGAAGCAAAATTATAAAGAAGCAAAGTGGAGATTAGCGTCATGTTTGTCATTTCTGCAAGCGGCAGAATTTGCGTGTTTGCCGGCCTGCATGAAAGTTACTAGTTTCGCGTTTGTCTTGAATGTAAAACGTATTGCTATTTGCTACTTTAGCCCTATAAGGATTGGTGTTGGATTGATGTTAAATTTTGTTTTTTTTTTTCGATGGGAAAGCGAGATTCCTCCCTTCCCTAAACTTCTTAAAGACTATTTTAGCAATGATAACGAAACTTAGAGTCCAGAAACATTTCCTCTGAGATAAAAAGCATGAGATGATGTCACCATATCAGATGGCGACTACGTCATGATATCCAAAAAGCCGCCATCTGTTTTTGGCTATTCTTTGATTCGCCATCTTGGATTCCAGAAACGCCACAAATCCACCAAAATGAATCAAAACAAGCTAATTAAAGTCAATAACAACATAACTGTAAGTCCTACACAAAAGTAGAGATGGATGCATAAAAGATAATTTAGTTAATACAAAAAAAGAGTCCCAGTTTTGGAAAGACATACTTGCGTAAGCAACGTTTCCATGGAAACGTCAAGTTCCGAGTAAATTAGTTCCCATATGAAGTCTAGATTAGCTTGCAAAGTTTGGCGGTTAACCTGAAAAAGTTCCCACCAGTGACAATCATTGTAAACAAAAGTAAAGATTCTGTAGCTAGTCAGTGTAATAGGCCTAGGCGTATATAGCCTGAGTTTCAAATAGAGAATAACGATCGATGGGTTCGCCAAGATAGGGGGCGCTTTCCATTCGCCAAAAATTCCGAAACTTTCGAAACCGGGTCAAATGGTACGGAAATTTCCTGGGAAAAGTTCCAGAAAATCCGGAAATTGTTGAATTTCCGAAAAGCGAACCGTTCAACCGAAAATTCCGGAAATTCCGAGATGAAAATCTAATGGAACGGAAATTTCCTGGAGAAAGGTTTCGAAAATTTGGGGATACCTCGCGAGGTTGACATCTTTTTCGGAAATTATGTAAATTTGCAATTTTCTATTCAGCGCTAATTCTCTTGGCCGCAATCACCACGATCATCCCAGACAAAGATGGCGGTGATGTGTATTCGAAAATGGATCAGTGTTCTGTATGCTTCTATATTTGCTATTTAAACCTCGAAGTCATTGAAAAATTGGAAGCGAACAAACGTGTGAGGGCGTTTTCCACTTTGGTGCAGTCAACCGAAAAAGTCTGTACCATTCGACCCAGAAAATTTCCGGAAATTCACACCGCGATTTTTGGTCGAATGGAAGCACCCATGAAATTTCGAGTGTTCAACTAGAAAAAGCAAAGTATAATTTTGCATTTTTTTGAACATGCTTACAACGAAATGTTTTGACGATTCTTTGAAGATTACAGACCAGTTGATCAAAGATTTGCTAAAGGTTTCTGCTTGCCTAGTTCGATCGTTTCCAAATGTCCTTCGGACATTTTCGGGATTTGGTAAGTTTTCCAAAGATTCAAAGATACGATTTTTCACTGATAGTGTGAGAAATGCTTGTAATCTAGTGTACTTTGTAATTCATCTAAGTTAAAACAAGAAAGTAAGTTATACAGCACTGAAGATGTATAGACTGAATGGTGCGCACACATTTTGTAGACTACTGTGCCTTTACCAGGACCCATTTACTGAAAGTAAGTGGTCAAGTACAAAGTAGTTATTGTCCTAACATCTCAACGTTAGGATGTTGTTTTTCTTTGTCAATAAAAATCATACTATTACCTGGATTCATTCAATTTTTCTATGGTATTAGTGCTAAAACATACAGTATTCATTTCTGAATATGAGATCTTAGAACTCGCGTTATTATTTACGTTTTGACGCTACGCAAAATTTGCTTACATCGCATGTTCTTGTTGATAATGTAGTGATATCGTAACAAAGAAATAAACTTTGGTTGCTTGAAAATTTATAACAGTAAATGACATCTTCCACCTTAGAAAATGAGGCGCCAGGCACCACTTAGAAGGTTTAACATTATTGGCTCAGAAAACGATTGAACTAACAACGAACAATGAACCTAGCCCTTCACACTATGTAGGTGCGTGAAACAGGGAGGAAATGAAACTACAAGTTCTGTGGAGGAGCGTGGCTTCTGTAGAATATCATAAAATAATTGTAACTTTTAAAAGAACACCATTACGGCATTGTTTTCTACGGCATGTAAATTACGTTCTCAGACCTTTCGTTCTGATGACCAGCAGCGTGCATCAAACTCGATGTTGAAAAAGGCCTGAATAGGAAACGAAGTGAATCATGGCAGTCAGAGTCCGACCTCATTTACTCTCCAAGAAATTTTCCTACCCAGGCCTACCATGAAGTTATCTCTTCCAAACTTCACACATTGGCGAGTACGAAGGGACTATGAAATGCTTAGTTCCCCAATCTCCCAGCGTAGGGAATACAGAGGGCTAGACAACATATGGTGAGGAAATTTAGAGTTTTGAGTCGAAATAAAGCTATATAATTATTTAATTGAATACTTCAAGAGACAATGATCATTTTCTCTTGAATACTTTTATGCGTGACCACAGGAGCCGAAGGGGTTTCAGGAATAACGCTATCGTGTTAAATCTGAATAGATTTACTCTTAGCCCACGTCTCGGCAAGGGTTCATTGCTTTGTTATCCATTTTCCAGGCTGAAAAAAATTCCCTGTTCATCACTACATGACAATTTTGTTTCTCGGCAGAGAAAACCGTCCCAGTGAAACACTTTCATTTGCTAAATAGGTTTTGCTAGGACAACCGGAAATCAAGTGCAAGAGTTTCTGCGTATTGTTCTTCGAGATCTTCGGATCAATCGTTTTAACCACAGTCGATTTACCAGCACAACAATTTTGGAACATGAAAGCTCTCAATGGAAATAAATATCATTTCGTATGTGCAAAAGCTATCGACAAATGATGCTTCTGCCGTAAATGCGGACATCATAAAAATTATTTTAATAATCTTAAAAGTACTTAATATAAGGTTACCTTATACCTTCAGAGGTGCCTCGAATCCAAGCGATGTAGCGCGTGCGGTTTGGACTGTAGTTACCTAAACCCCTATATCAAATTAAAGCTTATAGAGCTGGTTATCACGCTATGCCAAGAAATTTGAAATAAAATGAATTGCGGAATTTTTTGCTACCTCTAAATTCGAGCGTCCGAATCACCTTTGGAAGTTACAAGTCAAGGCTTATTTTATTTGTCCCTCAGTTTCCGGACCCTAATTAAGTGCTAAAAACACATGTCTGCAATTTGCCATATTCAATTTCATTGAAAAGTTACAGAACATTTTCGAAATAGGATTTGAAAAAAATATGAGTGATAGTAGAAAAATCGCGTTGGGAGAAAAAATAATTTAATGAACAAATGAAATAAATTTCAGTTAATCAACAACTCTTGTCCTATTGTGAGCTCTGTTGAAACACCCAATCAGCGACTTCAGATTGACTTCACGTGAGAATCCTAAAAATCATCCAGTCAGAAGGAACTTTGTCATCTAAATACATGCTTGCAAAATTTGATCGCTTTCTTCTTTCGTTCTTACACGAGATAAACAAATAGACCGGGCAGCATTTTTTTCAGAAAAAATCTCTGCTCCCCACCCCCACCCAAAGTTTTCGACCACTCGTTTTATTTTATTTATTATCATTGCTTTGATGAACCACACAATGTTTTTGAAGTTCTTTTTTATATATATTTTCCAAGGTTTAGCGGTGGAACAATTTCACTCCATCACTGCTTTACTCCTTCACTTCCCGTTAGACATTTGGAAACCCGGGGGGAACTCGCATATGAAAAGGCAAGGGATGCTCGTCGGAAAATGTGAATTTAACTCCTAAAGAAGACTAATGTGGACGTTGTTTGAGCTTCATTAGACCCCTAAAAGACACCACTTAAAACGGAATAGGTTCGATCACTAGTCACTGTTCAAGAAAGGATCCCGCGCGCACTTGTAGACCCGGGCCGGGTTGTTCGAAAGCCGGTTAACACTAACCCAGGATTAAAAGTTCACCGAAGTATTAA
>Ga0126338_10004128_pt1 | contig 10285 bp, 2 predicted proteins | sample OrbCmetagenome_2_FD_92529 | JGI IMG/M metagenome (GOLD analysis project Ga0126338, IMG submission 92529) | Coral microbial communities from Petempiche,Puerto Morelos, Mexico - Orbicella C C metagenome | ecosystem: Host-associated > Invertebrates > Cnidaria > Coral | place: Petempiche,Puerto...
AAAAAAAAGGATTTGGATGCCTTTCCCCGGAGGGAAAAGGGCGCGCCCGTGGTAACCCCCAACGGGGGGGGGGGGGGGGGGGGGGGGGGGGGGGGGGGGGGGGGCATAAAAGCGGAGTAAAAAAATGTTTCGGAACGACGAGATGAAACGTATCTGAGAAACGAATTAAAAGTAATATACCATTACATTTAGGGCCTGTTTACAAGCAGGTAGGGTAATCCTAGTGTTGGGGTTACCCTAACAGGAGGGCTACCCTAGCTGAGCGCTAGGGTTACCCTAGCGCCAGGGTAACCCTAGCTGCCTTGTGAACGCTCTGCTAGGGATAACTCGCTTACCCGGGACAACTTTTTACTTGTTTGCAGACCCTTTGAAATTTTTTTTCCATTCGCTTTCCTCCATCCTGCCCTCAAATAAGTTTCTCCACCATTGATCCGTACGACTTGGTTTTCTTTGAAATCGTCTTCGTTGAATAATTCTCCTTTTTACATGTCGCATTCGGGCGAGTGCTTTATTGTATTCCATAGCCGCCTTTGACCTGGCAACTTGCTGTCGCTTTCTAGAACTGAGGAAGTAACACAGCAAAACTCCATGGCACTGATAAGCAGCTACCACTGGCAGCAACGAGAGCAGAATCGAAGTAACTGCCACAACCCTTCCCTTGTCGGCCATTTTGTTTGCAATGCGTGCGGTTGCCAAGCATATTTCGTTGTCCCGGGTGGTAGGGTAACCCTACCTGTGAAATTTTGCTTGCAAACCCGGGCTATCTTTCACCCGCCTGCTAGGGTAACCCTAGCACTAGGGTTACCCTACCTGCTTGGAAACAGGGTCTTAGAGCTATTACCCTATTACCCTATTAGCCTTATAACTTTCGAATAAACATTTTGATGTTTGTAAAGAAACGCAAAACTGAAGGAACGCACTTATACATTAGATGGGCTTATGTCCGTGGGGGGGGCGGGCGGGGGGCTTATATCCGGAATAATATCTTTGTTAGCAAATAGAAGGGCGTATATCCGGGAGGATTATAAACGGGGGGTCTTAAACGTGGGATTTTGCGTTAGACACGTTAAACTTAGTGACAACTAAGGTGGTTAAGCGATTTCCTTTTTCCAAGATCCAGAGACTGTATCTAATTTGGCTCGAACTGCGGAAGAAAAAGCAGAATGAAGTAGTACAAATCCAAACAACTTAAAGTTGACATAGGTGGCCAAGCAAGCTGGTAAAGTACAGCTTCTGTTTTCAATTGTAGTTTCCTACTTATTTGATCAGAGATGTATCATCAGAGCCCAGACAAAAAGGTTCCAACCTTAGTAGGGTTTTATGTGTTGAGCTTTGGCAAAGTTATATTCTGTCGCTAAATATAGCTTTTTCCTGTTTAATGTGCATTAAACTCTTACTTCTATTCTGTTTTCTGGGAGTCAGCTGCAGACAAAACAGTCCTGTTTCATTTTAAGATAACCATTAATTTAGTTCATTTCAAAGTTCTTGTTGTGTTTTTCAAAGCGTCTTCGTACTGCCAGATACACTTTTATCACAAATTATCCCCCGGGTTGTAATTTTAAAAATACTTTCTTCCTACAGGTAGGGTCTATAATCTATTTTTGCCAGCGCACCTGCTGTTAAATCCCGAAGGCAAAAAATCGTAAAGGAGTCTTGAAATTGTAATGAGCTCTTTGTTTGTCGAGCAAACCACAATTTTAAACAAACATTTGGCAGCGCACTATAGTAGTTTATAAAGCATAAATATTATTAGAACAGTTCTGCTTTCATACAACAAAAAGTGCTTCATGTGTCACTTCTCAGCTTCCCTTTTAATTTGGGAGACATCGCTGTATTTTTCATACAACTTTATGAACGATAGCGTTATCCAGTAATTTTGGTTTCCTGTGGAAGGTGCAGGTTCATTTTTAGATATAGAGTCTTTCACTTGTAACCATAATCTTAATGTTCAACGAAAGTTGTTGGATCTGCGAATACACAGCACTGCAATCGAATATGGTGCCCTTCGTATTGCGTCGACAAGAACGTGGCATTTTTCAGTTTATCGTATATCATATTTATGGTTTACAGGAGGTTCTATATTAACGAGACTGAAACTGTTAGAACGAGAGCGTCAAAACTTAGGTCGGGTCGGCAGTCGTTAACGAGAAGTTCCATAAACAGGAATCTGACTTGTTGGATAGAAATCTGCGGCCTGGGTACTTAGATTCAGTCATTTACGAGATTTTGTGTTTTGCGCGGACTGGGATTTTTAAACGCATGTTAAAAGAACTCGATGCTGCAGTAATCTCCGAAGCCATCATCCAAATTATTGTTATCTATTGGAATATTAGAAATGCTGAATTCTGATAACTCCATTCTGTTTGACAAAATAAAACAGACACGAAACCATAGCGAATTTTTTGTGTTTCGCAATCATTCAATTACACTCTGTAAACTACACTTCGTACTAATACATAGATTTATTCTCGTTCAATATTTTCAAAGCCCGAACTAGTTTGAATTTTACAATTTTACCAAAACATTTATTTTCAGTTTAATTCGAAGGGACACAAACTACTGGATATGTCCCTAATATTCCTAGACCTTTTTTCCCTCCGTCATGCTCCAGATTATCAAAAAGTATTTAATCCTGACATTGAAAGAACAATAACATCTTTCGTTTTTCTTGTAATTTAGGAGCATAAATTAGAGTGAGCTGCCACGGCCACTTGTTTGAGATTAAAAATTAATCTTAGCGCAGTACGCCACTGAGTTGAAATTTCCTATATTCAGCAACACGCAAAGACTTATTAAATCACAGAATCAGCTCGATTTATTCGTATTGCAAGGTTGAGACAGCAATGTCTAAGTGCCATATACTCTTAAGTTTAAACTCTATACAACCACGGGAAGCAAGCGTTCGTTTTATTTCTTCAGATGAGACCCACGCGCATTTTCATCAGGAATTGTCGTCGTTCAGAGAGGCTAAATGTTAATTTGGAGAATTGTTATGTCTAGAATACCCCCGGTGTCTGATTTTAAGTACCAGCTGCGAATCGCAAACAATTGGCATGCTGCGATTGGCTTTTGTGCAATATGCACTGATCAAACGGCTCGCCAATATTTTAACACCCCTCCTACCATCTTCCGTTTATGTTGTCTGTCAACCAACTGCCGCTAAAAAGACAAATAAATGGTTGAAAAATTGAACAGTTGTGAAATTGTCTTGGCGTACATTTTGCAAATAATCACTGCAAATCAACCAAACGAATTTAAGCGGCGCTTGCACATTTTCCTTGCTATAGACCAGATTTCACTCCAAACAAAAGAAGGGGATAAACATTACTGTTACATAGTCTGTTATATTAATTTCATGTTAAGTTTTACCAGAAAAAATAAAACTTATCGTAAACGGCAGCGCGGGGAATGTCTTAAACTGGTTTTCGCCTCAATAAATTATCCCTTGCTCGTCAAGAAAGATAAACTAGCTTTTAAAGCTATAGACATGAGTCTTCTTCACCTTGAATGTTGAACAAGGCACAGTACAATAATTTAATTTCATTTAAATGCTTTTAGCTTTAATTCTCCTACCTAATGATTTCCATGTGAACGAAACCTTAAATCAAAAAAGGCAACCCCTTTTAGAAATGCCACCTAACTTCAAGTAAACGATAAAAATGAAAGCAAGACTTAAGAACGTTTCGACGAATTTATGCAAAAAAAAGGTAAAACAAGTTCGAAAACGTAATCTTTACCGAATGAGCTAGCTTTTTTATTCGGGAAAGATCAATCAACAATGACAGAAAAATTTTACAAAATGTGTATATGTGAGTCAAGAGTTTTTGTTCTCGTTTATCGCCACAGTAAATTTCTTACATGAAGAAAATCTATGGTAATGCTTGATTTTCATGGTTTCGTGTGATCGATCGACGGCCACTAATAAATTTTGGAGACAACCTAACAGCACTCCACTTAGTTCGACAAGATAATTCATTAAAAGAAAGAAAAAATTGCATCGCTATCAAAAATGTTCCTTTTTATCATAAAAGGGCGATAGATCACTGCGGACATAATGGTGTTTCGTTTCAGTGCACTTTTATCAAAGTGTTTTGAGATTTTCACTGATTTTCACTGGATCGCTGATAAAATCAAAGATTGATTCAGCCACAAAGTTATGTCTAAAATGGCCCGCTAGCAGACATTTTCTAATTTTAATCGTTAACAAGCAGCTAAATTGGAATCTACGATTAAGCAGCTGTCATCAAGTCAACTCAAACGAGTGCCGGATTAAAATTCATGCAAGGTTCTCTTTAAAATTTCTCGAGGTAACAATCCTAGATTCTGCTAACTTTTGGGTCAGTAAGATGATATGGACAATCGCAGTGTCTATTTTTTTCAGCGTTTAAGAAATGTTTCTGGAAAACACTGACTTTGTTGAAATGAAAACGAATTTCAGCCACAAGGTCACTTAAGACCTATTGTGATGGCGGCTTCACATACTTGAGATAAATGCAGTACACATTCTTTCGATGTATTTTAAATAAACTCCAGCTAAACAAAAGGAAGCTTTTTGCTCAAGGAATGTTACAATGTAACATTTCACAGGAATTCGCTGCTTTTGATTTTCCCAAAATGTTGCTTAACCGTAGCATGATAAGATCTCATTTGAGTTCCCTGGAAAGTCATTATGTCTCAGTAACCTTCTATGCTCTGTTCAGTTGAAATTAAATATCATGCAAGTTACCCTTGAGTCAAAAATGGAAAATCGAAGAAAATTTACTGGTTATAACTGATGCTTGAATCACGTCCGACTCAACCTTAAAATATTAGCGCCATGTTGTTATTATATATTTGTTGTCTGAACTTAAATAGCGACCCATGCACACCAGTTCGTTAGATACTATTCTTCCCCGTTGTCGGAACGAGTCCTGGAGGATCATAACCAAGTCGAAAACATGCGGTATGCATGGGGAACACTGATAAATGACTAAATACTAAACATCAATTAATCCTGGCGCGGTATTGCAATATACCATGAACTATCTCTGGAGTCTAGTGTGAGCAACAGCTCAAAATGTATCCAAACACGATTCAAGCAACGCAAAGATACACATAACGCATAAACATTGAGTGAGTGTGTACAAGGATAAAATGGAGCAAAATTATCGATATCTAATGTCAATACATTAAAAACAAAACAAATGTAGAGAATTCAATTCAGAATTGTGATATGCCGACTATGAACCACAAGAAAGAATGGAAATAAGTAAGGGGTATGCACAAAAGTTACATGAGGCTTAGAACTACAATGAATAAATCAAGGCTCTTTGAACGTTTTGCTTTTTTGTCAAGGTTAGGATAATCGAACGAACACACAGATTTTATCAAAGTTGTCACTTTGTATACTACCAGCCCTGCTGCATCAAACGCAAAATATTTTTTCTTCAAGTTTAAAATAAGTAAAACGTTCTCGTGTTTAAAAAGCAACAATCAACATTAAAGCTACAAAGCGAGCGTCGATCTACTTAAAACTCGCATCTGTTAAAAATCGTTGCTGTAGAAATGTTCTCTACATTTTAAAATGGCTGCCGTTTCTATTTATGCTTCTGTCGGCATAAAAATTCTTGAATTCTATTTGGAATAAGAACTAGAAGCAACTTAGTCGCGGTATTTTCATCACAGTTACTAAATATGAAAAGGTGTGGTTGCGGGTTAGTTAGGGTGCGGCTGTAAACCACGAAACTCCATCATTCGACCGTGTATTTAAAACAAGATGAGAAATATATATCCACCAGACGGGCACGGAAATCTTTGTACCCAAAATCATTAGCTATGTATAAAGCCAAAGTCAATTTACGCGTGGTTTGGTTTTAATTTGTCAACTCTATGTATACACACTCAATAACTACTATGGACAAACGTATTAACACCTTGTGTCCGGAATACACCCTTTTGGGGGTTTAAAAATAATTGTACAAAATTGCTTTATCTCGGGTTTATTTAGCCAAGACGACTAACATTGCTTAAGCTATTCCGCTTACAATGAATCGAGGTCAACAACACTTTGGAAAACATAACAAAAAATCTAATCCATTACAATGTGAACCAAGCTGGGTCTGTTTTGAAATGTTTTGCCCTGTTTTGGAAATCTATTTCTTGTAAAACGTTTTAGATAAAATGTTCTGGCTAGTTTTGATTTAGTCTATTGTTTTCTACATCTCGTTAATTCTGTGCCATGCCACAATGGATTTTTCTTTCCTTCGCGTCATTTCGTACCAATGCCGTAATTCCTCCTCGCTGCTGTAGTTTTGTCCGAGTGAGACTCTTCCAACTCGATGTTTTTTTAAAGCCAGTGTACGAGCTGTTATGCTCGTCACAGTCAACAAAACAGTGACAGCGTTTAGTTCATGCTCGGGTACATGAAACAGGAACATCTCGTTGTACTCTGGATCTATCATGTGCCTTCTTGGTGTGGTTTTACTTTTGCTGATAAGCTCACCAGTGCTTTTAACGACTCGTACACCAACATAAGTTTCACGTGCTTTCGAATCAGTTAACATTCCCAAGTTTCTCGTCTTGATCACTTCCAGAAGGAGTTTTCCCGTAAGAGGGCGGTATTCCAAAGACAGTAAAATTTCGGGTCTGTCTTCTTCGGAGATCGCCAGTTCCCCTTCGTACATGATCGCTCCCGAAGCTGCTTCGGGAACATACGAACCCGGTGGCTGCAAATCCACCGAAGCAGGTATCATTTCTGAATCTAGATCCACCGATCGGAGCCGAAGAGTTCCTTCGCCTAATAAGTGCTTGGAACCCATAGCGCCTTGCTCGTAAAGGCGAAATCTAAGCGACATATCCTTAATCTTGTCTTTAGGATACAAATACATTGCCATGGGCTCGTTAAAATCCCTGGGTTTTGTTCGAAAACTTTGCCGTTTTCCCGGCAACAGCATGACGCTGACTTCTAACAAAGAAGTATCTCTTTGATGATACGGTGGAAATTCTATTTTTGTAACAGTTACAGAGAGCTTGGCTGTGTGCATTGTGAAGTCTAGAACGACATGGAGCCGACCCACACCGCGCACATTTGAGTCCATATTCCACTCAGACACAGTACTCGAGCTCGAAATCCTCTTCGATGGCGTCCCGCCAAATGTCCGTGGAGTCTCACTTCGACTCCTCGCAGGAAGGCTTCCAAATTCTCTTCGAGCTGCGCTTCCTCGTACCGTCTCGTCGTCCGACACAATGCTGCTGGTTTCTACGTTCTGCTTGGTACGAGCAACAACATTGGGTGCAGATCTTCCATTAGTTAAACCGCTCAGTCCGTAACTTGGGGCAGTTGCCAGTGTGTTCCTGCGTCTAATTCCTCCTCCTATGTTAGGGACTTGCAACGCCAAAGCGCCCGCGCTCGAGTCTTGCTTTGATTTAGAAGGTAACGGCAGGGAACTATTTCTTGTGAAGAACGCAGAAGTATTTTCCTCATCATCATCGTCTAAATACTCGGCATCCCTCTCGTCATAATCTCCTTCGTCTTCCGCCGTTCTTGCTTCGCCAGGAGCTTGCCTAAAATGTAGACAACAGCGAAACAATGGCAAAGGACGTATAAAAAATTTAACAGGGGATACATTCATATCAGAAGCCTCAATTACGCGACATTAACAAAACAGTCCCCAGGTAGATTTCTTGGCACAAATACCAGAGTTGCTACATCTTTGTCTGCTAAACTCTTAATTCCTTAGTTCTGTTTATTTGCTAGCACCGTTTCGCTACCCTTATTGGTTCGCAACTCATTTAAGATGCTCTGATGTACCTACAAAATTAAAATATTTGCCCAGTCAATTATGTATGTTTTTCACGTATTGCGTTCGTTCGTTTGACGATATTTCGATAAACCCATTCTTTTCGCGCGTGAATTTCAAATGAGGTTTCGCCTTCTAGTAAATCAAATTGCTGTTTCTCCTTTTTTCTCTATTGAGAATGCTCTATTCAAGCGTATTAACTTCTTCCTATTGTCAATTTTATCTTTCCCGGTGGCTCTCTATTGACTAAAAAGCCAAAATATTCTTAAGCAATAAATTTGACTTTACAATTATCAGCAACAGCTGTATTCGTGTTTTGAAGTCAATCTCCTTGCTCGCGAGCGACCAAACCAAAACATGACAGACACTCGACTTTTAGTCATATTTCAATTATTTATTTTTGATTTTCTAGCCATCTAATTCTCAATTTTCTGCGTCTACGCACTTTATATTCAGCTCAAACCGAGAGCAAAAATTTGTTTGCTGCGGAATTTTCCAACCCCACCCTATCAACTACGCAAGTCGACAAAAAGAACGCAATTGAATATGAAAATAACCTCACAATAAAGAAATAATTTTATGCCCTACATTTCAGATTTCCTACCTATTTTCCTCTGATGATTTGTCTGTGTTTTGAGTTTCACCCTCTGGGTTAATAATGCTTCGAAAAAAGCCACCGATTTTCGATGTAAAATCCATCTGCGATGCGAGGAAACTTCGGCAGACAATTGTCCGAGGTGCGTTAGCCGTCCATCTGGTGTCGAGAATATTGGAAATGAAGACTTTTTCTCAAACTACTGAAAATATTAGAAAGAACATCAATTAAGACGCGCTCTTTTCACTTTTCGCCAACATAAACAAGATACGATTGGTCGATTAAGAACTCGGAAAAAATTAACAAAATTGCAATTCGTCGAAAGCGAAAACACAGTTAGCGATTTTCAGCTTGCCACGGATATACGATCTGGTTTTCTGAAGTATATCTAAGAACTTTTTCCGCTACAGATATGGTGATTACACTTACCGTTTGCTGAGGCAGATATCCTTGGCGAAATTCTTCAGATTATCTCTTGTGTCACTGCGTTTTTCATTATCGCGTTTCTGCTAACACAACTGAGGGACCGAAATTACTCTTGGGTTCTCGGAATTGCTACAGTCACCCACACGGAATATTTCATTTTCTTCGCATACGATCTCTGCCAAACGTAATTGAATTATTTAAATGCAAAATCTAGATGGAGTCAACATTATGTAGCTCTGACCTAAAATGACCAAATAATACCTTAGATATGTTTCTGGATCGTTTCGGAAAAGCTGTTTGGTAAATTCTCAGTTCGCTCTGTGTGAATTCAGGGCATCAAAAGTCTTATCACAAGCAACAAATTACGAAGACCCAAAATACTAGCCAACAAGCTTCGAGAAAATCAATTAATTATATACTGTTTTCCAACGCACCTGCCTTCAAATTTGTATATTTACATAAAACATTTTGGCCATAAACTCTTCACGTCGTATTTTTGAGACACAAGATTTAAATTCATTGGGTAGAGATCGTCTATTTCCAAACCAAGCCGAACCATTAATCAAAAACTCCTGCCACAACGAAAATGACACAGTTTCTTTTCGGAGCGCGCGACCGGCTATAAAATGGCTTTGTCATGTACAATTCACTCTTGCGCAAACCAGCTTATGTTTTTTGTGGGCGATCCTTGAGTCTTTTATAACCACAGTTAGCAAATAAAAGCTCGAAAAGTCACAACTTGAAATAAGAATTGCTTTTCCTAATGTTTTGACGTTGCGGTTTTCAAATCCTTGTAAGTTTTCTTTCACGATAAGTTCATTCGTCTTTCTTTACGACGACTGTATGTTTGTATGTTTCCACAACAAAAGCGATTGTTTCGGCTTTTTACTTATAAGGAATAACTACAAACCAAGCCGCATTCATTTCAAATTCGGCACAGTGAAACGGGCCATCTGGCGCAGAAGTAAATAATTCCAAAATTAATTAACCCACCAGGGCTACGTTCACAAACCAACATGACAAAAAACATGCAAATTACGGAGCTTCCCACAAGCTAAACCTTCATGAAATGTGTTTTCCCATTCCGTCTGAGCCGCGGAAATCTCTAGGACAGCGGTTCCTACAATTGGCACTAAGCAAGACATTTAAACGAAAGGTTTTCAGGCAAAAAAAGGAGTGACATTAACCACGTTCGGGCTGAAATAACAATTATATTTGCATTAATTAGATCAAAAGAAACCAGAATAGAACCACAGACATAAATATATAAGATAAAGTAAGTACCTGAAATGATCGAGAAAACTATGAAAATTTTGAATTTTTAAAATGTAGCTGTGGTGGTTCTGTTGATGTAAGAGCCCACAATAATATATAGATTTAGGCCAGCCTAAAAGCGTAGCTCCTGGGCCGCGTTGTTCAGAGTCAAATAACCCAGGAGAAAGGTAGAATTTTGATTTCAGTTTTGTAGCTTTGCGGCGCGGTTCTC
>Ga0126338_10004129_pt1 | contig 10283 bp, 8 predicted proteins | sample OrbCmetagenome_2_FD_92529 | JGI IMG/M metagenome (GOLD analysis project Ga0126338, IMG submission 92529) | Coral microbial communities from Petempiche,Puerto Morelos, Mexico - Orbicella C C metagenome | ecosystem: Host-associated > Invertebrates > Cnidaria > Coral | place: Petempiche,Puerto...
AAGAATGCTTCTACATTTCCACCATGATTCAATTCGAACCTTGAATTTTGATTGCATTCTACTGCTTGGCTTCATCCAATAGGCATGTACGAGTTCAAATTTTCCAAAATTTGCATAATTTGCATAACACCAGAAACTAGCCATGAAGATTTTAATTACTCATCTTCCTTTCAATTGATAATGCAATTTTTATGCCTCTTCAGTGACTGTAATCAGTTCTTCACTGTTAAACTCCTGTAGGTAAAGACTGCACATGCGTCAAGTGACCCATCAGGCCAGTGCTTATCCCAGTTTCTGTAGCATAAAGCGACTAGGAGTATTTCTACTCCTGCCTAGCTAGGATGCTAGTCCATCACAGGGTTACCCCCAGCATTAAGTTCACCAGTACCCATTTATACACCTGGGTGGAGAGAAGCACTGTGAGAGTAAAGAGTCTTGCCCAAGAGCATAACACAAAGTCCCCAGCCAGGGCTTGAACATAGCCTACTCAATCTGGAGACGAGCGCACTGACCATGAGACCACTGGGCCTCCCACACAAACTCCTGTGGGATAAAGGAAAATCTAGTAGGCTGACCTTCACAAAGAGCACCAGTGTTGGGAAAGTCGTAACCCTCCCCTTTCTCCAGCACAATCTTCGTCACTTGTCCATCCCTGGTAATATCTTCTCCCTTCCATTCAACTAATGTAATATTAAACTGAAGAGTGGCATTCGGCGGAATCTTGTTTCCACTTCCCTCTTGACCATAAGCATATTCTGGCTTAATGGTGAAGAGGCTGGTCTCACCAACTGTCATTGTGGCAACAGCCATGTCCCATCCCTGAATAACAAGGCCTACAAGTCAAACACAAAATTATACTCCTTTAATCATCAGCAGCACGGGAAGTGCAGTGGGCTGATGGTTTGTTAGCACATAAGCATAAAGCAGACATACATACAGATGCAGTCAGATGTTAGTAATGGTATCCGGACACTTCGCTCCATGGTTAGATTGCTCCAAGTTGTCCCAATTCAGTTCGCTCCAATCTGCATATAGATTATTCCTCGTTCTTTCATCCACTGCCAAGCCAAACTTGGTAACCTGTAAGGAACGCTCTAACTTCTGGTTGGACTGAACTTGGAGCAATCCAACCATGGAGCGCAATGACCGTAAACCTTAACAATTAATTCCCAAACTAAAGGCAGTTCTAAGCAGGACTTTACTGTGTCTGTGTGTGAAGCTTATGCTTATGCTTCTAAGCTAGTGAGAACCAGGCCTTGGTACTGTTAATTCAAAGCAGTTTTAATCCAATATGCAAGTTGTGGGGATAAACGTCTGTTCCAGAAATTTGGACAACTGTGAAAATCTACTTCTGAAGAGAAGAATGAGAAATAAACCTTTTTTTTTCAAAACTGTCACTCCGGTTGGGACTTAACAGTGTATTCTATGCGATTTCTAGTTGTGATTTTCTAGAATTTTAGATTTTTCGTAGTGTCTGCCTCTATTACTTGCATTGTTGTCAATAGTTGTCAATTTCAAAAGATGAAAATTAATGCAAATCATTTGTAATCTTGTACACTGAACTCTAAAAAATGTCAACAGAATCGACGCAATTTAAAAGCTCAGTTTTCGATATTAATGTAACCTTAAAATCGAAGTTCAATGAGAGAATGACATGCTTTGCTAATTCAGCTGACTAATTTGACTGGAAGAAGAAACACTATTGTCAAAAAAATCTTGAGTAAACATCGCAGCGATCAGAAAAACATCACGTTTCTCGATCTACCGGTCAGCTTTGGGTCTCCTTGTGAAGGCAGCAGCATGTCAGCTTACCTTTTCCATGTTCAAATTCAAAAGGCTCCCTTTTGCCGACATTCGAGTCAAACTCCTCTCCAGTCATGAGCTTGCCGGAATAATAAACCCTTACTTTGCTTCCGATCGGCGGCTTTTCTCCACCATGCCCTTCCACTTCAATGAGTTTTCGCACTCCGCCATCTTTTGCCGGTGAAATATCTTCTCCATACTTTGCAAAATCGCTTTCTACTTCCATGACTGTTTCGGAGTGTCCACTTGAACCTCCTGCCGCCATTTTCGCTTTCCAGATGAGGGAAGACGATGACGTCACAAGATTTGATGCCAGTCTTTTGCAGTTTTGAATTGCCGCTGATTTTGTACCATTTCTTCCTGTGGAGGGGAGCGGTGGGCCCGTTTCTATGGGTACCCGAGACAACCCTTCCCCCGAGTTACCCTGGCCGAGCTAACTTCTCACTTATCTCTTTGCAAAATTCAACCAACTATTAACTGGGGATCGCGAGCCCGTCTCGAGAGCGAGACAACTTGGGTGGGCGAGTTGTCTCGCCTCGGCCGGCATGTAGGGTAACCCTGGCAGGCCAGGCGGGACAACTTTTCTTCACATAAACACTTTCGCTAGCCTAACTGGGACAAATCTTGGCGTGACGAGCGTCACGTTATGCCTAGATTTAGGATTGAAGACGAAGAAGAGAAAATTAAGAATTAAAGTTGAGAATTAAAGAAGAGAAAATTAACTCGGCAAAACCCACTGAGATCGATTGAGCGAAGGAAACTCAAAGAAAGAGGGATATTTGCACGTTTGATTGTTTAACAAAGGTTATGAATGATCATGCAGAGTCAACTTTGTCTCGGCCCTCAGAGACAACGTTTATATAACAAGCTCGAAAAAGTTGCCTCAGGGGAAGGACTGTCTCGGGTACCCAAGACTATTTAAATTGCGCCTCAGTGGGGGATCCAAAGTTACCAAAGGGAGGGTGAGAAAGTTGTCGCGAAGAAGGGGAGGTAAGTCGGGGAAGGCCGGGATGGACCGGCCTTTTTCGTGCATGAGTTTTCAATTTGATCTTCGCGAGCTCTAAGCGCACGGAATAGGTGTCACAGTATCTGATTACTGAGCTGCAAAGATGGCAACCTCGCTGACTGTTCTCGTGTTAGTCCCGATTTTAATATCGTTATTCGTTTTCTGTTCAGATCGTGGCTTGGCATCAAAAACACCGCTTAAAACAGACATGTTTAGCGACAAGACTCCGTATCATTTCACCAGTAGAGACATCGCCATCGAGAAACCGTCTGGATGCGAACCAGTGCATATCAATATGGTGATACGCCACGGGTCACGATATCCTGGAAGCCATCGCGTCAAAAAGATGAAAGAATTGCTTGAAAAGATAAATAGTTTCTTTCCGAGTAATTCAACATTTCGCTACAATGGCCTTTCGCTTCCGTGGAGCATACCAGCCGACATACTGAACTCGGCTAGCAAAGAGATGTCAGCGCTTGGTTCGGAGGAGATGTATTCCATAGCAAAGCGTTTCCTTACAAGATTTCCCGGCGTCTTAAAACATGGTTACTCTAATACCAATTACAGTTTCGTTGCCACGGACAAGCTGAGATCAAGTCAGAGCGCGATAGCGTTTGCTCAAGGTCTGTTCGAGGGGACGGGACACTTAGGACTGGCGAAATTTCGGCCAGTGGCGGTGAAGTCTTCGGGTTCTTACGATGATGATGCAGTCTTACGAATTTTTGAAGCGTGTCCGAAATGGCAGAAGATTACAGCGAAGAGAAACTCGGAGTATCGAAAATTTCTGAATGGCCCAGAAATGCGTAGAGTTGCCCGCAACATCGCCAAGAGGCTGGGATTGACTAAGAAAATAACTCTTCGTCCTGACATGGTCCTGGAAATGTTTTTGATGTGTGCATTTGGCATTCAGACTGATAGCGCAGACTCCAGCTGGTGTGCTGTGTTTGAAGAAGCAGATTTCAAAGTTTTGGAATATCTGAGCGACTTAAAGCTTTACTGGGAGCGAAGCTATGGTCGTAAAATCAACTACAAAATGGCGTGTCCACTTTACGTGGAAATAACAGACACCTTTGAGAGTTTTCTGAAACAAGGAAAGCCTCACGGTATCTTTCGATTTGCACATACGGGAACAGTCATTCCTCTTTTGACCATGCTAGGACTCTATAACGATTCTGTGCCTCCTCGAGCGGATAATTTCAACCAACAAGCCAACCGAACATTTCGTGTTTCAGATGTGGTCCCCATGTCTGCTAATGTTGCACTTGTGCTGTACAAGTGCAAACGTGACGGCGCTAAAGTGAAAAACGAACGTAAGGGAGATGTTGAAGAAAAGATTAATTGTAAAGGGAAGTGTCGAGGAATGGGCACCGAGCCGGGCGAAAATTCGATAGAGGGTGCACTTCATGCATCTGAGAAGAGGGTTCAACTCCTAGTGAATGAAGCCGCTGTTCCAATACCAGCTTGCGGTGGAAATTTGAACTGCAGTGTACAGCGGTTTCTGTCCTACTATTCCCATATCAAGGACAACTGTGACATCAAGAAAATTTGTGGAACACATCGAAAGTGTAAGAAACCTAGTAAGGGACCCCAAGATTAAGTTTTTTCTGTTTCATTCCGACACCGCATATCATAATTGCCTTACAAAGTTGCAAAGTGTTGTTGCGTGTCAGGGCCTCCTGTGCCTGTATGATCAACGATTGTAAGTTGTGGCAACATGCTGACACGCTTTCGCACAACATGTTGCTACAACTTGCAGTACAAGTGGTAACTGGTACAATGATGCTTAGCTTGTATGGCAACCAGTTGCCACAAGTTACAAGAACTTGGAAAATATTGACGGTATTACCTGGCCCTTATACTACGCGCGACAATGATAATCGATGGTGACGATGATGAACAATGATCAAAGTGGTGATAATGATGATGATGATGATGATGATAACCATGACGATGATGATTGTGACAGCTTGAACAACTAAACTGCACGCGTATTAAATATTTTACAGACTTTTACAAGTTAACTTAGCGCAGCTGTAGTGCATTTTTTATCGGTAATTCGTTAGTAACCTTTACATTTACTACATTGATATTACTCTGTGAGGAAACGTTTTTAATCTGTTCTCAGCCAATTTTGAAGTTGTAGCATTCGTGTGAAAGCTTAATCAAATTGAACACTCATCTCACTTTTTTATGTACTGCATTAAATACTCTATTCCATGAGATGTATAGAAAATACCGTTATCTCCGTTACAAGCCATCGGCGGCGAACTTATGACTTCTACAAATCATTATGTTAATATTCAATTAGCAAAATTCATTTAATTTTGCGTTGATCTACGCAATATTCTTCTTTCAAATCAAGCAGATGTAACTTGACTGCTATATCATAACCTTATTATATGTTCACGATAATCATTACTGTTTTATTTTAGCGGTTTACAAAAGCTTTTGCAACACTGTATGTATTTATGGTCATGCAAATAAAGCTAATTGATGTTGCTATGTATATATATATACTTAAAATTGCTTCGCCTGACAATCCAAGCCAAGATTAAATTTAACTGAAACAATTTTTTTCCTTTTTCAAGCAGAACAAATCGGGAAGTTCCGGGGTATTAGGGTTTCTCATTTGAAGCTGCCGGGTCGAGCTGGAAAACAAGATTCCTTGCAGACCACCTAGGCTCAATTTCCGTTGCGCTATGTTCCTCTTCGAGTAGCGGGAGGGGCGCGGACCCCTTTCTCGACTAGTCAAGCGTCATTCTCGACCCCAGACCTCCGCTTTCTGGACTGAGTTAGTCATGAAACTCAGGGGAACTATGAGCGAACGTAGCCAAATTCTGGCTATGCTGGCCACACAGCGCATGCTTTGTCCAAGACAAAGTAAGTGCTGCTGGATTTTTACAATGGACTGCCTTTGGGAGCAGCATGCATTGTTCACCCTTTTTGTCTACATTATGAATTGATGTTCACAAATTCAACTAATTTTCAAAAATGCCTGCTTTAAAATTCGTCGACATGTTTTCTCAAGCCTCCGCATTTTCACACGAAATTCTAAAATTTTGGCATTGCCATGATCGTGTGGAACAAATAGCTGAGTTCGTCCTCAACGCATTCCGTTTAAGGACTGCATGGATCAAGAAGCGCTTTAATTGTTTCAAAGGAAACGATTAAACTATTTTGCGGGGTCCCCCAGAGCTATTCGCGCTCTGGGGCCGGGGAAGAATGATCGAACCTACGAACCACCTTAGTTTAATTTGCCTTCTCGTCGAATTTCAGTTCCGCTTATATTTTCATGAGATTCGATCAGAGCTTTTACTTGCTTCTAATGGTTGTTTCCACTCTTGCGCACACACTCTTAGGCTCGTTTGATAACTTGAAAGAATCACTTAGAAGAAGGGAAACCTCTGGGACCATGGTGGTTCTGCTATTGTCATTCACAAAGAAGAACTTTCTTCTAATCAGGTATTTGTCTTCCAAAATTAATGCGACCCTTGTTATATTCAGAAAGTAGAGTTTATTAATCAACATACCAAGCTAATTAGCACTGAACTGTTATTAAGTCGTTTCAAGCCAGTTAGTTGATCAGCTCGGTTTTACAGTGGTTCTGATCACTCCCTGAACTGAAGGCAAGTCTTATTAGTTAAGAAAATGAAACTTTGTTGACCACAGTGCTAGCACTGATGTATTGGCTTCGATAGCTAACAGGGGATCTCATCGTGACAATGCTTATGTACTGCTAGGTGTTCATTTTGCATAACCAAAGAAATTCAACGAAGGTTCGCTTTCAATGCATGATAGCCGTTGTCAAAGTTAGGTTTTTTCTTAAAGTAACTATACCGTGAACTACAGTAGTTGCGCAAGAATAGAGAACGATAAAGCTGCACTATTCAAGAATAACTATTTGGAACATTCGACATATGTCATCCGAACTGCACACCGTTAAAAAGTTCCTGAAAAGGAAACATGATGCTAGCCTTCGAAGAGGCTTCCTGCGAGCGCGAACGAATTCGCCTTCCGAATTCTTTACTTTTGCACTCTTCGGCTCCCTTTGTTCGCCGATTTTTTCCGTCCTCGCCGAGAGCCTGTTCGCAGGCTACAAAATGCTGGTGAAACGCCTGGCGTCTCCGGCGACCGTGATAAACGGTTTTGCGAGCAATTGAGAACACAGCATTTCGTCTCATTGTAGGACACTTTTTAATGCCTGTTTGCTTTTTCATCTGCCGCCTAGATTAAAATGCCTTCAAAGTGTCCACGATGTGAAAAAACAGTGTACATGGCCGAATTGAAGAAGTCATTGGCGCGGGAGCTAAGTGGCACAAATCGTGCTTCAACTGTAAGGATTGCAACAAGAGATTAGATAGCACAACCTGGTCCGGCCACGAAGGTAAGTTTAATTATCTGATTCTGAACTATAGTTATGAAGTTACACTTGTCTGAAAAAGTGTCTATTTTTATGCCAGCTACCCCGTCTTAAGCGAATCCACATCGATAACGGTATTTCGATCCTCAACAGGCGAAATCTACTGCAAAGGATGTCATGGCAAGAATTTTGGTCCTAAAGGTTACGAATTTGGCGCCGGAGCAGGGGCCCTGACACACACACAGTGATAGCGTCTCCAATGTAACACTTCAGTTCGGTTCATGATGGAATGATCAAAACTTGTAGCCTAAGTTGTCTATTTTTATTGGCTACAAGGCATTTCGTTTTGTTAACTGTCCTAGTGATAAAGAAAAGCTTTGCCGATAATCCGCAGAGTGGTTTTTCTTGATACCGAGTGGAATTTTCTTTGTAAAGATCTTTGTTTTTGTAGCTTTGAATAAAGGTGTTCAGTTGTCCAGCTGGCGCCCACTTTGTGTATTTTCGATCCCACGATGGAACGAGGATAGAAAATATTAACCCTTGAATACCAGATGAGCTACAGGTCAATATTACAAGCAGCTCATCAAACGATCATATTACTGCCTTAATATCAACCAATGAGGTCGGTCAAATAGAGCTTTTTCGCGTGGGCGGTTGATTTGTTGCCCCATTTCAGACCCTGTGATGAAACTCTTGAGAATTTAAATTGCCAAATAGTCGAGTGTATATGAATGAATAATTTTTAGATGGGCAAAAGAACAGTTCTCTGGAGAATTTAATATCACGCGGTCTGTAATGGGAAAACAAACCGCCCAAGCTAAACAGGTCTAGCCTGCGTAACCACTCATCAGCTTTGTCAACTATGCTAATTCCTTTCTCAAATTACGATTGTTCGCGGAACAACGACAACTCTTGTTTTGGTCGTATGCTAATCGTGTTCTTAAAATTTCAGCGACTCAAGTAAGTGTTTATTTCTTTTCAAAGGATTGGTGGTACCGAGTGGTACAAGGAATTGGTTTCTTTAGGGTCAAAGAAATGGTAATACATGCAAGAAATGCAAGGCTCCGTCATTAAATGCAGTCTCAAAGTGTCTCTTGAAATCATTGACGTCAGTTCACTTTGACCCTGGTTTTCTTTCCTCTTTCGGCTACCGTAAATATACAGCCGACCCGGCGGTCCAAACAGAGTGCCGTTTTCCGCGCTGGTTAAAGCGAGCGGCTCCGCCATTCACAGATTAAAGGATTGCCTTAGTCCCCGTCGACACTACTACGCCGGAGAAATATGAAAACGCAAATATCACCGGCCATTATGGATCCGGCTGTGTTTGAGAAAAACTCGGAGAGGGAAATCATATGATTACGTAACACCATCGTGTTCGAAAAGCTCCATTTTCAAATCGTTTTCCTTCTACTAAAACAGCCGGCGTTTTCAAATTCCTCCTGTTTGAGGAGCGTTTTCGTAAAGGCACCGTTCTCGGTCTGGATTAGTGTGGACGGAAGGCCTAACCGTAGAAATAAAGCTGCGTTTTCAGACCCCTTTTCAAATTCCTCCCGAGTAGTGTTGACGGTAAACTCCGATTTGATACCACAGAATAGAGCCCAAAGTTTGTTAGACTCTTGAGCATCAGCCTTGCTGAATTCTTTTTCTATTTTTGGCCCACGTAAAGCGGTATTTTCGTTTTGCCATATTTGCACAGATCATACTCTGATCACGCAAAACAACCCTCTCGGACCCTGGCTCCTACGTGGTCAAAGAGTAATGACAGGCAGGCTGGCAAGTGCCGCTCACTCTCTTTTCTGAGGCAGATGTGATGCCTGCAAGAAAGAAAACTGAAATTAAATAATTTTTAAAAAACAACTCACGCGGAAAGTGCAGGCTCTAACGAATTTTCTCAAGGCCAAGCTGACCAAGCTAAGCGTTAGCCTTGCAAAATTGAAGTAAACCGCCCGACCTTCTTCTCAGACACGTGATGTGTTACGTAACTGACGCCAGAAGATTTATAAAAGTGTGGTGGGGTACAGATGGAAGGAAGATTGGCGGTAATGCTGGTAATAAAAGAAAATTTATCATTGAATACGTGAATTCTGTGTCAAAAAAGTTATGTTTGGTTGGAAGCCAAGCGGCCGCTTTTCAAAAGAATAAATCGACATCCGGCTGCTTCGGTATGTGTCCTCGCGTACTGGCCCCGTGGTATCGGCCGGCGCGGTGTAGAAGAGCCGATACTAAAGACCTAACAATATAGAACAGCTAAACAAAGGCTCGTGAAGAAAGGCAGTACAATGATTGTTCCCTTAGTTTAACGATACACCGGGGCACAACCCTGCTTCAACTCCGCTTCCATATTTCTTAGCATTTTTCCAAGAGGAAGAGATTGCGTTACATTATGCAAATAAGCTGTGCACGTGACAGTGGTCCCACACATCGCGCGATTTCCTTTTATGTAGTTTCCCATAGAAACAGGAAAAACCAGTTTTGTGACGAAACAACACGTGATCTACACCGGGATATAAATACGAACTGTCCGCTTCACTGCTAACACTTTCATGGCGGAAAGTGGAGTGGTGATTTCTCCAAACGGGATAGAAATAAGAAATTGGCTTGAGCGGATAATCTTTGTGTGGCAAGTTAAAAACCAAGGTAAGGTCAAATGAAAGGTGTTCTTGTTTTCCTATGAAGTTTTTGGGCAGAATTGGTAAGATTTACGTTCACAACCTGAAAGCGCGCGTTTACCGGCCTTCGACCTTGCCGGCTCGGCTCGGCTCGGCTCGCTGCTGGTATTTTTTTAAAAGCCTTATAATTTCAGATTTGAAGTTCCTCTGCCCAGCTTTGGTGATGCTGTACTCTGCATTTCCTCTTGTTCATCTTTGACTGTCAATGCGCGTTGAAAAAAATCTTTAGCGAAAGCAATACACAATGATATTTCTTGTTCGAAACATTTCGATTCATATTCCCGTTTTAGGCGGAAAGTAGAAATTTTGCTGCGGACCGACAGTGAAGATGGTTTTCCTTTTCATTAGTAGATTTCAGCCGCGCTTGTTATTTATTATCTTTATCTAATGTTCTGTTTTCTGAACATCAGGAGATGAGCAATTTTTTTCAGCGCGCAAATAGCTC
>Ga0126338_10004130_pt1 | contig 10282 bp, 8 predicted proteins | sample OrbCmetagenome_2_FD_92529 | JGI IMG/M metagenome (GOLD analysis project Ga0126338, IMG submission 92529) | Coral microbial communities from Petempiche,Puerto Morelos, Mexico - Orbicella C C metagenome | ecosystem: Host-associated > Invertebrates > Cnidaria > Coral | place: Petempiche,Puerto...
CCCTCCTTCTACACCTTTACTCACCTTCACCTCCCCCCTCTAGTTGCCCTTTACTTTTTCTCTTCCTTTCTTCCATACTTTGTCCCCTTGTTGATGCCTTCCTCTAGTCTCCATGCCTGTTTCTTCTCTCTCTTTCAATCCTTACCTTTACTTTTATGTCTTTCCTTTCTTTCTAAGTATTTTACACCCTCCCTCTTACTCTCTCCCTGACTACTCACCCATTTTCTAATTCACCCAATACCTTTCCTTTCTTTTCCTTTTTGCCATGCCTTCCCCTTTTTCCCACACCTTTTTCATGGCTACTACACCTTCCCCAATCTTCCGACACATTTTGCAGTCCTCTGATTCCTGTTCTCCTCCTACAACACCTGTGATTTCTTTTCCCATGTAAAGCATTACGACAAAATCCGATAGAAAATCAAGCAATTTCATTTCTTAGTGGACAAAAATCTGGTACCAGAATAATTTTAAGTATTTTACAGTCCTTTTTACATTTTCTTAAAGCTTAAGATATAAATAGTTGCCTGAAATAACACCGAAAACAATTTCCCTTGGGAACGAGAGAAAACAAATTTCAAAGTTCAGAGAAATTGTGCAAACACAGGTAAAATTTCATCATCAGTTTCATTTCACCAATACTTTCAAGTGATGCATGCGAAGTTCAACATTTGTTTTTGACGTTTGGTTTTGCTAGAAATGATTTTTTTTGAGAAGATATTTAAAACTGTCATAGTGAAGTTTGCAATACGATGTAAATAATCTAGGCTCGATTTCCGCCGCTAAATCGTGTCTACGTTCCTCCCCGAGAAGAGAGTTCGGGGGAGGAGCGCGGGCTCTTTTCCCGAACAGCGGCTGGTTATCGAGCCTATAAATAATCTTGGTACAAAGTTTTTGTCCACTTGTTACTCGAACTTCTGGTGAATTCCGTCTTAAATCCAAACATGCCACAACAAGAACATCTTTTCTTTTGCAGGGTAACTCAGGAATATCGCGAGAACTTAGTAAAGCTGGCAAAATCAACATGTGAACAATACAAACAAAGCCTTCGAAAAATAAGGCAGAAAGGCATGTCGGACATTAGGAAGAACAAGAAGGGAAAATCACAAGATGATGCCAAGATGGTGGAGAAAATGGTAACAACTAAAAATTTATAATGTTAATAAGTTTTAATACCAGCGATGTTCATGACGGATATCATATTTTTGAGTGGGTCTTTCCTGATGCCCTTGGCTGAACATGTTTTCAGTTTTCCTGTAAAACAGTCATCAGGTTTTCCATCTACATTTTATATGCACTTACTGCCCCCTTCTCTTTGAAAAGGTCTTGTACAGAAATAAACCCTTCTCCAGGATTTAACAAAGCTCTCACAGTGCTTTAATCATTCTCTACGGAGTTAAAAGTTGTAAGTTGTCTAAAATTAAGTTGGTCTGTGTACACATGTACTTCTCTGTAACATTATTTCAGACATTTCTTGTTCCCCCTTACGAGGAACAGTCAAGTAAGCCTCTAAGCATTTTGAAACTTCGTGAGATTTTCATTCATTCTCATCTTTTTTTCACAGGTTGAACAGCTTACAGACCAGTTTTGTAATGATACTGATATACTCCTAGAAGAAAAGACTAAAGAACTACTAAGAAAGTGAAAGCTTATTTATTCCTGAAGAAAAATGAAATGGTGATCCTGTTATGAGATGTCTCTTTTATCAATGAAAGCTGTAAATAGATTGGCATCGTTCTGAAAATTATGTTTGAAATGTATATAACTCGGGGTGCTCCCATGTGGAAGGAGTAGGGATGTTTCTTAGAAAAATTGAGTTAATCCACCAAAGGACAGTAATTGGAACATGGGTCAAGCTTTATTTGACACCTAAACGATACCAACGTAACCCAGACACCCAAATAAGAGCTAAGTAACTTTAAGGAGCCTTGTCGCCATCTGTGCAAGAGTAAGATTTGTCATTGCTCTCGTCACTGTCATCGGATGCTTTCTAGATCGATTTGAACAACCCCCACAGTATCAATTGCGAATGCAACGCTGGAAGATACTTAGGTGCGTAAAAACTTGGACAGTCTGTCTGTCTTGAACGCTTTTCAATGAGACTGAGCCTGCGAACAGGCTCCCAGTGAGCCCGAACGAAGTCCCCGCCCCGATCGCTTTGCTCTCCGAATTCTTCTGTTTCGCGCTTGCCGAATTTTTTTTCCGTCCTCGTCGGGAGCCTGTTCGCAGACTCAATGAGACCAAACTTCACAATTTACAACCCTAAGCAAGACAATAAGCACCCCTGTCCCCTTCACAAGAAAGTTCCCCCCCACCACCTCCCGGGGGTTTATAATAAGGACATTTGGTAAGATACTTTGAAAAACTACTTTTGGGCTCTTCTGGGAGCTGAATGCAACAGTTGGACGTGTTCATCATATTTATCAACTGGACATTTTAGTTGACAATATCACTTTTTACCACAGGTTTCTTGCTTGCTATTTTAACTGTCGGGCTTCTCTATCTATCAGTGGAAATTTAGTAAAACGTATTTAAAATGTCAAAGAGAAAACCAAAAATGAACACCATGCAGTAAAACCATGAACAGCTAAACTTCATGAACGTGGCAATATGAAAATCAGTACAATGGCCTATATTTACATTGAGATGATTGCCTATTATAGTTCCTATAACCTATAATTCAATGCGATTTAACACAATTCAATGCTAAGTTCTTAATCTACGTCACATGCGCCCATTGTCCATCTTCAGCAGTGTATTAGGTGTGCCGCAAAAGATATAGGTAGCCTGTCAGATTTAAAATATCGTTTTAAAAATTCTCGTCTTCTTCAAATTAAAATTTTTTCTTGGGAGTTCTTTGGGTGATGTTTACATTTAGGCATGAAAGGAAAAAAAGAAAGATAAGTCATGGCGACTTTGAGATGTGAGGGCATTGTATCCGCGGTTTTTTCAAGTCATTGCTGACTGTTGATTGAGAAGATTGTGCACGCGAATAGGGCGGGTTTCAATTGACTCCAGTAAAACCAAAACCAGAGTAACTACTCTAGCCAATCACAAAGGACAGACAATACAGTGAACCAATTAAAACTCCAAACAAGTGCATGTAGTCGACGCAAAGCGCGGGAAACCGTGTGTATGCTTGTCAAACAGGACCAAAATGTCGAAAAGTGATATATATGTCCAAATTGTAATATATATGTATGGATTATTGACCAAGTGTGAGGTCAAGATGGCTTGATATTGGCCAAGTTCTTTTTTTGCGTGTTTATGGACCGAGACGGAGTCGAGGTCCATAAACTGGCAAAAAAAGAACGAGGCCAAAATCCAGCAATCTTGACCGAACAAGCTTGGTCAATAAAGGATTTATTATATGGCTTTCTTGGAAATTTTTCTTGCGGGACACTCCGGGTAGTCCCGAGCCGGCAAGATAGCTCCATCTTGTCCACTCGGGTAGCCAATCACAACGCAGGATTTGATTCAACTTGCCCGCTCACGGAGCTAGCCATATAATAAAGCTTAGTAATGCAAAATCAAGGCAAATGCGGATAACTTTCGACAGTCAAGTGACAACCACTCTCTTAAATATAGACGTTGCCAGCAAGGCAGCTAAATTGAAAAGCCATGACACTCCTCAGACGCATACAAGAACATTCAGACACTTGAGTTCATTTCATAAAAACGTTTTATTTGCAATAAAGAAAACGTATACCATGCTTACATTTTAATAAAACCCTTACACTGACTTGTATTACATTAAATGCCACTGCTTACTGGAATCGTAAATCATCTAAACCACTAGTTAAATCTCGTTATTAGAACTAACTGCAATTACATCAGCAGGCCAATTTTCAAATGAATTTCTGAGTGATTTTCTCCGGGGATCATCTATGTACTAAAAGTCCGTGGGGAACTCCCATATAAAATAGTCGGGGACGCTCGTGGGAAAATTTGAATTAAACCCCTAAACGGGACCATGCGGGTGTGGCTTGAGCTTTATTTGACCCCCTAAGACGCCGCTAAAACGGAATTAACACAGTTTTTTTTTATTATTTCTTCCAGTGCACCCTAAAAGATACTTTCACGTCTAAAAATCCCCTGGGACTGAAAGTGGCACGAGAATTACATTTGTAGATCAGTACCGCCTAAGCTGTTCCGTTAAATTAAATGATCAACGGTAGAACTATCCTGGACAAAAATTGCACGGTTCACCTGCTCACTTTAGAATTGTTTTTTTTCTCTATTGATATTTTTGTTAAGTTGGAAATGAATCCGAGCCACACCCATCAAACGAGATTCTGATGTCTTTAAAAGATTCGTTGCATAAATTTCTACGATAACTTTTATATGAGAGTCTCCCACCCAGCCCCCGGAAGAGGGATTATTTTACTCCCTCGAATGGTCTTGGCCATCTTGAGCACTTTCCCGCCCCTTTTTATTGGCGTTCATTGTAGCAGCAGTCTCTTCCTCGGTCCTCGTGTCTCCAACGTGCAGGCTGCCATCTGGATTATTTTTAACACGAACGCTCTTGTACTGTTCCCTCAAGGCGCTAAGTGCTGCTGCTGTCTCGGCGTCGGACTTCTTAGTAGCTTCTCTGTTGGCTTCCTCGTGTGCTGCAAGATTTCCCCCTTTTACATTTTTCTCCCGCATCTTTTGATAGCTCTTTACAAACTCTATTGCTGCCTTCGCCGTCTCCACTGGTTTGTCTAACGTCTTTTTAGCGAGAGTACCAAGACCTTCCAATAGGATGAAAAGCAAATAAATCGAGTTTGAGTAACAGTCCAAGACGCTTGTTTTGCGCGCGGATCGAGCGAGGGTCTTCACGCTTCGCTCGCGCCCCGAAACCTCGCCAATGGTACAATTCAACAGTGAGCGCTCATATGAACCTATTTTTAAATACCTGTTCTGTGGCCGGTTTCATCTCTATCACGAATACCGGTTTTTCCAACATGTACTGTTTTGCCTTTAGCTTTGATAGTTTTTCCTCTGAAAGCAAATAAAGAAGGAAATAATTAGTGAATTTATAAACATTTAACCTGGCACATTCTAGGAAATAATTTTCTTCGTCGCGGTAACGGCGGATTTCACTGAGTCGCTAATCAACCCCGGCTGATCAGGTTTAAAATCCTTTCTGCGCTATTATTGTGGAACCATGGCCATGGTATTTCCATGGTATTTCTTCGAAATAGGCAACACTTATTTCTTCTGTAAGACATCGGCTCTTACGAGTGCAAACTATGCCGCTGACATTAATTATTATGGCGTAATTTTATTTTTATTTATTTTTTTGCTATATGATATTCATTGCATTAAGCAAAATAAAATGGTTGTTGTTGGTAATTTCTCTCAGCTTGGAGTTAATGTTGGGACCAAAGCTAACACAAAATCTCTTCGTAACAAATTTTGACTCCATGTTACTTAAAAAATCCAAATACCTGTTAAATTAAGACAGTGCGTAGGGAAAACTTCATAGCTTTTAAATATTAATTTTAGGAATTATTGTTATTGTTATTATTGTAATAGTTGTCACTACAGCCGTTCGGCGAAGATTGTATGTGTTTTTGTCTGTCTCTAAACGTGTGTTACTAAGATTTCTTCCTGTGGTTATTTTTTTTGCTTTTCCATTTCTTGCTTTCACGGAAACGTTTGTTTGCGCTTCAACTGTGACCTCTTTCAGCAACCGATTTTTTAAATTTTTTCATTTTATTGCAAACAATTCGTTCAAGTGAGATTTACGCCATGTTAGAGTAATGCAGTGATTCTGGTGATTCCCTTACTTATTTGCGGTCTTGTCAGAAGTTCTGAAAACATTGGAGAATTAGTGGTGATGATCTTACTAAAATATTAAAAAAAATAAACGTAAAATCCCTTTATATGAAACGCGTAGTATCCTGAAAACATATAGCTACAGCGTGGACGCAAAGAACAGTCGTTAGAAATATAAGAATGTCCCTCCAGAATCTGCCAATTTCGAGCACTTTTTTAACGGCCTGTATACTCTCAAACAGGAAGAACGGTACATGTATTTCATCTTACCGCTCAGTTTTCGTGGAGCTATATTCAGAACTGGACCGCGAACCACTTTTTGAGCTGGAACTTCGAGAACTTCCCCACCATCCTTCGCATTGTCCAAGGACATCCACTGTTAGGATGACTGCAAGAATCATGAGGGCTAGTGTGTACAGTTTCATCTCTGTTCGCTCGCTGTGGACTGATATCGATGTGGTTCCAAGCCAAACCGAACCTGGTCGTGTTAACACTGAATACTCCGGCTGCTCAGTTTTATGGGGTAAGACAGTCGTTAGGAAATTTCAAAAATGATCCCGGTTTTAGCAAATACCGGACGTAAAATCATCTTTGTCTAAGCGGTTTTGAGACACTTCCTCATTGGAAGTCTGACAGGATCTGAAGGGAACTGAAATGCTATTTGACTTCCCCTCCACATTCTGCACAAACATGTGTGGTATACTGGATCATATAAACTAGTCTACAATTCTTGATACACAAGAAAAAATAATGGATGCCAAAGCAACAAGTTTCAGACCTTGGCGACTACGGGTGACTGGAATTCAAAACACATGATAATCGAACAGTGTTGAAAATATTTGAACCTATAAATAGCAGATTGGATATCACTGACACACTTCAGCACGCCAGTATTTCAGTTCGACCGTACGAAGGAAGGTGAAACGCTCGCGAGGATATACGAATAGATGTGATCATTTTTACCTTGCCGGTCGTGAGCGTTGTTGTTTAATAAATAGAGAGTTAAAAGGGACACAACTAAAGCGATTTTACTTCGTTTTTTGTCACAGAATTGCTAACATTATGACTGAGTACCTTCACTGGTACACCAAATGTTCCTAGAACACGAGGAATTAATAAAGAAAGAACAAAGTTTGATTGGTTTAAAGCGATCTTTTTCTACGTCATGACGACAAAATTTCGAAAGGTCTGCCAGGCTTTTTCAATTTGACATCATACTCTTGTGTATGCGAAACGGCTCTTGTCTCACTATTTTTAATGCTTTAATACACTTACTGACTTATACAAAACAAGACCATTGCAGCAAGGTTTCTATTGATGAAAATATGTCTTTTGGGTTTTGATTTCTTCGAAGTCCTGCTGATTATAGCACACGAGCTTAATTATCATGAGTACAACAATGGTTTTGCACGTGCGGTGTAAATCTTTGTTCATTTCGCAGCCCTCCAGTTTGCAAAACAACAACGTGAAATGTGCAAATTCTGCGCATTTTGGACAATGTGTATTTCCACGTGGGATTGAACGCTGACCTTGCACGCAAGCTTTCTGACTGATAGGCGTCAAAATTGATCCGTTTTAGCAAAAACCGGATGTAAAATTATCTCTGTCTAATCGGTTTTCAGAAACTTTTATCCGGCTCTAAGCGTTTCAGTGACAGCCTGGATTTGAGCAAAACCTGTCGGACCTGAATATCTGAATAAGCTTTCGCTTGAATATATTGTTGTTAAAGCACGACTGACAAGAGAGAGGTACAGAGAATCTCTTGTGTTAGGGAGTTGAATATAATAGCGTTTATTTTTTTGAAGCATTGCCTTTACATCCACTTCTACTACTTCTGCTGCTCTGAGTAATAAAAATCGAAAGTTTCCAGCTAAATGGAGGTTTTAACCAAGGCCAGCAAGACTGCTTCCGTGTGAATCATTGCTAAAAGCTAAACACACTGAGACTGACAAAACGAGCAACAGAACTAAATACGAGGGAAGATATATGTGGGCTGACCTTGACTCAAACTGTTGGACAACCATGGATGATCACTAGACCGACATAAAAAAAAAATAATTCGTCAACAATACGCATAACTTTAAGTTTAGATGTATTTCACTTGGCTAGCCTCTGACTCTTCGTGGAAATAGAGTCCCATGTCAGAACACCTTTAACTTAGGAAAGATAAAGTTTTCAGCGCTTTGCTAGCGTGGAACAAAGAAAAAAAAGTGAGTCTTGGACGGCATTCGAACCCGTGACCTCCTAACGACGACGCCGCTCTAACAGTCACCGCGAAAAAAAGAACGCATGGCCGTATTTTTACGGGCGCTCTGATCACAGATACGGAGAGACTCATGACTAAGATCAGCACTTGGTCAAAAGCGTCTTTTGTAAAGATGAATAATAGGAGAAGGTGGATTATAAGCTCTTTGAGTAAAATAAAACAGTCTACAATTCTTGTTACACGAAAGGGAAAAAATACCGACGTAACAAATTCTGGGATTGATGGCTACGGATCAACGGGAGTCAAAACACACGAAAAGAGAAGAGATATTTTGTAGATGTTATTTTATAACAGCAGATTGGATATCACAAAAGTCAAGGTCACCCTCAAGCATGTCAGTATAACAGCTGAATCGTATGTAAGGAGCTAAAACGGATGGGTGGGGACATCTTTACATTCCTTTCAAATCAATCCAATGTAACTTGATTGCTATATCATAATATTATTACATGATCACGATAATCGCCTGTTTTAGCTTTAGTTTACAAAAGCTTTGGCAACACTGTACGTATTTATGGTCATGCAAATAAAGCTAGTTGTTGTTGTTGTTGTTGCTGCAACTTACATATCATTTCACTACGAATGGAGCCCGAGCAGGCATGCAACTGAATAGGTCGTAAAAATACATTTTTTTTTTTTAAAGTTACCCAAAAACGACCTATTGGACATAATAAGCAAGCATCTGAAGCGGAACAAGGAAGTTGTGCTCACACTAATAGAATAGCCACGTTTCATTACAGGAACTCCCTTATGTTCCATCCTCTAGGGTTTTTCTTTTTAACAGTTCTACAGGCTCGACACAGCGTGAGAAACACTTCTCACTAGCTGGTTTTTAAAGTTAACTATGCGTTCATTCGTCCATTCTTGCTATACATTCAACCACGTTTGTGTAGCTTTTGTAATATTCTTATTTTTAGCTAGTATTTCGCTGATTTTCTCGTGAGTATTTTGTTCGAAAAAACAACCGACTGCAGCCATTTTGATTTTTAGCGTTGGCGCTTCCCCTTTGTTTCCATGGCAACTACCATGTTGTATTCTATATCCTTGTTTTGCAGTCTGTAAGCTATCTATGCATTTCTCATTGAACACTTAAAAAAGTAGTATTTCATATTGTTTTGAGTATATTGTAAGATTCTACAAGACTGGCTAAAATCTGTGAATATTCTGCGACCCCAATATTTACAAACGAAACATTCCGCTCCACCTCAGATTGTCTCCAGCAAGTCACGATTCTGAAGTACTGTAATATACATATATGTAAACGCGTTTATCGATTTTGATGAATGCATGAATGGTATTTTCAAAAGACATGCCAGCTGGTTTTACGCAAAATGTGATCGGTTCCTTATCAACCCGGGCCATTATTTAACTGGTTAGGTGGCTCAGATTTCACCGTTTAGCGAATGATTTTCTTTTCATATTGCGCCAAAGATCTCCTCTGGGGATGGCGGCTATTCAAAAATAAAAGTGACTGGAAGGATCAAATTTCAGTAGTTTTAGCTGGAATGCTTTCTTTGCTTTGTTCACGCGCACTAAGATGATAACAAAATGCGAGTTAAAAAAACAACCAGGAAATGATAAGAAACAGACCTCCTCGAAGTTACCACGATTATCAGTTGAGTAAGGCGCGACGAAGTTTTGGTGACAAAGTTTTGGACTTAAAATGACCGTTTTGCCACGGGCAAATTTCCTCGTTTCCAATGGTAATAATATTGTCGCTCTGAATTTCGCGCGCTTTTTCGCTCGCGCCAATGACGTCAAAGGCCAACAAGTTGCCACTGAAAACGGAGCCAGTTGCTCGTGACAACGACACAAGTTGAACGTTAAAACCTGGTCACCAAACTTTCGTCACGCCTTGTTCAAATGATAATGTAGTATGTGAAGTGATGCGAAATGTTAACGCTAGAGCAAAACCATGATACTCCTATGGGTTAGGGTTGGGAAAAATTTAATTAGAATATAGCGAGTTTTTTTTATAAACAACTGAGAATTTTTTTATATGAAATTACTGAGAGTCACTGTCTCTTTCTAAAATAATTTAGAATGATTTGCATCAATGTTCAGTCTCTTATCTCCATAGTGACGTATTACATGAGTCACTGCTCCGAGGTCAGTTCCTTTTCTGTCAGTAACTTCATTATAAGCTGAACATGCTCTGGCTCGGCGTGCAGTTCTGAGAACTCGTTAATCGTGGCCAAGTCCAGTTCATATTCATCATCCGAGGAATCATCTGAGTCTGAGTCTGAATCCAAGCCG
>Ga0126338_10004131_pt1 | contig 10281 bp, 6 predicted proteins | sample OrbCmetagenome_2_FD_92529 | JGI IMG/M metagenome (GOLD analysis project Ga0126338, IMG submission 92529) | Coral microbial communities from Petempiche,Puerto Morelos, Mexico - Orbicella C C metagenome | ecosystem: Host-associated > Invertebrates > Cnidaria > Coral | place: Petempiche,Puerto...
AATGAATGAATGAATGAATGAATGAATGAATGAATGAATGAATGAATGAATGAATGAATGAAAGAATGAATGAATGAATGAATGGATGGATGGATGGATGAATTTATGAATGAATTTATGAATGAATAAGCGAACTCATTCAAGTCATGCATCATCGTATTTAGCACTGTGTCAATTGAGGACATTGCATTGGACATAAGCAAACTCATGTTGAAAACAGATTTTACACCGGTTAGGAATTCCAATCGGTAATACAACCAGTTGACTCAGTATCCCAGACTGAGGAATTCAAATCAAGGCTATCAAGAACAAGTAACATTTTCTTGCAAAAACAGGAAAAATTAAAAGAAATAAAACGTCTATCCACTCACATGAACCAAGTTGTAGAATGGGGTCACTTTGGCCAGTGGTTCTGCTGATTTGGAACATGCTGGTCCTAAAACCATGATCATCTTTTTCTTCTCTCGCATGAATTCAGTGAAGGCGTACATGGCATCTGCATCTTGACACTGAGTTTAATACAGAACAAATGTAAAATGATTGCTTCAGACAATTGAAAGGGTTTTCAAAACGTAAATAAAACAGAAATTAGCTAGATAGAAAGAGCAGTGTGTGCGATCACTGATCTCCAAGGTTACGGCCTCAAGCAAAGTAAAGTGGAATGCAACCGGCGGACGAAACGCTATTCATCAGCTTTCATCGATCGAGCAATAACGACTCTGAAACCGGCGACTTCACTGAGTAAAGTGCAAACAACGTTATATGCTTCGCGACTGCTTGTGACTACGTACCGATAACTAGTGATTCAAATATTTAGAGAACATGCACATACAGTGAATATATTCGCAGGAGAGTGGCAATACTCCTAGTCGCTTTACAAGTAGCTTAACTCTCCCGTTATCGAATGCTTTTTATGTTGTATGATTATTGTTTAATGTTTATCACATTGTTTCCCTTTCAATTGAATTGTAAACCACTTCTTTCAACTTGATTAGTTTAGCTCTCTCGTACTGTCACTGAAAAGCCCTATTAGGGGAGTGTCAATGAACTAGTGTTACTGTTATTGTTATATTTACATTTGTCGCTGAAGCTTAACGAAACTCTCCATTAGCAGTTGGTAGTTTATTTGAATGCTTGAAAATTTTTAGAGGACAGACTTCCAGGTGATCGAGAACAATATACTGTGTTAGTGCTATTCGGCTTACCTTGACGTCTTTTATTTCCATTAGTAGCTCGTAGTTTGCCAATGTTTTGGGGCAAAAATTAACGTGTCTGATAGCCATGCGCACTATGGGGATCATGCCAGCGGAATTATCATCTCCTGGCCTAGTGTCGATGTCAAACACTCCGCCAATCACAAGTGGAATCTTACCCCATGATACATGTGCATGTAGCAAAACAACCAGCAGAATTATAGCTGCAAAGAATTCGAGTCTCATTCTGAAAATTGGAATTAAAAATAGGATTAGTTGACTGGTAAAGAGTTTAATGTTGATTATATGTTGCTAACCCAATGGCAGGGGTCCCTAAAGAGACCTGTTAAACAGTCAGAGTCAACTAAGTAACTATAAATAGAAATATTCATTATAAAGTCAGTATATACATTAAAATTAAAAGAAAATTACTCGATAAAAATAGCGATTGGAATGCCGTAGCGAAATTTGCATAAGATATGTACCGTACATGCGCAAATTATGTTAGGTGAAATTTGCAAGGAGCGCTTGCAATCTATTTCTTCGGCTATAGTTTCTTTTTTCGATGAATAATAAATTAAAATCGGTATGAAAAACTTCTAAAGAAAAGCAGTTGTTTGATTCTTAATTTTTTCCAGCCAAGTTTTAGAGAGAGCAGGGTCAAACATTCGTACACTACGATTTTGCAGTGTTTGGAGTTTAGTTTTCATACAGTTGTTCAAGCGATACTCTGACACAGAAGGATTGAAGAAGAAGATGAACAAGTTATCAATGACAGATTAGAGGCAATCCTTTCCAGGAATTTTTTCCATGTGCACGCTTCAACATAAATATTCAAAAAATTAAATGAGACTTTCGTTCAAGGTGAGGTTTGAATGAGATTCTATGGAGCCTATGGATTAAATGCCTTCTCTCCCAGCCTTGTTAGATTTGCCAGGGTATCCTAATTTTTGCCAGTTTAGAATCCTTTCCACTGTTTACTAACAACCACGCTCAGTCCTTAAAAAATCTTGACACTGATGTAACACGGGAGAAAACCTCAATCAGATGAGTAAGCCCTATTTACATTCCTCTGTATAGCGCGAGACAAAACGTAGCTTCTTATTTCGAGATCTCTCTGAAAGAAAACTTGAAAAAAACTTAAGCTTTCAACGATGAAAACAGTACAATGTGAATTTTTGTTGATGTTGATATATACTGATACCTTCGTGGGAAAACCATTTTTTTATTATAACTCCGACTATACGACGCCGACTCCGACACCGACTCCGTCGTTGGTGAAAACCAGCTTTATGTAGACCGATTAGCATTGTTTTTTTAAGGACGAAAGCGGCCTAGTCTGTGCAAGTGAGTTTTGCGAATCACCCTAAACTCCGAGGGAGAAAATATAACGTTTTATAACTTTCGGCATTTCAGATGAAGTAAAATGTAACTTCACCCTTTGGCTAGCTAAGTACTGTACGTTGAGATATAAAAACACCTTTATGAAAAAATATTTGTGGTTTAGGTAGATGTTCTCACGGGTATTAACTGTAGACACAAAATTAACATTATTCGAGCAAACACTACCCTTCCCGCCGTAGCTTCTGATACGAGTAACTGTTAGTTCAGTATCGAAGTTATTCAGAATATCTTGAATATTATGTATCTTGTGAAATATTTGTCAATGTAGAGACATATTCGGTATAGGGAACCTTGCACCTAAAAAATAATATATGGGGGAAATGAAGACATCAGTGATCAGAATATCTTGAAGATGATGTATAATGTGAAATGTTTGGCAATGTAGAGATATATTCGGTATAAGGAACCTTGCACCTAAAAAATAAAATATATGGCGGAAATGAAGACATCAATGATCCTCGCAGTTATATACACAACTTAAGCAGCTGTGAAATTAAAGCCTAAAAAAACATTCAGGCTTGAGCTATCGAGTCAACTGGGAGCTGCTCACAATCAGGCTTTAATTTCAAAGCTGCTTAATTAAGTTGTGTATATAACTGCGATGATCATTGATGTCTTCATATCTTTCTCCGCAGTTCAAATATATGATATTTCATGTATTCATTTGCATATGGCAGAAAGTTAATTAATCGCAAACGGAGAAGGCCATAAACTGTTTAATTTCTTTTTTAAATGTTTTCAGGGCCTCACACGAAAGGATTAAATCAGTTTGCGTTCGAAGGCTTATTAGCCAGGATTTTCCGCTATGTCTTTCTCCAGCAGAGAGGAATCAGAGAGTGAAGCATGAAATAAATTACACATCGTGGTGTTGCGTTGAAGTGGAATGACTGACACATGACACAGGAAAATCTTTATAAATTGCTACCTTCCTATAATGACAACCCCTATAATCCTTAGTAAAGTTAGACCTACAACGCTACCCTGAACGTTGCAGACCATTGCCCCTCCTTACAACAGCAATCTCTCTAACGGTTGTGGTGCTCGCTGTCAGAAAAAAAGGTTGCAATCGCAATTTGGACGCGCCTTTCATTCGAATGAAGTCCTGGGTGTGGGGGACTAGCGAGCTCTATAGTAGACGATTGCGAGTTTGACATTGAAAATTGCTTTAGTATCATTGATTCTGTTGCCACGGCATTTATTCTAAACATAACCAACTAGTTGTACGATTTGCGATAGCATTATCAGAAGCCCCCATCACCGTTTTAAAGATGCTTCCTTGAGCTCGAAATGTCGTTTGTTAGTTCGTGCGCCCGAACCGGATTTGTTTGAGTGAGTAGTTCAAGACCCGCAAGTGAGCAAGTAAACCAAAACGCGACAATTTATCTGATGTTACCGTTTGATAAACTGTGCCGCTTTAGTTTACGTTGTTTGTTGTGTTTTTTCTGTTCACCGAGCAAACTCTCCAAGGTGCACAGTTACTTTAAAATCTATATTAAGGATACTTCCCACATTCAAGGGCACAATTCTTTTATTTGACAAAATAAAAGAATGACGATCTAAAAGAAAAACTCGCTTAAATTGTATTTTTATCGTAACCTACATTTATTAAGCTTTCTTCTGATATATAGCTTGTTGGGGTTTTATTGAAACTGGCGCGCGTACGAATTTTTTCCCGGAGGACACCCGCGAAGGTGGGAAGTAACCTTAAGGAGATTCACGTTTTAGATAAACATTTAAATCGCCTCGCTTGTGTAAAGGACTATCATTTTTCACCATTTTATTCAAACAACAATCAACGATTTTTTTCTTCTGTTTTGAATCTAACCATTTCCTTTAGCGTAAAACATGACCACCGTGCAATATGTCTGAAAGTAGCTCAGTTTTTATAAAATAGTCTTTTGTGAAACAGTGAGTCTATAAAGATGTCTTTGGAGCCGTTATGTTCATTTTTTTAAAGCTCCAAATGGATTTAACAATAAACTTAAAACTCAAAACAGCCACAGCAACCCAGAAAACACAGGAATACAATAACCAGCGAGCCGAAAGTTTAGTGAAATCGTAAACAGAGCTAAATAGAATGAGAATTAAAAAATAAAACAACCAAATGAAAATGACGGCCATTGAGCGAGCCGTTTATCCATATAAAGCTAAGAATATATTTTGTCAATTATGACCTTGATAGTTAATTAAGTCACAACTTTCGCGATGTCATATTTCGGCCAGTTGCTGTGTAACATTCGTTTCCAAATTCATGATTGATAATAGTTCTTACTACCTGGGGATTATTTCATAATCATGATCATGGACAGATTTTGGGGGGACGGATAACAATCCTTATTTAACGTTGCCTGGCCTGAACATGAAAATTAAAACTACGTATGAATAAATCATTATTTTGCTAATTTGAGTCCACAAGATCGATATGGCAGAATAGGAAAAAAGTATTGTTGTTTGTAAAAAAGGAATTCTTCTTGACATTGGAACATGTACAGGAACCGGAGTGTGAAAACACTGACCTGCTGTTTGAATCTTCAATGTATAGATGATCAGTGAACGATTCTATATCCTCAGACGAGTACAAACATCTCTTCAGAGTTCCAAATTCTGGCAATCTATTTTAAATGTTTCTTTAATAGCAATGTCAGCAGGTGTAAAATTAATCTAGCAATCGAGTGCAAGTAGTAAAACAAAGTGATTGTTAGCTTTTGTGTAAAACGTGTTTTTTTTATTACGTATTGACGCTTTACCGGCTGTTTTCGCTGTATTTATTTTCTTCTGATAATTAACGTGGTTTTAACAAGTCGCAACGCCAAGCTGAGAGATCAAGTTTTGATCTTCTTAAATTTCAGAAGAAACAGTGACTGAGCTTATCCCTTCGATCGAGGAATTCGATCATCATGAACGCGCCCACACTGATGCGTGTATTTACTCTGAAAACGTTCTTTATTTCATACTTACTGAGATTTTTGGATAGAATCGATCGCATGAAAAACCCATACGAAAATTTCTTCATCCAATGACAATCGCGAAACGACTTTCTCACACGTAGGAAAAGCGTTTCATCCAATCAAAAATCAGCTGTCAAAATGAATCAGTCAGTTCGCAACGCCTTCGCGTTGTTGTTTGCGCGTCTTCAGTCTTCATTCACAGAAGTTTGTAAAGTCTCCACAAGTTTACACTAGTTTTCTAGCAAATTAGCTATGAACCACAGACAATCTCTGAAGATCTCTGAATGGCGGAAAGTCCGAACAGGTTTATCGCTTTAGCCAAACCTATTGAAGACAGCAGGACAAAAACTCTCGGGCAAAAACCTGACGCGACGTTAGCTTGTTTTAGCCAATTCCTCAAACAGAAGGAAGAGATGAAAAAAGTGGAAGAAATCCAATCAGATGAACTCAACAAGTACAGTACATGTGCGAATTTATTTTAAACGTCAAACGAAAAGATGACCAGGATCACAAGCCATCAACCCTTCGGGGGCTCTTTTCAAGTTTTAGCCGGCTTTTAAAGAAGACAAATATCCCGAAAGCATTATCGATGACAAAGAGTTTTACCAAGCAAGGAAATGTCTGGAAGCTCGATACAAACAACTTAAAAAACAAGGCAAAGGGAACAAATCAAACGTGGCTGAAGCGTTGACTGATGAAGAGGTAAACATTTTGCACGAAGAATATTTACAGTAGGCTTTCGAAGAAGCGCCAAAGTGCTCCCGGACTGAACAAAAACATAACTTGACTAATATTCTGCTGAATGAAAAAGCAAATAAATTTTATTAAAACAGTCGAATGTGAAAATCTCAGTAAGAATAAGATAAACAAATTACAGCATGGAAAGTGCTTTGTACGGTATCTACGCACTCGTTGTTTTTGTATCAGAAAACTCACTAGTTCGCTTCGCTAACTCTTTCGTTTTCTGATACGTGAACAACTCGTGCGTAAATTCCTTACGCGCGCACTTTCCATGAAGTAATCTATATTTTCTCAAGCACAATTATAGCGGAGCTCCGACGGCCCCAAGGGCCGCCAAGCGAAGCACCATAACAATAGTAATAATATACATGAAAAACTTACTCGATTCTGATTGGCTGAGAGCAGTGCAGTTCAAGTGTAACACCAATGCAAAAAGTTTAACACCAGTGCAAAAAGTGTAACACCAGGGCAAATTATACAACGTAATCCTAGATTATGATTGGCTGAAAGAAAATAAGAATTTTCTAAGCCAATGATATCACGCAAAATGATGGCGAAAATTTAGTGCGGAAACTTTGAAAAAAGTTTTCTCGAATGAGAAAAAATGGCTTCAAGAAAGATTTTCCGGCATTTCCTCCAGCTCCGCCTTTAGGCTTGGCTAAATATATATATAGTATAAAATTTCTCTTCAAACCGAATACTTCAGAACAGAACGGGTCGAGTAACATAGACTTTGATCGTAGTAATTGAGAGAGTGAGGGATAGTTAAAAATACTATAGTGCACATTTTTTCTGTCCCATTTCCTTTCAACGCTTGACGAAGGAATTATAAATGTACAACGAAAGGGGCAGACTGAAAATTCGTATAACGATGCAATTTCTCCGAAAACACCATTACTTTAATACTACCATATTGAGAAATGTTTGTCATCTTATATTTCAACAAGAATTGTCAAATTTCGACAGGACTAAGGTTTTCAACATGCTCAAGAAATATCGAAGAGGCAGCAAATGTTTTAGACTGCGGAAGTGAGCATCAAACCTTCTCAGTTTCCCCGCGCCATCCGGAAAGCTTGTTTTTAGATATTCACAGGCAAAAGTGCGAAACCATAAGATTGGAATCTTAGTTAACGTCACACCAAAACTTACACCCAAACAAAAAAAATCCTTAAATCTGCCATCAGAACTCAGTATACATGCACTGGCTGCGGGAGTATGGAAATTTGGAGTAATCGATAATCTATCAGGCTGTTTTATAAATCTTAGATCATCCATCAAAACTAATTTTTGAACGTTAATATCGAAAAATTTTATTAGATTAAAACAGTCACATATGCCAAACATAATAGCAGATACATCTGGACTAAGTTATGGTATACTTTACTTGGTGGCATTAGAAATCAGCCAACATTAACGACGTTCAAGAAAATGTTCGTTAGATTGACTCAAACCTTTTTTGCTGACGTTTAATGCTGAGATTTCTCGTTCCCCAACTTGAAAATTAGCCAAACGAAATTTTAGATGAGCTAGTATAAGAATAAATCCTTTAACTAGTCGAGATCGCCGAAAAGACACTGACAGCAATGTCAAATAAAAATTTACAGAACTCTGAGTCTCGATCACTATCATAATGAAGTGAAAAAGTACTGACCTGATCTCGTGAAGATGAAATCTGGGCGTAGCCAGTAAATACAAAGTTCATTTTTGCTTAACTGTTGGTTTTTGGTGAAATAGCCAAGTAAACACACAATAAAACAGGAAGTCAGTTACCGTCAGAAGCATCGAGTTATGTTTTCTTCCACATAGTGGAAAGGACAAGAGACACCGGATAGATAGCACAATTTGATCACACGCTTATCCACTGATTGGTTTGCCTTCTTTATAAGATTGCAAAATTTGCATCAGTGTGGTATTTTACTTATGGCTGATTGTGTGTCTGATAAATTGGAGTGTAAACACCGTTGATTAGATTCCGTTTGTGAATCAATTTTGGTGTCGGTTAATAAGTTCTTCAGCGATTGAACCGGCAGCCGAAAACTATTCCAAATGAACCATTCATATAAATAGAAGAGACGTTAATGAACTTGCTGCTTGTCATGATTTTAACTGTCTTTTATTTACCGCTCATGTGTTTCCTGTCCAAACATAAGCCTAATGGACTGCACACCGAAAAATATCTTGACAACATACAAGTAATAAGATGCGTAAATGGATAATCTGAAATTCCAGTAATTAAGAAAGGCACTCGACCCCCTGTGATACATTTATTCACTGAGCAATTTTTATTCAGCAAATGTCAATAATATGATGAATGAACATTGCTGGTTTTTGCCAATAAAACATGAAAACGGCAATAATGGATAATTCTTCTTCCGAGATGAGATATATCCATGTTGCCAATCCAGCCTTGGATTTAATTGTCTTCTACTTTCGCTTTTTCTTTAAAATTCAATTCGCAAAACTGTTCTCGTGAGCATTGATCTTTTGGTCCGCCATTTGTGCGAGCGCGTTTCGAAATACGAGATCCAGATTTAAAACCAAATTTGGATTTCCCAACGGAAAGCATTTAAGGTTTGCTTTGTCTCCGATGCAGGTGTAATGCTTACAAATAAAATGCAGATAATGAAATACGAAAACGTCCACCAGAAGTTTTTCTATTGACGTGGTTTACATTCTTCGGACTTAGTTTTGGCCATGAGATCTGGCTTTTCATTGAATTATCCACTTGGTGACGAAAGTCTGCGATTCATTGGTGTGGTAAAAATTATATGAAAACAGTGATGAGCTAACAAGCTGTTAACATTTCAGTATAAATATAACGCCCGGCTTTTTCTGTGATTGAATCCTTTTTCATTTAGTGTATGCCGGTGTGATGAAAAATGGCGTATAATTGTGCCTGGAGTTTAGGCGCACCTTAATCAACATGGAAGGGCCTTTGTATTGTGGCGGCTCGTTGTTTGGGTTTTCATGTTAGGTCGCAATACCAAAATTTACTGGGATGAGTTGAACCGCATTAATGAGGTCCTAAATGAGTTGAAATAGTTGTAAACAACAGTTTTGGAATGAATACCTTTTTTCCGATACGAATTTACAGTACAATAATACAAGTTTCGACAGTAGCTTCTGTCATCATCAGTTACAGCTACTGAGAGTGAAATTGAATATAAAAGTTAATGTAAAAGTCTTGTAAAATAGGGGTTACCTAGAATAACTTACATAACACGAATAAAATACGTGGAATTAAAAACAAAACAACAACAGTTCAATACAGAAAAACGCGTGCTGAAAGATTAAAATAAAAGAGACAAATTGACATGATGAATTTGCTGACCGAAGTTACTGTAGAAACATGTATTTAAAACTGAAAAGTGTTCAAATATATTAGTAGCCTGCTGCTAACAAAACAAGACGTTTTGATAATTAATTGTATAGGAAAAAATAAAACGTCACTCCAGAAGCCGGAAAAAAATTGCTATGCTTTTGTAGTAGTTGTTGATTCTTCTTTAAAAGAGGACGATGGAAAAAATTGGGTGTTCATTAAGTTTATTTATTTTAATCAAACAACATTGTTCGATTTAGTCTTACTTTTTTCGTTTAAAAGACAAACGTTCAATGTGGTATTTTTAAGTGCCTGTCATGTTATTAGGAATGTGGCGTGACACGCGTAACTATAGTCATGTGATTAGCGAGTCATGTGAACCATGGTGCCTCGTGGCGCCGCAGTTGTTGTAGAGCAAGACCCGAACTGGACATTAAAAGTTTTCTCGTAGTTTCAGCCCGTAGCTCTGTGATTTCATTGTCATCACAACTCAACAAGGAATACTATAGTGTATTGAGCCAGCGGTTGACATTATGAGCATGCGCACTTATGCGCATTCTGTTCCATGTGCTTCGATCGAAATAAACCAAATACATGACAGTGGCGACGAGGATGAAGTCGTAGGAAAACGTCGAAAATATGACTGCTATCGGGAAGATAGAGAGTTTTGATGAGA
>Ga0126338_10004132_pt1 | contig 10280 bp, 6 predicted proteins | sample OrbCmetagenome_2_FD_92529 | JGI IMG/M metagenome (GOLD analysis project Ga0126338, IMG submission 92529) | Coral microbial communities from Petempiche,Puerto Morelos, Mexico - Orbicella C C metagenome | ecosystem: Host-associated > Invertebrates > Cnidaria > Coral | place: Petempiche,Puerto...
TAATACATAATACATAATACATAATACATAATACATAATACATAATACATAATACATAATACATAATACATAATACATAATACATAATACATAATATTTTAAGAGGAGGCCTCCAATCACCATAAGGTGGTTTTCAGGAAGGTCCTCTGAGAAAATAAATGTTAAACCTTTGAAATACATTAAAATCTAAAATACAATAACGAGGACAAAAACCTATGCGGTAAGCTAACTAAGATTAAAAACTAAAACAAGAATTAAAATACTACTAACTAAGGCTAAAATGGTTCAATAAAAACTGTTTCAGTTTGTATTTAAATATAGTTTTCGGCATCAGTTTCTTTAAAGCACTTGGTAGTGTGGCCCAGTCGTTAATGGCTTTATAATGTTTTGCTTTTTCCCCATTCCGTTCTTGGCCTACTGACTTTGGGCATGTAGCCATTTCGGGTATTATAACCGTGTTGTTAGTTCATGGTGGATCTGAATACACCGAAATGTTCGGGGATGCTACCTTTCATTGCATCTTGCACAACACAACACCGATGACCAAACCGCCTCGCATGTAAAGACACCCACCGCAACGACGTCAGAGCCTCTGCTGATGGCATTTTCGACTTAACGATCTTCTTCGCAAAGCGATTTTGAAAAGATTGTAATTGTTTCATCTGTGTTGTAAGACCCGGCTGGTCACCCCAGACAATATCTGCATAATCTAGGTGTGGTAGGACAAGGCCATTAAAATATGATGTGAGACTTTTCTGATGTGACCCTTAGCTGCCAAGCTAGGAGCTACTCTTTGTGGCTGGCTCAGCTAACTGGTTGAAAAAAAGACTAGCCAATCGCAGTAGAGCTTTTTCAACCAGTCAGATGCAACATTGAACCCAACAGAATATCTTTACCCTGATTTATGCAGAGTTAGTAAGGCCCAGATTCAGTGACAGTGCTAGTGCAGGGAAACCAGATCCTCCAGGAGAGACAACAATTTATTACTACACACCTTAGATTTTTCCTCCAAATTACTTTCCCTGTTTATTTTATTTTGTTACTCCACACAACATAAGAAATGCCAAGTAAAAAATTACAGGAACCGTCTAAACTTGGATTGGAGAGGGGAGCATCCAAAAAGCGCCCGAGGCACCATGCCAAGTATGCACCTCAACATCTGAGACAGAGTGATCAAGATATAAAAACATACAGTTTGTACTATACTCTGTCATACTAAACTTAATTAAGACTCCTTGGCTAGCAAACATCAACATTCAAATTTCTTTCTGTCTTCGTTAAGTAAATTTATTATTAACAGTGAAAATACTTGTTTTGCCCGTCTCGTGGTAATTCCTAACGTATATCTTTTAATCAAAATACAAAATTCAGTTGGCTCACCCATTCCTTCTGTAATAATAACCGCAGTGGCAGTAACATTAGGGTCACCGCTTTCCAGTGTTCTGTTTATTTCTTCAGCGAGGGACCGTCCCAGTTTCATGGCTTGTTTAGGAATATCCATGTTTGAGAATGACAAATTTCCTGGCTTTTCCTATAAATACAAAATAATCGTGTTGTTCTTGTTTCTTTCGTTGTTGTTGTTGTTGTTGTTGTCGTTGTTGTTTTTGTTTTTGTAATTGTATTCATTTGTAGGGTCTGGATGGGAGTACAGGAATCTAAGTTATCAGCAATAACTCAGAAATCGGTGATTTCTCAGCGACCAGTAAAATTTCAGCTCATTTCATCATTTTCAAATCAGACTCTCTCAGCTGATGGTTAAAATCTGCCAACTTCAGAGGTTTTAACTGAACCTTATCCAAACCTCTTGGTTGTCTTTTCTTGTATTTGTGTTGTATGCATTGCAATAACTGACTACATTTTTAGTAAGGTAATAGGGTCCACGAATCCACGAATTCTTTTTTTATTTTCGTTTTTTTTTTGGGGGGGGGGGGAATTCTCTTTTTACAGTTCTTACATCAATATTCAGGTGATTATATTTGTTGATTTACTCAGACGATATCATGTAAAGTTCTCTATGTATCTTTTAGTTCAAAGTGTGTTTCCAAGCATGGCATAAAAAATATGACCAGTATCGTCTTGTTTTTACTTTTTGCTCATGGTGTTCTTGCTCGTTTGCATATACGTTTGTGTGCCCAATTAATTTGATATATGAAGTATAGTACATTGTATATGCACGAAGTACAGTATATTGTATATGGAACTTTTCAACACGACCCGGGCAGCCCGGTGCATAAGGATCCCATAAAGTGTGGTTCACATCTTACCTTGATGCAGGTCGACATCGAATTTATCAGCTCCTAAGGAGAAAATGCGCCAAAAAACATAAATTTGCATTATCAATGAATTCTTAACGGGAAACGTTAGCTAAAGTTTAACCTTCGAGCCCCCAGCCCTCCGGCAATTTAAGTTTCCTTGTTTGTAGTCTTCTCCACACTTGAATGTATGTGTTGTTTCCACTTTAACTCATAACCCAATTTGTTTTTCATGCCAAATAGTCGACCTATTTCAGAGGATACCTGAATATTTCAGAACTTTTCTGAAAGCGCAAGGAACATAATTAAAGGAGCAACGTCGCAGTTTGCGCATCTTTGAAAGTTTAGCCTAAAGTTTTCAAGTTCGTCGTTTGTAATCCATGTCAGTCTTCTCCATCCTAAACCATCCTTTTTCCTTCGTGGTTTATTATTATCTCTTTGCTGTTTTCCTATCTTAGTAAACTATTATTATCAGGTTTCCTTCTATTTAAAGGTATTTTTGTACGTGGCCAAAATAACTCTAAAATACTGTGATTGAGCTCTTTTAAATGAGCTGCCAGTAACCTATTGGACGTTTTCAAAAATGTGCATGACTTTTATGCGGCATCCGGGACACTCTGGTAATTCTCATAATCCAGTGTTGGTGATTTTATTTCTAGGAAAGCACTGTCGTTCAATAAGTAAAGCGTTGCATTTCGTTCTTTTTGCTGACCTACCTTTATACACTCTGTATCAGCGCATTCGGCGTTTTTCCAGTTGATGTCATTGCAATCCTTTTTAGGAGTGACTGGAAATGAACAACATGACAAATACAATATAACCCTGTTAAATAACTCTGAAAAATCCAAAAGTACCAGAGTGGAGTGTCGTCAAAATTGTCTCCAGTTGACAGGACTGAAAAACTAAGCAACGACAAAAATCTTTAATTTTGCTTTAGTGAACATTTCGTTGGCGTGACATCCTGGAAGTGACGTTACCTGGAATAGTGTAAATGTAACGCAATAAAACTTAGAATAACGAGGTATTGGTGTCACGTAACAAGAATTCTGATGCCATGTCTTGGCACAAACACTGCTATCCAGAATCTATGGTATTTGTTATAACAAAAATTTCATTAGAATATTTTACGTTCTGTGAAAGTTAACACCGAATAGTTCATCAGGTAATAGTATTGATAGAGCTTATATACAGAGAGTAAATCGTAAAATGTGACTCAACTCCAAGCTTACCCGTCTCAGACGAATTTATAGTCTGTAAGGGTTGTTTGGGGTTAGCAGTTGCCGTCGGATCAATGGTATTTCTAGGAACATTATTGAACATGGAGTAACTCAAATCCAGTGTCATTGTTGCTAGGCCAACCGAGATACTCGTTGAAGCACTTGATGCTAGACTGGCCGAGGAACTTGACGGAGAAACTGAGATCGAGCTCTCTGAAAACAAGTGTAACTTATCAAGATTAGGTCGGCCCTTTATAGGATTCTACGTCAGCAAAGATCGTATATGATGATGCTACATGTAGATATCACAGAATATGTCTTCTTGAACAGCACAAACAATGTTCAAGATGTTGGTTAGGGCATGTACATTTATCGTCATTTTTGGAGAGACATGTTTTCAAGCAGACAGTGTATGAAGAGAGAATTTAAAAAAATAACTGGAACAGGGATCAGTCTTATCTAAATGTGTCACCACATTTCCTCAACTAGCAATGTCTAATTGTATCAAGATATGTGTAGAAGATACGCTTATAAAGTTAGAATGGGCATAGTTGGCAGTACTATGGAAGGAGAAACACAAAAGCTGCAAGTTCACACTTATTGCTTTACAAATGCAAAATGTTTGCTTATTCCCCAGCTGGGAAACGGGGCCTTAATGTATGTCTTAACCGGTGATATGTCTATTTTAACAGTGAGAAAACTTGAAACTGAGCAAACTCTTCTAACAATTGTAATGCATTAGAGCGACAATTTGAAAAAGCGCTGTATTGAGAATCGGGCCGAAAAGAGTTACCAGGAAACGGCAGGTTAAAAAATTACTGGGAAAACGAGGTATATGCGTTAGATATAACGCAAGGACATATGCATAGCAACGACACTGCACATAATTTTGAAAACACCTGAACACGAGAAAATGCTCAGAATTTTCAGGATGGCGTTCGTAATCACATAACAATCCTCAATCAGTCTTTCTTAGGTTTGTCAGCCTCCATATATTTATTTTGCAAGACGTTTATTCGTGATTAATCTAGCTTGATAGTATACCAGCTTGCTACCAGGAAACGCAACATTTGTACACCGTTTTTAACTCGCTTTCGTTGTGGAGCGCGGATTCAATTGCTCCGCTACGTCCGTGCTGTTTTCGACAAAAAATCCAAGGTTTGTGAAAATAAAAAAAAAGGGTAAACTTGTGCTTCGTTATGGCAGGTCAGGCCTGACATAGCGTCCGGTCTGTCCGTCATAAAGCTTTCCGCGAGAACCAACCGAGAGCTAATAATGAATAATAAGCGGAAACTTATTTACCCCGCAAAACCACTGATATAGCAACAACCAAAATGTATGAACTAGAAAAAGAATTAGATTTTTAGAAGCAGTTTATTCCTTGCAAGATTAAGTTAAACTTAAAACAAAATTGTCGCTATACGTCCTTATTTCATTCTATAGTACTTCACTTTTATTCTGTATTAAAAGCGTGTGGCTTAGTGGAATTAGTGTTATCTCTTCATGCCTGAAAGCGGTCTTGATAACAGTGGGTTTTGCGGATAAATAAAATACTGTATTTTAAACTAAGTAGTTAAATTTCCAACCATTACCATCTTGACTTACCACTAATTGTGCTTGTGTCAGAAAGTACCTTTTCAGCCTATAAAATGTGAACATTAAAAACCCCGTTACTCATTTCACATTAGAAAATGCTTAACCGGAGTGCTTCGAAAGTTTTTAAAATAAATGAAGTCAAAATTACCTTCCAGAGGCAGAAAAGTACCACTAGCGAGATCCGCATTTTCTTTAGAGTTAAGTTATTGACAAAATTCGTATCTTTAAGAAGAATAAAAGATATCGGACATAATTTCCTTCGTTCGCGAAGTGCTTCTTGTCTGCAAAACAAGCAAAAATATGCAAATGTTTCCTCGCGTTAAATAATTAATAGCCTTAACCCAGCAGCCATGGAAATAAAAGGAAAACATTGATTGTTAATTTACAGGCCTTCTTTGACTTTCACAATAAAAGAAAGAGCTTGAATTAAAACAGAAACGAAATTGAAGTCAGTTGTAGCCACAGTCAAGCTTGTTAAACTCTTGACCGACTTCCTCCGTGAAATTCAAGTTATTTGCGGAGGGGGAAAATTTGACAAGAGTTGAGTCGGCCTCAGAAGCAGGTGCTGCTCGGTTTAATTAATGCTAAAAATGGTTGTTTGCATGCCTGTAAAATTATTACAATGGACAGTGACATTACGGTGATGTGAATAATTGTCATAATAATAATGCATGCAGGCTACCTCTTCCAAATATATTATTTCTTGAGTACCGTTACATGAGCCACGAAAACATCTTTTATAAATATTGTTAATATCATTACCATTTCAATAATTCTTACACACATAAGAATTCTATTCAGGAGTATACAAATTTCAATGATCGAATATTGTTGAGCTCAAACTCATGTGAATAAGAGGAGACATTGAATCGATCGCGGGTTTAGTCAATGTTGCATGACTTTATTAGGGAAAATAACCATACAATGTGCCACTTCCGATGTCCGGTACTCAGTGTCTAGTCGTATTGCGTTTTACATTAGCCCATCCCGTTTCTCTTCAAATAGTCCTTTCCATTCACAGATAAACTTCCACGTAAAAAAAACACACGTATCACTGTTACTTTTTTTCCTTTGTATAATTTGAGGTCGGTTTTTCATGAAACAGTACTACGCACGCGTTGTGCAATACCTGTATTTGATTTTTACCACATGGATGATACACAGAGTTTTAAGTACTATAAATAACTAATAGTTACCTTGAAATAAGCGGATCTCGCATCCTTGCGAGGTTCACCCAAGCTATGTAGGGGTCTACAGTAGACCTTCTTCATAGCTTCCTTTTTTATTTTCTTTTGAGATTCACCTTAAAGGTTAATGAAAACGCAGTTCAGTTATGCCTTACTCGTAAAACGGATAGTTTCAAGGCTCGGCGCGCGTCCAAGCTTTAGCATGGCCATAAAGTACCTTTTTTGGCTTTCTTGTCCCTAATTTTCGCTAGCGACGCAAGCACAAGCGTTTTTATTTTACCATTTTCAAGGTGACATGAAAGCTGTTATGCTTGCGCTTGTGCTTGCGTCGTTAGTGAAAACCAGGCTTTACTAACCACATGTAGTTCAGCAACCACACACAATTATTTTTCGGCTATAGTATTCTGTATGACTGACGCCAGATTTTACGGAAGAAACGAGGGATTTACGAGAGAAAAATGTCGAATTTAGTAGTGAACACGGAATTTATTGTTCCACCAGAAGGTCAGTTATTTGCAAGGGATATTTATTGACCGTTGAATGAGTTATTTTCCGTAGCTTTAATTATTTAATCAAATACTAAATACTGTTGTTTACATTAGGAAAAAAAAATGAGGTCAAGTGAGTGGAAGAGGGGTGGTTCAAAGAATTGGATTGATAACCCTCATCCGTCCGGACCTCGAGGAAGTGTGGCACTGAAGTAAGATATTTATATTATCCTCACAAGATTATCGCGTCCTTGTGGGGTAAACTATCGATTGCGCGTGCGTAAGTAACTTAAGCAAAATGATATACATGAATACATGAATAGAACTAGTTTGAAGTCATAACTCGACAAGTCGTTGGCGGTTTGAACAAATAGTGTGCGTGAGATTGCCGTTTTTAATTTTCTGATGACTTAAAACACTTGATCGGGTGTCAAGATGAGAAAACTAAATGGGTTTAGGGGTAAAGAGTCATCGAATTTCGTTCAGTGTAATGTTAAAGGCAAGCAATTAAATATAGCCAAAAGATAAGCAAGCTCAGGCATTCCAATTTTGCGTAATTGTATTGACTTTTCTCGCTCCTCTCGTTCCGTTGTATTCTACCTTTCATTTTGTTTAGTGTTTTAGGTTTGACATATATTTAAAATCACAACCTCCTCTGATGTGAGTTGGATTAGCGCGTGATAATTACGCTTCGCTGAGCCTTGGTCACCTTAGTGCTGGCGCCTGGCGCTTGTGCCACCTTTAAAACGTTTAATTAGAAAATATAAATTTTCCGTCAGAGGTATATACTGTTATCGAAGACAGACCAGTGTTAAAACAAGCGGTATGCCCTAGAAATCTGTATTAAAATTGTGCGCTTTTAATTTTCACTTGTCCACCGAGACAGAATGAGATAAATTACTTTGCGTGACTTATATTAATTGACCCTCTTGTGAAGCGGGAATCCCCCGACACGTTTCACTTTTGTTATGTCTCATTCCTACTCTTCAATATGCCACTTCCGTTTTCCAATAATTGGCATCTCGTCGTATTGAGTTTTTCACTTAAGCCGTCCTATTTCTCTTTGAACGGTCCATGTCATTGACAGATGAACTTCCGCGTTAAAAAGAAAAAAAAACATATTTATGTATAATTTGAGATCGTTTTCTCATGAAACAGTACCACGCACACGTTATGCAATACCTGTATTCGCCGTTTACCACATGGATTAAACACGGAGGTTGAAGCAGTCTAAATAAGCGATAAATTCACTGTATTGACCGGACCTGACATTTTGTCCACTTATGGAGACGGTTCCCTTCGAACCTTCTTCATAACTACACTTCTTTTTTTTTTTAAGTTTGAGATTAGGTTGATACAAACTTTCGACCAGTTATGCCTGACTCGTTAATACTTTCACGGTTCGGTACATTTTTTCTAATTAGCTCTGACGTGAACATAAAACACCTTTTTCGCTTCCTGACTGACCACGTGCAGTTCAGCAATCACAGACAAGACAAGCAATATTCGGACACTCCAGCTAAAAAACTGATACCCGAATTTGGCGGAAGATACCACGGATTTACAGAGAAAATAGCAAATTTAGTATTGGACGTGGAATCTATTATTCGGGCTTTTATTCTTCTGACACACGGACGAGTTATCTATTGGCATCCAATTGGTTCATAAACAAGCGAAATGATTGCGACTACCGCATCGTTTTCGTGACTGACCGTGAAACTTTCAAAGGAAAATTTTCCTCAAAAATCGTCAGCTCGCTTTCGATTGTTAGGATTGCTCCGTTGCGGCGAGCCGTGAAACCATTCTATATTTATTGTTCTTCCAATGTATATCTGCAGGAAATCGCTCGTAGTAAGTTACACTTCGTCTGATTCAACGCTCGAAAACCCAATCAATAATTTTTTTTTCTTTGATGTGTCTTGCCTTTTGCGGACCTTTCGTTAAATAGTTATTTAAAAAGGATATTTACTGAATATTGAATAAGTTATTTTCCGTGGCTTTAAATATTGAATCAAATACTAAATACTGTTGTTTACGTTAGAAAAAAGGTGAGGTCAAGTGAGTGGAAGAGGGGTGATTCAAAGAATTGGATTGATAACCCTCAACCGTCCGGACCTCGCTACATATTCGGTTAGGGTAAGATATTTATATTGTCATAGCAAGAGTATCGTGTCCTTGTGGGATATACCACCGATTGGGCATACGTAAAAGACTTACGCAAAATGTTATACAGGACAACCTTTTTTATTGATTTTTATCTATTCGTTAGCGTTTCCTATCGTCTCGAATTTTCAGTCTGTCAATTTGACTCGGTTAAAATCAAAGACCTTCTCTAAAAGAAAAACACGAAATTTTGCTTAGATTGATTGAAATGAGGCACGATTTCAATTTATAAGAGGCAATGTCCCTCAATTTAATTCTTCAGGGGAAATAGAACTAGTTTGATGCTAACCAGGTACCATCTTAAAACACCTCATCAGATTGCAAGCTATTCCATTATATATTATCATAAAACTAAAATGCGTGCAGGAGCTGAAAGTCGTTTAGTGCAATGTTAAAAGCAAAAAATGTACAACCAAAACATGAGTACATTGTGCATTCTAACGTAACGTGATTATATTCGTTTTGTTTCATTATGTTCTACTGTTCAGTTATGTTGAGGGTTTTAAATTTAATTGTTCTATCTTAAATCGATATATCCACTGAGGCGTTCAGTTCTAAGATTTAAATGAGCGCGTCATAATACAAGCTTCACTGATGCCCTGGTGACCTTGGTGCTAGCAAGAGGTGTTTGTGCCACCTGTAAAAACTTCATAGGAGGAAATTTAAATTTTCCATTCAAGTGTGTACCGTTATCAAAGATAACCCAGTGTTAAAAAGAATGTGAATTTACGAGCGACATACGCTTGAAATCTGTCTCCAAAGTTGCCTTTTTAAATTTCATTTGCCCACCGACACAGACGGAACCAGATTACATTGTGTGACTCTATGGACTTCAGTTGTGAACGGGGAAACCCCAAAGTGTTTCACTTTTGTTATGTCGTTGTTCTACTTCACATTTTGTTCAGTGCTTCAAATTTCTTCGAAATTAAAATCGCAACCTGGACTCAGTCTTTCGGGAGCTGAGAGTTTGATCAGAGCGTATGATTAATGTGTGATCAAAAATTTTGCCTTTTTGTCACTAGTCTGTCACTTGGCGTGACTTCATTGATTTTTTTATTGTGAAAGGGAAAGCCCCCAATGTGTTCCCTTTTCATGACTCATCCTCAGTGTAATTTTTGTTCTTGCTGTTTTATGTTTGTTTTTTGTTTGTTTGTTTGTTTATTATTATTATTATTATTATTATTATTATTATTCTGCTCTATTCTTTGTTGCTGCTGGGTTTTTGTTGTTGTCGTTATTGGTTGGGGGTGGGGGTGGGAGCGTTACGTAAAACTAACCAATTGGGGAGATTTCATTTGATACGACGTAACCAATATACATATGCATTTTTAAAACATTCTAATTGCTGGCAAACTTCCTTTCTCTCAGCAAATATTA
>Ga0126338_10004133_pt1:5000-10280 | contig 10280 bp, 4 predicted proteins | sample OrbCmetagenome_2_FD_92529 | JGI IMG/M metagenome (GOLD analysis project Ga0126338, IMG submission 92529) | Coral microbial communities from Petempiche,Puerto Morelos, Mexico - Orbicella C C metagenome | ecosystem: Host-associated > Invertebrates > Cnidaria > Coral | place...
AGTGCTTACATGTAATGTCATCTGCATTACAGTGTAATAAGAGCAAACATAAACCGATACAAAGACAGATCGCAAGACCTCAAACAATTTTTCTGCAGAATGTGACGCTAAATTATTCCAGTTACCCTGAGCAACACTGGCTTACCTTGTGCGTGACTGGACTTCATTCGCTTGTGTCGGCTGTATGTACGTGTTGAGACCACGCATTCAGTGTTCGCAGAATCGTTTGCCCTTCTTAAAACCGATATTTTCTTCTTTACTACATAGATCACTACAATCCATTCTCTCTGTTTAAAACTGAATCCAACGTGATTTCTCGAAGCGTCGCACAAAATACAATGTCTCTTCGTGATTTTCTTTGACGATGATAAAGGCTTGGTTACAAAGCTGACGCGCGCGATGAATGTTGAATGCTTTGTGGCGGGAAATTTCAAATAACGAGCTCTGACGTTCAGACCAACAAGCGGACTTCTTGCCGAATCTGAAATATGGCCACAAGTAGCGCAAGTAGCCGGGGTACTTCACGAGGCAACTTTTATTCGGCATCAAATATTTCAAGAACTCCATCTCCTCCGAGTGCACGTGGTCGCAATTCTAGAACAAGTCCTGACGTTTTACGATCAACTTCGTCTTCATCTTCTTCAGCCGCATCGTTGTCATCTACTCCAATATCCTCTCGCGACTCGATCAGCACGTTACAACAGGTAATCGCTGGGCTTCCAGCCTGTCAGACCTCAATTCAAGATCTTCTGAAGACTGTAGACAGTTCAAATGAGAGAATTAAGGACCTCTCCGAGAAAATGAAGACCCTTGATGACAAAGTCGACAAACTATCTTCTGATCAAGTTGTTGATGCTGATCGCAGTGGCAACGATACGCGTGGAGTCAAACGTAAGCGGACGAAAGCTTCTCTTCTTATTCAGGTACGTTTTAATGCCTACCTTTGCAGGACTTTGCTAGCAACTCAGTCAACTCGGTTTATAGCTTACAATTCTGTAGGTTGGAAATACACTTACGCGGCTGCACTATGATCAAAGATTGGATCAAACGCCGCGTCGATCGATTCCGCTGATTACGATACACTGGACGGTACGCATTAGGTGGTTTCTTTTGTATAAAAGGCTTATCTCTCTTGATTTTACTGGTGTGTCTTTATTTAGAGTAAAAGGTAGTTATTTTGATAGTTCAAATTTCAGTTATAAGTTCGAGCACACTTTTTCTCTCAGTGAGTCCGCGTCTTTCCAAGGTGAGAAAATTCCCGTTTGTGTTCTCTTTGTTAACCGAAATGTATGGCGGTAATCACAACCTACGGTGCGTGATTAGTATAGCGTTTTAGATGGCTCTGAAAATATTACACAAATTAATAGAGGAAACTCGGAGAGTTTGTGGATCAGAATAGTTTCATGGATTATCCAGAATCGTTCATGGATAGCCCAGTCTAGATTTGCTTCGTGTCACATTACTAATGCGGTTTCTGTCTGGTTTCCACTTTAAGGAAGAGGTTCACAAGCTGCATAACAGCAGAGATGTCTCTAATCAGTACCGAGGAATGGAAACGTGAGTAAAATTGACATATCATTTATGGGCAGCTTTTGGGCTAAATCATGGTCCCTGGAGTCGACGGTTTTGCAGGGTGCTCGAGGCGATTGCAAAGTGGCGTCTCATGCTTAGTAAAAACCATCCTAAAAATTCACTTTTCATCCTTTTCAAAAGGCGGCGGTTGAGCTTTGTCGGCTGGGGTAAAGTAAAACACTTAAACAATGACTTAAGACGCAAACGCGTAAGGTGTTTACAACACCTTAAGGGTTTTTGCTTTTTGAAAGCTGATTTTTCGAGCAAAGGGCAAAAGCTCGAAATTCAGCTTTCGAAATTCGGTGAATAATTTACTTCATCCGACATTAATTGGCCAAGCGATCCACTTAGCGCCGACAAAGCACATTTATGTGAATGGAGAAACGATGATTCTTTTATTTAACTCTGGTCGAGATAAAAAAAAAAAAAAGAGTAATCTGAAACAAATGGGCGGCCGTTTATTTGGGTTTTCGAATTGTCTGTGAAGCCGATTTAGAAATAGCCTTAAACGACAAATAGATTCAAGCCCCATCCCGGCACTGCCCCGGAGAAATTTGAAAGCACAGCTTTATTTCTACGGTTAGGCCTACCGTCCACACTAATCCGTCACGAAAACGGAGCTTTTCGAAAACGCTCTTCAAACCGAAGGAATTTGAAAACGTTGGCCTTGCGTTTTAGTGTAGGCAGAAAACATTTTGAAAACGGAGCTTGTCGAAAACGATGACATCACTATAATCATGTGATTTCCCCACCCGAGTTTTACTCAAACACAAATCCAAAATGACCGGTTGTTGTTGCGTTTTCAAATTTCTCCGGCGTAGTGTGGACGGAGCCTTCAGCTAAAATTATAATTAGATTATTCGGTGTCGATTTCTATGCGTGATAGTTGACTCAGCTCGGGCTGCATCCCGTCAACTATCACGCGAGAGACATCTCGAGCTCATTACCAAATTGTTGAATAGAAAACAGTGGGAGAGCCAATCACGTTCGCAGATCTCTAAAGGTTGGCTTTCACATGATCGCTACGATCGCTGCAAAAAGAAGTTCAGCGATCGTTGCGATCAATATGGAAATCATTCTCCAGCGTACCGATCGCTCAACGCTGAGATTTTTTCAAAGTTACAATATATATCCGAGACACTCTCTGTGTTATACCACTACATTTTACTCTGTACATGTTTCAGCCAAAGCTTCAGACAACTTTGTCCTTGTTTTTTTTATAAACAATAGTCAACTTCACTGCGCCTCGGGTTCGTTGCTAATCGCTCAGTAACCAAAGTGTGCTAGTGACAACTGTTAAAGCATGCTTTAGTTAAATGCGAGTGGACTCAGCGTATGAAAGCGCCTACTCATGAAGAGATCGTTTAGCAAAACATTTGTTGTTGTCTTCTTTTTTCGGGGAGTTTTACTCTTGCTGATGGCCTATCTTCATAACTATGCTTAACGTTGCTTTCATTCCAGGTAGACCAAGAAATACAATGGACTTAAAAGATGTCAATATTTTTTTGCACTTGCAGAGTCAGCAGTGTTCATAACCGGAGAATAACACAATTTATTGTCAGTGAACTTGGTCGAAGGGAGTGGCTTTAGCCAAGCAGCTGTCAAAAGTAAGCACAAGTTAAAAAAAGTATACTTAAAATAATACCATTTAAGGCAAATGGTAGTGGGAATATCTATTTTTGAAGAAGTCCGTAACTAAGTGAGTACCGCACGACTGAACTTATTTGTGACCTGAAATGCTCTCTTCTTTCTCCTTTGTATGCTTAGGAACTTCCAAAAAGTATCATGAACATATTCGCAGAACTGCTCTGGGTATGATAACCGATGACACAAAGAAAGAGAAGACAGAAAACCTTCGAAAAGAACGGGTATGTGATTCTGAGAGAAATCACTAGTGTACGGGCTAAATGGTATTAGCGAGAGTTCATGAACAAACGAGTTTACTGACGTTCACCGTTTTTTGACCAGTAGATAGATATTTTTTACCAATCACATATCGTTTATTCTGACATTTTTGGCATCACAGCGGACTCACAGTTATTCCCTTATTGAGCCAAAAATCTGTTGCGTTGCGCGCCTTGTACAAAAGATCACTGAAACTGGAACTGATTGAAACTCTTAACATTGCATGTAGAAAAATTACTAAGAAAATATAAAGACCCATGTATCATGATTTTCTGTGTTAACTTCAGGGCTCGCTGTTCTCGGCGAATGGCAGCTATGCGTGACTTAATGTTTAGCAAAATCTGTTATATTGTCAGTGAGTTTTAATAGAGTATGGATATCATCTGCCTTTGTTTAGAAATATGAAAGAAGAAGAAACTTCGTAAAGGACGAGAAAGAGTCCCGGGCTTTCGCAAGCTTGGGTAAACATCACATGTCAACAGATGATGATGACTCCGCCAGCGAATCTGAAGGAGGATGGGTTTCTAGACCCCCCAAATACCGCAGTGAAACACTCATAGCGTTCCTAAGCAAGTAAGCTTGAAAAATAGATTGTCAGTCTCGAATTCACCCTGTGTGTGTGCATATCTTTTTAATCAGTATTTTCGTGCAACAACCACCTTTGCATTAGCCTATATTCTGAAGTATCAGCTTACTTCTATGAGGCACTGATAATCGATTTTACTAAAATATCCGCATTGATTAAAAAAAGAAGCAAGGGCAAACTACGACGTTTCGAAGTTATCTTGACTCGAGATGTTAATTTATAGTGTGACAGGTGTAATTAATATAATTTATATAAATTAACATCTCGACTGTTATTTTCTTGTCTTTACTTGATAATGGCGTCAATATGATTTCGAAACGTCGCGTAGTTTACTTTCGCTTCTTTTTGCAGTTAATTGTATTTGTAAGTGTTTTCTTATCAGAAGACTAAAATACATGGATCTCTCCGAAATCATCGGTGAAAACCTCAGAATTAGAGTTACAATAGGAACTCTTTGAAACGTGCATTTTTTCTTAACTATATTTTGAGGCAGCAGTTTTTTCCCTCGAATACAACCTCGCGTATGATGTTGCGCCGTCCAGAGGGTTTGCCATTTTGTGTATTTTCTCACGACAGGCCAAAAACTGGAAATCTTTCGCAGCTTTCAGTAGAACGTGGACGCAAGATCGTTATCGCACGAAGTTACAATGATCTACATATACTTATGAAGTTTATTTTGTTCTTAGGCTTGACAAACGCAGCGAAAGAGCCGAGCAGGCGAAGAATAAAAGATGGAAAAGGACGACGGCCAGAACGGGGTATCCAGTTGAAAAGGAGCTCCCAGTGAACACTCCGAAATGGGCCCTGTCAGATGAGTGGAAGGAGGAGTTACGCAGACGAGAAGAGGAAATGCTTCAAGTAGAAGAAGCTGAAAGGTAAGGTGTTTATATATACAGAAAAATACTGTCTGTACAAGTCTGGGAAGCAATTTTTTTCGAGTAATTAAGAAATTCCACTCCATCTTTTTGTTTGTCACTTACTTAAACCTTATTCTCTACGTCATAGAACTAACGCTGACTTGTTTTTTTTTTTCCTTTGACAGAAATGACAACGAAGCATGTGATGACGAAGATCATGAAAGTGATCAGAGTGTCGATGATGCAGATTTAAATTTTGATGAAGTTTACTAAATTATATTGCTTTAACTTATTTCGACGTGTACCCGAAACGTCATTGGAAGACATTTTACTTTATGTGTAAAATAGTTGTTTTGTTGC
>Ga0126338_10004134_pt1 | contig 10280 bp, 6 predicted proteins | sample OrbCmetagenome_2_FD_92529 | JGI IMG/M metagenome (GOLD analysis project Ga0126338, IMG submission 92529) | Coral microbial communities from Petempiche,Puerto Morelos, Mexico - Orbicella C C metagenome | ecosystem: Host-associated > Invertebrates > Cnidaria > Coral | place: Petempiche,Puerto...
AATTTTAATATTAACACTCTACAACACATGAGTTTAAGTTGGTGATAAAAAATCTTTTTAAATTACGGGGGGGGGGGGGGGGGGGGGGGACTCCCATATACACTGTAAAAAGAGCAGGGGTGTTCATCGTACCTTTAGGGGTTAAAAATGTGGTTTTGGAACCTCTTAAGGTATATTTCAGCCTCAAAAGGTCCACATCTGCAGCTTTTGTGGTACCTTTTAGGGTATTGAGCCAAAAGAAATGTCAGAGGAGATAATGTGTTGCTTTAGAATTGGTACCTCTTAGGTGTGAAAAACATTTCAAGTCATGCCCACAAAACATGATCTTGTTTGTTTCTTAGGGGTTCTGTTCAAAATTTCCGACAAGAACCCCTATCCTTTTATTTAGGAGTCCCCCCCCACCCCCCCCCCCCCTAATTGGAGTAAGGTGTTTTAATTCAGGCCAAGAGATTATACTTCCTGTCTACGTATATCCCTGGTAAAGTATGTCCCGTCGAAACATTTACCAAGCTAAGACCAGAGAATGCCTCGAAAGATTCCCATCTCCTTTCAGTACACTTACCGCTAACTGGAAAGTGATTTTGAATTGCCAGAAAGGCAAAATGCTTGCATGAGCCACTTCAAGTGCCTGACGTAAAGAAGACTTTGCAAGATGAAATTGGCCCTGAAAATTACAAAACCAATGAAGTCAAATTCGATATTACAAATAATAGAAATTTAATTCAATGTTAACCTGTGAGTGAGTTCAGTTGTTTATGTACATGTATTTGTTACCCTGTAAAGCTGGGATGCAGCAGTGCTGATGAGGTTCAGTGAAAAGTGCAGGACTAAAGTGATGTTTATGATTTTCAAAAGATCTGTGGGACATATACAATCAGGAAAATTATAATCAACAACTAATTAATTTTATGTATGCCTAAAAGACTAAAAGATAACATTGCCTTTGACAATTCCCACTGCTGGGCTGACTTGCTATGGCAAAAGTCCTACGGCACTTAGAATCTACAAAACCATAAATTATAATACCTGTTCTTTGTAAATGTCTGTTAAAATGCACATGGCTTCCAAATGAATGTCTTCAAATCCAGTTCCAAGCTAGATAAGAGTTAAGCTTATTAAGAGGTATACTAGTCTATGATTGGCACCAGCAGGAATGGACCTAATTTCTGACTGCTTTGTCTACCTGTCAAGATAGCGTCGAAAACCGTGATAAGGTCTATCACAACCCTAATTATATAGCAGTCAGTTAATCCAGTATTGTCAGCACAGCTATTCTCCTTTAATTTCTAAAAACTGTCCCATTTGGGGTTTAATTTGGACAGTTTTCAATAAGGTCTTTGAGTAAAAATGCAGAAACTGTCCAATTTGGGAAAAAATAGGACAGTTTGACTCAGCCAATGAAATTAACCTATTAAACCTTCTGAAGATTATCGAAGGCCACACAAAACCTTCCAAAGATTTCCAAAGATCACCAGAACACTCCCGAAGCTTTCCAAAGATTCCCCAAACACTTTCGAAGCTTTCCGAAGATCACCTGAACAATTCCAAAGACTTCCAAAGATCACCTGAACACTTCCGAAGATTTCCGAATATCACGCACACATCTCCAAAGATTTCCAAAGATCACTTGAGTATTTCCGAAGATTGCCCAAACACTTCCAAAGATTTCCGAAGATCACCCAAACATTTCCCAGGATTTCCGAAGACTTGTGACAATCTGCGATCTTTGAAGTTCATCGGAAATTTTCGAAGCTTTCCCAAGTTTCGGAAGATCAAAGGTCCAGTCTGTTTTTCTTCAGAGAAAGTTACCGTAGTTTTCCTTGCAAAGCTGTATTACCTCACGAGCTATATATTTAATAAGTAACAGGACTACATGCTTGTCCAATTTGGAAATAATTGGATTCAAAAAATTCCTCTGACAGCCAAATTGGACTTTTTTTCATCCAATTATTTCCAAATTGGACAGCATGTAGTCCCATTATATATACTAATTATTGTATCTATAACAAAATTCTCGATCATGATTGGTTCTCTGCGCGCCTCTTTGTCACATAATCGGCGTGCGCTCACGTGGGTGTCCAATTACAGGTATCCAATTTGAACTTTTCATAATTGGACACCTGTAATTGGATACCCACGTGATTCGCACACCAATTACATGCGCTTTACTGGCTTCCTTCGCACTGCTTCCTACATGTACAGTTTTCAAAACTTTTAAAAAGCGTTAGACGTTTTCACTCAAAAGAAGTACTCAAAAGACATTTTCAATTCCGAAATTCATTATAGAAACGATTAGTAATAGTAACTGGACCAAGTGGAGTACTATTCAGGGAGTAATCTTGCTCGTAATTCAAAATTGGCCTTGTGCTTTGTGCTCGTTTGATTTTGAAATTACTTGCGCGCTTACTCCCTGAATGGTACGACACAAGGTCCAATTGCCTATTTAGCAATTACATGTAGACCCACAGCCCGCAAGGGCTACCCATCAATAGCCTATGAGGTGAAACCGAATGGGCTATTGACCAATGGCCCTTGAGGGCTGCGGGTCTAATTGTTTTAGTATCACCCAACTAGTCAGACAGAAAAGGTAATCATGAAGTCAGCAAATGTAAGTTGAAGAAATATTTATTTGGGAATAAAATGAAAGAAAGCATCATGCTTGATTGCGCCAATTTCGCTACTTAAGGACTATTACTAATAGTCCTCTAGTAGCATAGCCAATTAAAATGCAGGATTTGCATTAGTCCACTAGATGGGTATACTAATACTAATTAGCTCGTATATAGTTTACATTTCAGTTAATTGGTTCACGTACGACAATATTTATAAAAGGATACAGATTGTGCTTGGACAACCTGAAAAAAAAAAAGTTGATTAAACACAATTGACATCATAGATACAAAATACAAGAAACTTAATGGCCAAACATTATTCAAACCACTAAACTCACCGCCTTTTCTAAATGTGAACGCCCCATGTCCGTATTTTGCGTATGCGAATGAAGAAGTTTCCCGAGCTGTAGATGCGTTCGAGCTTGGATGGCGGGCGATGGTTGAAATTGAAACACAGACTGGAGACACTGTATACATTGCCTGATTTTGGGTGGGTTGGATGTTCTGAAAGTTTCTGCTAAACCTAAAAGGCCAATGTACGAAGCATCGTGAGTTCCCATAGTCGCCGCCATTTTGTTTTTGTTGGGCTTTCGACGACCACGATCAGATTATGTCAGCGTCCTCGAGAAAAAACGAAGGTACGCCATGTATGGGGACGCAATGTGCTGTCTATATAATATGCTGCGTGATCCCGCGTGAGGTCTCGTTCCCGCGTGAAACTGTCTTTCCCGCCACAAATTTTCGTGATGTGCTCGAACGCAGAGTGCTCGAATCTGGAAGAAACTGGGAACGAAAGAGGATCCAACATGGTGGGATATCTCAGTTTTGAGAGGATTTAGAGCTTATTTCGGTGTCAAATGACCAATGAATGCGCCTACTATGACATCAGGTGGCTTTTGAAACACAACTTTCCTCATTTGGCTGGATTTTGGTGCAAAGAAAATGGCTGTGGCGGCTGCAGAATACTGAAGTGAAGACAACGACTAGGCAATGAATACCTGTGAATACTCCTGCCAAAGGTAAGCTGAAGGACAAAAACTGTGGTTTACGAAAATTCGTTTCTGTTCTATTGTTTTGCACTTGTTTATGTCCAAGTTGGAATTTTGTTTGGTTGTATTATTTACCTCAAGTGTTCGTGTTGCGCTTTTATAATTTATACAGCGGGGAATTCAAATTCTGAGCTCGAGTTGTTTCGAGAGACGGACCTGTCTTTGAGGTTACAGCTCATAGCTAAATACCAAAACGAAATTCCGACCTCTAAGAAATCCTTTCTGAACAATACATTGTACCTAAGGTGCGAAAAATGATAAAAGGATAAAGTGTGCGAAAATTCTTGTTTTAAATTAAACCCAAAGGGACTCGGCTAATTTGCATTTTGACTTTGCACGTGGAAGCTGTAGTTCTGTGAAACCCTCCTATTCCTTTATGAATTTCAAATCCATTGTAAACAGAAACTATGATAAGTTTTGGAAATTTTAAAGGAAAGGTGGTTCCTTTTTTCCAGTTAGGGTTTTTTAGTGTTTTGGTTTTTTTACATAATTTTTATTATTTATTTTTTTAGCTATGTTATTGATAGTTAATCTCGTAGGTAATAGTTGGTAGGCTTTCAGTCATTTACTAGTTTTAAATTGTTAGTACACTTCTTATTATATAAATTGTTCACAATAAGTAGATGGGAGGTTCCCCTCGGCAAGCGAAATTTCGACACATTAATTAAGTTTTTGATTATATTGATTGATTATTGTTCTTTGTTCATGCCCCTTTTTTGTGCAAAATAACATTTTTTCTCAAAAATGCTCATTTATGAGGGAAGCAAAGGGTTTAAAAAAAACATGAGTCATGAATTTATGGATCAATTTATTACTAAAGATATGTGAGATGTTTAATGAGAGGCAACAGATGACTTCTCTTGCACAACTCTTTTCTTGCAGTTAATGCAATTATTTATTCTTCATATTCTCATTGTGTTTCTTTGATGATGTTTAATTCACTTTCCGCCAATTCACCAAGCTGTCAGTTCTGCCTTGATACAGCGTATGTTGGTCTAACAACTTAACAGCTCTTGATAAACTGTTGAACCCAACTCCTCACTTGAATTAGTGATTGGCCAAACTTCAACTCTTGTTTTAGAAGCAACTTGGTACCACTTGGAGAACCTTGTAAGGTTTAAATGCCTATTTTACTCTTCTACAATAACAAAGGTTGAGCAATCCTCAGGGCTTCTGATACTTCGCTCAGTCGTGGAGCCGCAAATTTCAAGTAAATCCAAGAAATCCCACAAAATTCATAGAAACATGCAAAATACCGTGAAATTTACTAGAAATTGTCAGTACCAAATACATGTCAGTACAACATATTTAAAACTTATCTTAGCTCTTGGGCTGTTTACTTGTTGTAAAATTGCAAATTTATCATGAAATGAGTAAACAACATCCAAATATACCAGATGTTCCTAGATTAATGTTGTAAAAAAACTGAGTACTAACTGTGGCCATGATGTAAAAAGCTTTGCCATTGGCACATTTCTTGAGTGCATTGTTGTTAAAAGAGCAAATGATGATCTCTGTTAAAAAGAACCTTGTGGTCAAACAAATGCAAGCATGTACGATAGTCCAAACAACTTGCTTATCGCTGCTTCTTTTAAGCAGTCAAAGTTTCTGTTGCTGTTGTTATTGCATAGGCTAACACTCATCATTTTCTTTAAAAAATGGCAAAATTGTTGTCTTTTTTAGTTAAAAATGTTTGTCAAATCATTACAAAACCAATCACTTTTCAGCAAAATTTGCTCAGAAAATTCCCACAAAATCAGCTGTCTTTTACTGATTGCTTTTCAGTGAAATTTGCCTCGAAACCTCTGCAAATTTGCTGCAATATCGGTCGTTTTTTCTTTGAATTTGTCTCTGAAAATCCCGCAATTTAAGTTTCACTCTCTTCATTTGTTTCTGCAATTTGTTCCTCTAGGGCTTGCTTTTGTTTGGCTTTCACTTCTGCACCTCTGTCAAAGCCTCTGCTGGTTGAGAGGATTTTCCCTCAAGTCAGTTACTTTCTATTGGTTTGGGTTTGACTGTTTATGGATTTCTCCCAAGTGATGGTAAACAACAGGCTTGTAGTTACGACTCTTGTACCCAGAAGATAACTTTCATGTTGTCTACCCAGAAAGTCACTTGTGACATTAAACACTTCCAACACTGAGGTACTCTGTCATGATGGACCAATCTGTGTACTTGTACCTCATGATCAGAGACATCCGAACACATTTGTAGGGAAGTTTTAACTGGTGGGGAACAGAGTTGTCACTAAGCACCGGCTGCTGGCGAAATTCGCCAGCTGGGAAAGAGGTCATTGCCGGCTGAATTTTGGCTGGCGAACACGTGGTTAAAAGGGCATTGAACAATTCTTTGGTTACGCACTTGTTTGATTTAGAATCATATATTCTGAGTGAAAAGGTTGAATAAACTCCTGACTACCTTTCATACCGATGCCACAAAGTAATTGAAATAAAGTCTTGTTTTGAGAACTTGTTTACCGTGTCCTCTTTCCGTTTTCTGCGTCCGCCATCTTGTCAACACAAAGCTTGGTAGCCCCCCGCATTCAAGGCGTTGTGAAAGATTGGGAACGAGTTTGTTACCAGGTCTCCTGGATCTCTCATAAATGTGGGACAAGATAGTTTGTTTGATCCACGAGTGAATATTGTAAAGTCATCCGACAGTTGTGCGAAAGTTGTTAATTTACGATCTATCCATCCATGGAATCAGCAGATGTAAGCTTAAATCAACGTAAAAGAAAACGCGATACCGACCAGGGGAATGTTAGAGCATTTTTTGCTCGAAGACAATAAGGTAGTTACAGTTAAGTCAGACATGCCAGAAATTAATATTTTTAAGTACAGTGTTAAATAGTTCCGCAGTTGCTCTGAACTCGTTCTTATTAAGAGTATTATTGCTAGAATAATAAAGTTACACTTTACTTTTTGTGGAAGAGTAAAAGTTAGCTTAACAAAATTAAGGAGGTACTATTTATTTTATTTTATTTCTTGTGCATTTAACTTATTATAAGCTGAAACATAACACCATTACTACTTGCTCCCACTTATAATATAACACAGATAATAAGATTCATATTTAGAAATAAAATAATATGATATATAATACCAATATCAGGGGATGGTAGATAACAAAATGCCTACGCATGTACAATTTTTTCTCTTTAACGGTTGTTTCTTTTTGCATAAAAGAGCCCCTAGATTTCACCAGAGTGCCCCAAATTGAATTAAAATTTTCAAAATTTCCTGGGGGAGACCCCCATACCCCCCGAATGGGAGGGGGCGACCCCCCCCCGCTTTGCGCCTTCTTTAGCCGGCTCAATTTCAAAGACAACCTGCAGACAAATTTCTTAGCTACAACCCTGGGGGAATGGCTGTCTTTCAAACATCATGGGGGTAAGATTCGATCTAGACCTGTGGATTCTTGGCGCCTTGACTTCTATATTTATTTTTCTTGGTGGTTATTTGGAAGTGGAGTGTCCCAGGCTGCTTTCTCAATCCAGGCTCTCTGTATCAGGAGTTTGTCTGTCATGACAGATAGTGTTGGGAAATCAAGAGGGTCATGTATGGTAGCAGTCTCCTCTAAAATATTTCATTCGGTGAGCTCCATTTCTGGTGTTAACAAAGAAAAAGTGTCTCTTTTGCATTCCACAGCACACCAAATTTCTTGGTAGTTTATAGAAGGCTGTGTTCTTCTAAATTAATTGCAATTTATGACAATGATTCCATTAAGGTGTCTCAATACAGTTTTTTCTGGACTATACCAGACATTTTCAATCAGCTTTTTATTAGTTTTCCCTTAATTGGATCAATACAAAGTCACACTAGTTATTGGAAATGGATTGAAGTTTCGTATTATGTATTTCTTAAGGTAATCAATATTTCCATGGAAACAATGAACAAAAAAATCAAAAATCGGTAAAACATGAATTTTGCGCAAACCAGACATGATAAGAAAGAGCTAATACCAATGTCTTAAACAATATTGTATGGCAAATGGAATATACAAGAATTTAAAAAAATTCTGTATGTTTTCAAATCTTGAATAAATTGTAAATGGTATATGTATTGCAAGTGTTATTTTCATAACTCATTTTCTTCTTTGTTTTGTTTACATAACTATTACTTATTAACAATTATGTACATTTTTTAAGTTTTTGCTATTCATGCTGTGATTGCTGTGATCAATGCAAGTTTCATAACATAACCTTTGGAATCATGTAATTAGACACACCACATTTTTATCAGTTTAGTTACACCATCTATGTTCTCGCTATTATTTTATGCTATTGCTGTCATCGCTATCGTGCTAAGTTATCGTTTCTACAATTGCTACCCTCGCAGGAGCAAGATCAAAGTAAGTCTGCACATCTTTAGTCGTATCGTGTCGTTATAGTTTAAAATTTATGTTCCATCAGTATCCTTGATTTATGTTTGGTATCTTTAGCTAGTATTAGCTTACATAAGCCTTTTGTATCATTTTGCTTTTAGTTCAAACCACACATTCACAACCACAACGACTTCACATCACAAGAACATCTCTATTTTAATTTGTTATCCTGATTCCTATATTATTGATTCAGCACTCCTTCCAATAAACGCTAATGATTGATTTTACTGTGACCTGGTTTCTGCGGAATTACAATGTGTGTTCGAGTGTTTCAAGCCCTATGTTTTTAAGCCCTAATCTGCACATGGCTTCGCTCCTGGAAAGTCACAGCGAGTTTAAAAATCGTAAATATAATATTGATCTTGAGTAAATTGTCAATTGTAAAATAATTGTGTAATTATAATGATAATAATAAATAGGCTCTTAGAAACACATTTTACATCAGGTGGAAGTCTCAATGCTTTTTACAGTCCCTTTGCATAAAAACCCTAATTAAAAAGCCCAAAATCTGAGAATGCTCTCTTGAAAAGAAAAGTTTTTAATCTTGATTTATTTATAATTTATTGCATGCAATTACTCTTTTTTTTGTTTTCTGTCAATTTACAAAGTGGTATAACTTTTGATGGTGGTTAAAAATCCTGGAACGCTAAACCCTGACATTGCTGTCAATTTTGATAGGACTTTGAAGAAAGAATCAGATTGTCAAATTACAAAAATCGCCAACAGCTAATTGAAAGTTTTTGAAAGCGGATTAAAACACTTGTTAAGATGAGTAGTTTAAAAATCGAATTTTAAACCAAATGAAAAGTAAGCCTGTTCTATTTTCTTTTAATTTAATACTATAAATCATTGAATTGGCGCTCCCCTTTGAATAATAGTGGTGTAATGATTAATCAAATTCTCGATTAATTGCAAATTGTTTGATTCCACGTTTCGATTTTGGTTTGATTTTTTGCATACCTTTCCTTTAAAATGTGTGTTTTTGATTGACGAGTAAAGATGTTTGCATTTCGTGCGCCATTTTGTGTTGTGTGGTAAAAATGTTGCCCTTCTGTTATGTACACGACAGACACTATGCCATGTTCTCACAAGCTCATGCTTTTTATTTTCCATCATACCTTTGAACTTTACAAGCGGATAAATGATAAACGATGACACATACATGACATCTCCATTCCCTTTTTTTTTTCTTTTTTATGCAAATGAACTTGGTCTAAACTAAGTAATCATAAAGGCTCACCCAGAAACAACGGACATAAAAAAAAAGAGTCCACGAGTCCATGATTCATGCAGTTAACTAGTCTTCATGGCCAACAAGTTTGAAGTAGCAGCAAACTAGTGTTCATAGTCCTTAAGGTAAGCAGGCTCCTTGACCAATTGTCCAGAACAAGTGCGCACTGTAGGTTTCTGCACATGTGGAGGTGGTGCTTCTGTAGTAGGAACAGGTGCTTTACTGACTTTAGAAGTGTGGGTGTTTGATGATGCCTTGGGTTGATCGTGGGCAGACGCTGTTAGTATGTCTTGCGATGCTTGGCATTTGTTCAGGTGTCTGCAGTTTTTCCGATACTTCTGACCTTCTGGTGTTTGAACAATGTATGATCTGGGTGTGTGGTACTTACTGATCACTGTGGCTGGCACCCAGTTGTTTCCATGCAGTAACGTGACCTTTTCACCATTGAGGGGTGGAAGCTCTTTACCACTGTGTTTATCATAGTAAAGTTTCTCTTTCAGCTTTCTTCTCTTAAAGTGTTCTTTGACTTCTTGGGCTCCATGTGTCTTTAGAAGGTCTGCATGTGTTGGTAAAGATGTTTTCAATCTGTGGCCCATGAGCAATTGTGCAGGCAATAAGCCTATTCCTTCCAATGGCGTGTTCCTGTAGTTCAGCAGAGCCTTGTATGGATCTTGTACTTTCTTTAAGAGGCTCTTAATGGTTTGTACTGCTTGCTCTGCTTCTCCATTGGCCTGAGGGTACATAGGGCTGCAAGTTGTGTGTACAAAACCATAGTTGTTGCTAAATTCTTTGAATGGTAAGCTGGAGTATTGAGGTGCATTGTCACTGATTACCCAGTAGTTCATCCAGGATACCATAGTTTGCAAACTGGCTCTTCAAATGACAGATGACATTGTTACTCTCCAAGTTGCTTGGTTTGGCAATTTCTATCCATTTGGAGTAATTTTAGCCCATGGTCTGTCTGGTAGCTCTTGAATTACCATTTTTTTGGGGGGGGGGGGGGGG
>Ga0126338_10004135_pt1 | contig 10278 bp, 2 predicted proteins | sample OrbCmetagenome_2_FD_92529 | JGI IMG/M metagenome (GOLD analysis project Ga0126338, IMG submission 92529) | Coral microbial communities from Petempiche,Puerto Morelos, Mexico - Orbicella C C metagenome | ecosystem: Host-associated > Invertebrates > Cnidaria > Coral | place: Petempiche,Puerto...
ATGCTTTGCTACTTTCTAGTCAATTTTTGTTACAACGCTCTGCTCCTGATCAATTCAGTTGGCATTGCAAGGCTAGCTTCTAAGTGTACCGAAGAAAAGTAAATATACCTGTTGATTAGACTCAGTTAACGAGGCAATATTTTATTGCCTTTTTCGAGATTTGTATGGTTTCAGCTGGAACATTTAAAAGACTTCGACAATCTATACTATAAATGACTAAAGTCACTTAATACAGTAGTCCCTGGTTCATTGTAACTTTTCTGTTTTGCACTTTGTTGTCAGGTCGACTGAACAATCTGCGGGTGCCTCTCCTGTGTGAAGAGGGGATCTCTGGGGAGTTGATTAGCTTTAATTTCTCAAGAACACCACCTGTTGATTGAAAGCTCTCTCAAGCAGCGTGAATTCACTTGTTTGCCGGACTTCAATAAAGTTGCGACCTCGGTCGAAAGAGTGGCAGAACATAAAATGTTCAAGCCATCTCTTTAATTTTTCAGTTATGGTATTCGCTTTCGCTCCTTGTCTATCGGTTTTAGTTGAACAATTTTGCTGAGAGCAGAAAGAATTTCCTGTCCTGTATGTAACTGTACGTTTCTTAATCTGTATTCCTATATTGGTGGGCGAAAGCCATAGTATGTTAAGCTTTGTTTTCACGACGTTTGCTGGAAACCAAAAGAAAAAATTCAAAACTGATTGAAACAATACTTCAAGCCTATGAAAGCAGTTGAACGCTTATTATATCCGTGTCAAAGATCAAATATGTGAAGTTTGAGAGGCTTTTCATTTCGCTTGTAACAGAATGATGGGCATGTCTGTTTGTTTAGGATAATATGTTAGTGGTCTCCTGTAGACAATAAGATTGAATAACCCTGTATTTCCCATCAATTCAGCAAAACGCCCAGGACGTTCCCTTGATGCTCTCCCCGTGGTTTCGTCAGATTGTGGTCTGTCATGGTCAAATATTGCGTTTTTGTATAAAGTGACACCCAAACTTTTTACGGCTTGTTGCATTTGTTCACCCTATGCTGTCAGCTTCAGTATCTCCTGATGTTAAGATTGAACCAGTTAACTGGAACCAACCGAAAAAGGCCCGCGAACATGAAAGAAGGAGTTTCACGCTTCTTGTGAAACAAGAGGTCGTTAAATCCTTTTTAATTAGTTGTCTCTTTTAGGTTGTTCCTTGTTTTTTTTTTCGGACGATAAAATATGATCCTTTCCCTCCTGCTATATGATTTAGATGCAGCAGCTCCTTGATATTTAATCCTTTAAGTAAACAAATTACTCGAAAGCCTCTTACGGTATTGTCGAAAAATATAAACAAAGGAATGTACCATGTGTTAATAACTCTTTCACAGTCAAGCTTAAGTACATAGCGATCTTAAATTCACATACCTGAAAAACTCTGCTGACAATTCACCAATATTTCAGACACTTGAAATGTAGTATACTAAAAAAGCCTTACCTGAGGCAGACCAAGAAAAGCATTTGGCTTTTTTTGGAGAATTTAAAAACAATAAGTTCTTCTTCACCTCAATATATAGCACAACCAAGCACCTGCCTCTTGAAAATAAGTCACCTGGTCTAGTGTTTAATTTTTCATCGTCCTCTTAAAAGGCAGCCACTTTAAAAACGATGGGTGATTTCCATCTGGGTCAAACGTTAGGTAATCTCGACCAACGTTGGTTTCGTTTCGTCACGACATGGCAAAGTTTCTGGATTTAAATTTTTTTTAACACAATATTTATATTCTTAAGTATAAGTCAAGTAACTGCGAAGGAGGAGCGGTTTCTAGACGAAGAGAAATATGACAATTATATTACAATTTTTTGCACGCCCCTTTTTGATTAGTATAGTCTTTGTTTTCGTCTCTGTTACTCTTTTTTACCAATACCCAGACCAGGCGGGGCAGAGGGGAGAGTGGTTCACGCAGTTAAAAATTGTTAAACTTTTTCGCAAATTTTCTACCGATTTGATTACTTTTAGTTCATTTTTGGTGGCTTTCTACAGTTCCGGACGTATTCGAAAAATCAAGAAATCCAACTGATGTTGGATCCAAGATGGTGGCTGTTTGGATATGATGACGTAACTACCACGTGATACGACGTCATCCTCCCATATTGCTAATTTAAAGGATACCTTTTTGGTAGTACAATATACCCTCCAAAATATGTAATAGGGGGCGGCATTAAAAAAATGCCGGTAATCCAGGTAGGCGGTTCCTCGTGGGCTTTGCTGCTAGCTTTGTGCGTTCGCGCAAAAATTGCTCAAAAATTGCTTAAACCGCCAAGCTATGCACAGCATGAAAACCTAACATTCCTGCCCTGTTAAGTTGGCGCAACGCTGTCGTAAATTTCTCATTTAAGCAACTTTACGTTTACGCTGCCTTTACGTTCTTTTTTGTGAGATGAGCTTTACTTTAGCTATACGCTTGTGTTTATAGCTCTTGCGTATAGCAATCAGGCGGAATAAACGCTAATTATAAATAAGGTATAACAAGAGAGCACAAAGAGAGTTAATTCCCTATATTCTTGGTTTTCCTGTGACGTAGTCATATTATAAAATTAAAAATTATCTTGGAACTAGACGTTTTACAACGTTCTAGCTCGGCAGGGTTCTTCGTTTTGTAATAGGGCAGGTTTGAATTTCCGAGCTTTTACGTTGCGTGATATTAAATGGTGGCCAGATAACCGGGCCGAGAAGGGTGTCGTGTGGGTCAAAAGATGAGTTATCGCTTTAGTTTTTGCTAACTGAACAATTCTTGCACTAGAGGAAGTAGTAATTTCAATGTGTCGGAGCTCTATAGGAATAACATCTCGTTTCAATAGCAAAACTCAGTGACAGATGTTTCTGCGCCATATTTGTGCCTCTCCGAGGGGCACAAATATGGCGTCTCCATACAAGGCTCTATAAATTTGGGTGAAACACTTTTCCGAATAACGCGCTAATGAAAAACTGCAGAAACCTAATTCTTTGCGAGCTTGTTTATATATCATTCATCTATCATATCCCAGATTCTTGACTTTATTTACTGAATGTTCAGCGTGTGGTTTTATTATTTTCTGCTTAATTTTAACAAACTATACCCAAAAAGCGTCACAAATGTTTCCAAGATTGTAAAAATTACGTACGCAATAAATCAGGAACTTTTCAAAAGACGATTGTGCAAGGAAAATGTTTGGAGAAACGTCAACAGTGCGCCAGGGGTTAAATCGGAGATTAATCCTCTCATCTCTCATCCTCTCTTTGTAATAAAAGTGACTTAGAGGTTTATTTCAACCGCTAACACGTAATCCAGTCATTTGATTTCGTTTGATATTCATATGATTTTATTATTAATTTTACTATATTTAGCGAAGCACTACACGCGTCATTACAATATATCGATGTAGCTTCTTTAGTTTTTTTAAATATTTTTTGGTTGATTGATTGATTGATTCCTTCGCGTGTCGGTTCTATACTTATTTTCATGTTCTTCACTTCAAATTTTTGATGGGTATGTCTAACTGAAAGCGGTGTTTACATGTGTGAAATGAACATTCTAAATACTGTCCCACACGGGGATGAAACGTCTGTGGCATACAAAATTAAACTCGTATCTTCAATAATCGTTCCACCGACCTTGCAAAATGAAAACATCGATCCCTCGAAAATATATCCTGGACGGTTCGAACGGATTTGCTGGAATTTCAGTTATCAGTTGAAGTTTCGATGATTTCTCAGCTATGACATGACATTTCAGCCATTTCTAAGCTATGAGTAAATTTTCAGATCGAAAAACTCAGCCATCAGTCAGAAAAAAAAAACGTCAGGTCTCCGCAGACGGTTACAATTAAGATGGCCGAACACAGTTTTCGCGCGCGCTTTTGCTGATGCAATTCAGCGCGCGCACAAGGATTTCAAAACGCAAACATGCCTTCAATAGAGCGATCATTTTATTTGCTCAACACCCGCGGTATCTGTGCTATTTTTCTCTATAACTGAATGCAGTGTATTGATGGCTTTAGATGCAAAGAACTCAGCAATTCTCAGCTTTTTCTTTGTTACCGAAAGAACCCAGTTAAATGCAGCGCATGCGTAGTAAGTCAAAAAATTGCGATTGAATGAAAATTGCACTCTCGGAAATACGCCTATTTCTCGAGAACCACCCATTAGAATTTCACGAAATTTGGCACAAAAATACTTTAGGAAATAGGTAACTGGATTATTGAAAATAACTGAACTCTAACAAAGGAAACTCTAGATATTCCAGTAAACCTTCAACAAGGGATAATAAAAGATCTCTCTGTTAAATTACTGGCAAAATGGTGTTAACTTGTGAGATTCGCTACAAGCTTGGTGTATGCAAATTATAAAGAAAATCTAATGACTAGATTTTCTACAAATAAGTAAAACCGATTTTAAAGGCCTGTTTATTTTTGTTCGTGTTGCCATGGCAACGGCACATACGTCAGCTTCACCATCGAAAAACCAAATTTTTGTGTTGTTAACTTGCTTGCTGCCATTTTGGGCGTCCGAGAGATCAAGGGTTTTAGAGAAAAAGGTGAGTGAAACACAGGTATCAAAAACTGTGTTCAGCCACCTTAATTAGAAAATAGAACAAAGAAAACACACGCTTTGATTGGTTAAAAAGCGTATTTCTGCAAATTTATAGAAACGCAGAAAAGTTGTCTTAGTAACTTTGTTCTTTTATTTTCTTTTGGCTGTTTTCTAAATGATATACCAAACATTTTCTTCGTGTTTCAATCGAGTTATTGAAACATTCGTGAAAGTTTGGGAGAACTCGAAAAATCTGTAAAAACACTTGCCTATCTGCTCATGTTTCCGTAACATTTCTTTTTCTTCCGAACTTCCACTCGTGTTACTATAACTCAATGATCAGCTAAAACCCGTTTAGATCTCTCCTTAAAAGGAAAGCCAGTTTCAAATTCTTCTTTAGATGAATTTCAAAGTTAGGCCGAATATAATGTTCACGTGCACATTAAATTGAAATAAATAACGAATTATAGCTCGGAATAAACTAACGATTTTTCAACATAATTTAAGTTGACAGGTTACATAACCGGGCAATTTTTTCCTTCCTTGTACGGGTTTCCGCCCGCAGGAATCCCTTGAAGAAGGCAATCGTCCTGAGCATTTTCTAAACAGTAGTTCATTATTTCCTCGGCTGATCTGGATACTTTCATCCGCTGCATTTTGGCTTGTACGCGAAGGAGATCTACAGTTTCTTTCAGAGCTGATTTCTTTGCAGGTATTGTGCAAGAGTTCTGTTTTGATGGAGAAGACATCGAGTCGGAGTTTTCTTTGAATTTCGTTCTGTAGATAAAATAGAAACAGTGTAGTAAGATTATGTTGGTACAAGAGAGGATGGAAACTACGAGAGTTAGCCCCCACCCCCCTCCCTCTTTTAACCCCCCCGTCCACACTAGCTTGAGAGATTTCAAAACGCAGCTTTATATCTACAGTAAAGCCTACCGTCCACACCAATCCGTCGCGTAAACGGAGCGTTTCGTAAACGCTCTTCAAACGGGAGGAATCTGTAAACGCCGGGTTTTCGTTTTCTTGTGGACGGAAAACAGGGTGAAAACGGAGCTTTTTGAAAACGATGGCGTCACGGTAATCACGTGATTTCCCTAGCCGAGTTTTCCTCAAACACAAATCCAAAATGGCCAGTGATTGTGGGATTTTCAATTTCCTCTGCTGGAGTGTGGACGGAAAACACTTGATGCGTTTTCAGAGTGAAACCGCCTTTCTCAATCTCAAGTTATTTTTAGACATGGTACCCAGTGTCCCCGGGAATACTGCTACTACGCGCTTTACATGGATGATAACGTCATATTGGGGGATAAAAATGCTTGTAAAACTGTTTGGGCTCTCCAGGCGAGGAACAGTCTGGGCATCTGATGAAAGGAAACGCGAATTTCGTACATTTCCGCGCCGGATTTGCTCTGAAAAGCAAAGCAGTGTTTCGCCATAATGGTTTTCATTGACTTTCACATTTCTGCCTGGTGTGAAACATGTAAAAAGCTTTTTGCCATCAATTAAGGTTTTAAAATCTTGATGGCGTCGCGTGTGCGATTAAAACGTTTGATTGAAATCCGCAAATGTACCGATAACATCTCGCCCATCTGCTTCGTTCTCACAATTTGACAATTTGATCAAAACACCTGGTAAATCAAGGCTATTGTTTAACAATCTTAATTTGTATTTGAATTGATGTGTTACAACAATGCTGATTTAAGTATTTGATTCTTTTGTAAAAAAATGCTGTAATACATGTTGATTGAAAACACAAAGAAACGAAAACCCCTCAATCTGCCTTGTTATGACCAAGTTGTTGAATAAACTTCTCCTTACAATAAAAATATTATGTCAAACAAACCGTTGATAAGAGTAAAGATAAGCACCGGTAAGGACAGCATTATCCTTCTGTAACATCATAAATGGAAATGTATGGCGACTTATTTAATTTTATGGAAGTATTTAAAAAAAGATATTTTGAGAGCTTGACAGAGCCAAAATTCGATTTAACAAATCGAATGCGTTTTAGCGTTGTCTGTACTGTTATCGACAACGATATGGGTCACCACAGTGGTCAAAATGAACCACAATATCAACGTCAAAAAAATGTTTTTTTTTTTTAGAGCGTGACCAAGAGCGTGACACATTGACGCGAGCAGCGTTGTCTGGACCCTTATCGATAACAACAAATTAGCCAATCAGATTGCGAGATTAGTAGCAATTGTGGTAAAAATATCTTTTGTCCATCGTCGTATAGTTGCTACTTTTTATAGCTGAGTAAGATTATACTTGGTTGAGCAGGAACACTCAATCACATACTACAGCAACAACCAATCCGACGACAAAAAAAGCAACAAAGACGACGTCGAAGAAAAAACAACATCGACGAAAAAAAAGTACGACGACGACGAAAAGTTAACAACGACGATGATGATGACGAAACGAAAATAACAACGACAACGACGAGAAAATAACAACAACAACGACGATTATGACGAAAAGAAAACAACAGCAACAACGATGAGGCAACAAAAACAACAACAATGACAATGACGATGATGACGAGAAAATAACAAAAACGACAACGACGAGGCAACAAAAACAACAGCAATGAAAATGACGGACTTTAGATTTGAGTATGAGTGGGAGATCGAGTACGAGAACGATTTTTCAGTTCTAGTTTCCAGGCTTCGCATTATCACATCACATATCCATTTCATCCCATGAGCTAGCCTCTCTGCCTAAAACCAGCATGAAGAACTAGGACTCTGGAAACGTCACTGGTTTGAAATCGAAAATCGTACTCATACTTAATCTCCTACTCGGAGTCCAATCTAAAGCTCCACAACAACAATGATAACGACGAGGCAACAAAGATAACGATAATGACGATGATGATGGGAAAATAACAGCAACGACGATGACGGCGACGTCACCAAACCTACAAAAACAAGGATGAAAAACAACAACGACGATGACAACGACGACAAGTTAGTAACAACCTCGACAATAACAACAATGGCGACTCAGCAACGGTAATCACATTTTTTGTCCTTAGCTCAAAATATAAATTAAATGTCCCTGCTGATTGCGTTATATTTCTTGTGTTTTTCGTTCTTAACACTTTGTAATTCGTCAAGACAAAACCGAGAAGGTGACAATCTTCTTATGCTTCTTAGTATCTTAAAATCGCAAGGAGAGATTTGAAGCTTATCAATTGCGAACATTTCATGTTTCACTCGATTTAGATAACTAGTCAGCGGTTAACATAGACGTACACTTGAATTTTTTGACATTTAATTTTTTTCCACGTTATTTATATTCTTCATGGGTTTTTAGGTAAAAGTTACTTTTTTTTATCGCCGGAGTTATAAGGTCTAGGAGATCCGCTAAAACCTGCGCGTGCCATCTATAAAGCAATGACAATATTAAAATATGCTCGAGTTTATTACCCCATTTACTTGTATGAAGCTTGATGTTATCAGTATGGTCGTACAAAGATCTTTGACTTCGTTTCATTTGAATAAAAGGATTTCTGTACGTCAGGAGATAGCGTACAAAAAGTAATAAAGCCTTAATTTTTAACAGAAAACGAAGTTCAAGGAAAGACAGTTTTTCTTACCAATGAATAACAACCAACTATTTAGTTTCGTCGCTAGCTTTGAAACATTAGTACAGAAAGCAATTGATTCAAGGGGTTCTTTCTTTCAAACAACAAAATCACGCACAGTAGAGAGCAATATATATCTCTGTAATTGATAACTGAAAACGTTTTAGTATTTACTTGTCCTCATGCATGCAGCGTTCATATTGACACAAAGAAGTAAATAATAGAATCGCACTACCTTTCAAAAGGAAGGAAAAAAAGAGAAATACGAAAACGCCTCATGAAAAAGCTGAGACCCACGCAAGTCACGCAAAAACATGGGCTGGAAGTTCGTCTTTTTAAGAAAGTTTCGCTTGTTATTAATTTTCTTTGGAAAGATATATTTTAAATAATACTTCACTGACCATTAACAGCGATGGAAGTGTTTGGAAATGGAGCGCAATCGAAATGAAAGAAAAAAATTTACGTAATTCCTTACACTAAAACGAATGAAGACATACACTTAACCCGACTGCGGTTTTTTTATGAATTTAAGATAAGAAAAATGAAACATATACGAAAGAAAAAAAAATCATTTTCATTCATTACCTTTCAGAATATCCTCAAATGTTCGTTGTCTTGTGCGATTCTTTCTCGAATCGTTTCAGCTGCGGTCAGTTTCCTTGTTTACCAATAAAATTCTTCACCTTTAAATATTCCGTTTGGCCTTCTTTCCAAGATATTTTTTACACGCGGTAAAGTCCTTCGTGGGTAAAACAAAATCGGTGTTTCTACGGATCTCTTTTCCTCCCAAAATTGATAAATTTGCTCAGTCTGAAAAGAAGGAAATCTTGCTGTGATAGCTTCCAGCTGTAAATTATTATGTTCGCGTTTCGTGAAAGTAGACTCTACAAGCGGACCGCTCTATTGATCTCGCGATTGACCATTGCGATCCACTCGTTCCACGCCACGGATCGCTTCTTTTTGAATTGCAGGGCCTCGTCTACCGTTGTTTCATCACAGGCTTCCTCTCGCTGTAGTTTTGAATATGTAAATACAGCACGTATTCTAGGACGCTCAACAGCTAAGCTAGCATTCGGTAACGCGGGCGATTAGATCGCTCTTCTTTGAAAACATTTAAAATACTCCCTCGCACAGGTCGATCGTTTAACGCGCTTTTCGGAAGACTATGTGGTCACAATTCTAAATTTATTTTACGTAAGCTTGTTTGAGAGTGCATATTAATATAGAAGGTGGCTATCTAGCTTGTTAGATTTGCATATGAACTGTCAGCAAAGACAAAAAAACTGAAATGATCGGCGATTAATTCATGAAGACAGTCACCGTTTTAAGGCTAGAGGCGAGAAAACGTTTCTAGTTCTTGTCTTGCCAAAAAACTGTGATTAGGTAGATGACTTTCAAATGAAAAATGTTCACTTAATGGAATGAATTACGCGAATGTTATCCTAAAGCATCAAAAAATTTGAGGCCATCAAAGATAACTCTCGCCAACGTACCTTGGCAAATACAGATGGTTTGCTCCCTCCAATTGTTGTCCTCGCGGTCCGGGTATTTTCACAACAAAGACACCGCCAAAAGAGATTTGTACATGCTAAATGGGATATAAAGAGAGGAAAATGTTCAAGAGTTAAAAAAAAGCCCCGTTCATTAGCTCTTAGAACATCACGATCTTAGTTTGCCCACGTTCAGAATCAATCGAACGCAAGTTTTCCCATTAGTGTAAGTTACTGCCAGTGGTTGCCCGCTGACAGCGTTTGTGAATAATTCACCCCAACCACGAAAACAAACAAAGCTCGCCAAGAATTACAATGAAGCAGCCATTGCCATGACTTTTTGAAGTAATACAACGCGTTTCAACGATTTCATAACATGTAATCGCCATCTAATATAGCAAACGAGTTCGATTATTAATATTTTTTACTGTTTGCGTTCGCGTTTCAGCATAAATATCACATAGGTAAAATTGAGAAAGCGAATATACACATGAACAAAAAGGGCGTTTACGAGGCCTGATCGATCAATCTAAATTTCTTCCAAAAAAAAAAAAAAAAAAAAAAAAAAAAAAAAAAAAAAAAAAAAAAAAAAAAAAAAAAAAAAAAAAAAAAAAACAAAAAAAAAAAAAAAAAAAAAAAAAAAAAAAAAAAAAAAAAAAAAAA
>Ga0126338_10004136_pt1 | contig 10278 bp, 13 predicted proteins | sample OrbCmetagenome_2_FD_92529 | JGI IMG/M metagenome (GOLD analysis project Ga0126338, IMG submission 92529) | Coral microbial communities from Petempiche,Puerto Morelos, Mexico - Orbicella C C metagenome | ecosystem: Host-associated > Invertebrates > Cnidaria > Coral | place: Petempiche,Puerto...
GAAAAAAAGCCGAAACAATCTAGTTACCAGTTCGAGAAACGCGAGCAGAACGTGATCGCAATGCATGCCGGGAAGGGTCTTTACACCTCGTGCGCGGGAAAACATGGCGGTCGATACAAGACATATTTTATAAGTCAAAAACCAGTTCTTTCCAAACTTTGACACTAGCAACGCTTGGCAAATGGGCCACAACTAGCGAGAGGGTAGTTTTCTTGGGCAAGAACTGCTCTTGGACTTTGCTGCCTGGCTCGATCTGACTTCGAACGCCGATAACACGATTACGGTATATCAGCAATCTTCGAAGTTTCAGAACACATTTTGATTCTTTAAAACGTGCTGATGACTTACGGGTTTATCGAGGCTTTATGATGCCTCTCAACCAACAGGCAGGCATACAAGGTACTTTAACACAATGCCTAAGATATTAGTTGACAGAGCTCTGATGCGGCACATCTCTTTTTTGTTCGATGGTATTTCGTTTGCCGCTCGATCGATTCACGTGTTGTGTTTACGTCACAATAACTGATGTAAACAATCTGTTCCCAGATTTCCGCTCTATGTACTATTTTCCTTTGACTTTAAGACAGCTACGATTCAGTGGAATACACTATAAACAGTCTGCCTGTTTGCTGTTCAACAAAATAATAAGGTTTCTTTTGTTTTTTGTTTAACATAAGATCTCCAAAAGATGCCGCTTGGAAAACTGAGCTTTTTGCATACGTTATTTCTTGAGAACGAAGAGCGCCCCAGCCAAAAAAAATTCAGAGCAATGTTTTTCAGGTAAAACGAAGCCTACATGTCAGCTATTTTTGAACACTTTCAAAATGGCCAAAAAATCTACGGGACGTTCTTGCACGCGGCCTATCATATCTCCCTCAGAGCTTTATTATCTAGCTCTCTGCACGCACTGCAGGCCTATGATGAGGGAGCATAATATTATCTTCCTCAGAGCTTTATTATCTAGCTCTCTGCACGCACTGCAGGCCTATGATGAGGGAGCATTATTGAAAAAACATTTTTACAACATATACAATGGCGAGCATTGGGTTGATGATTGGAGGCACAATTCTTAACGCGGCTGCTTTCACTGGTGGCAACTATCTTGCCAAATATCTTTCTGGCGACAGCGGGAAGGCCGCGTTGGCAGAGAAAACGCAACACGACAAAGCCCTTGAAGCTTATCAAGCTGCTATGGCCAAATACAGGCGTGACTGCACCATGCTTCTTGATTGGATCGAAACCAACAGAGAAATCAAAGAACAGGCGAAGCAGAACTTCACGAACACCGATTACGCGTTCAAACTCTATAACCAGGCCCACCCAGACAAGCAGATCACAATCAAAGAGCCTCGCTTCGCTGACTTTTATCAGTCCAGTGAGCAGCGGAAACAAGGCAAGCTGCTTTTTGTGGGCGGCAGCGCGCTCGCTCTCGGCTACGCGGCTTTCCGTTTTCTTTGAACGTGAAGGTGTAAGAAATAAATGGACGCTAAGCTCGCTTAAGTCTACTACAGCCCCCAGGGCTACTGGAGAGGCATCGCTGCCATCAAAAAATTAGCAGACGCTGCAAAAGTCCCTGAAGAAACCGCCAAGCAGTGGCTCATCAAACAAGCCTTTTGGCAGATCTATCTCCCCGCGTCGCGGTATGTTCCACAAACCAAATTCGACGTATCGTAGCCTAACGCGGTCCACCAGGCGGGCCTTCTTTTTCTGTCTAATGAGAAGGTCCCTATGGGCCACAAAGTTTACAAATACGTGCTGATTGTTGTCGACGTCGCCAGCTGTTACGAAGAGGCTGAGCCTCTGGCCTCCAAAGACTCTGCAGAGGTTGCGAAAGCTTTTCAGTCGATTTACAAGCGCAGCACTTTGACGTGGCCTCAGCTGCTGCAGGCCTACCCTGGGTGCGAGTTCATGGGAAGCATGACCAAAGAAATGGAAAACCACAAAACCGCTATTCGTCACGGGCGCCCTGATATTTACAGAGACCAGGCTATCGTGGAGCGATTCAACCGCACGCTCGCTGAGCGCATGTTTGGGCATCAGTATGCTGTAGAAATGCTGCTGCCGTCGGATCGGCGTTTGACTGCCTAGGTCAAAAGGCTCCCCGACATTGTTGCCACTCTTAACAATGAGCTCACTCGCCTGACTGCCAAAAAGCCTGCTGTGGCAATCAAAGCCAAAGTTGTTTCAGCAAAACCTTCCACTCCATACTCAAGACCTGTAGGTGTGAGCGAAAAAAACTTCCTACGTGAATGTTCGCTATCTCTACCAGCCCGGTGAACTCGAAGGTGGTACTAAAAGAGCTACAGACCCAATCTGGTCTTTGAAAGTCTACATGCTTGAAAGGTCTGTGACCGGGTCGGACGAGCCTGTTTTATATTATTTACATGAGGGTCCAAAGTGGGGTTTTGTGCGCAAAGAGCTCTTTGTTGTCCCGCCAAACACACAGCTTCTGCCTGCTTATTCCATGTGAAATTCAATCAGCTCCGTGTGGATGTCATCTGGCAGCACCCAGTGTTTGTCATAATACACGCTCAGCCTCAGCTTCTGCTTCTCATAAGTGGCCATCCGCACCGCTCCACCGGAGCTAACTATACGGAAGCCTCTGTTTTCGGCTCTATCGATGGTGCCGTCCAGGGCTGCCTTGAAACTCTGCCAGGTCTTGAGATTCTGCCTCTTCGACATGCCCTTCGTGCTGACTTTTTTTCACTGTTTTGTTGGTCGACAAAATAGCACTTCGAACAGAGCGCGATCATCCAGCTGCCTTCGCGTTTGACTTTGAACAGCCCCAGCGTGCACCCGCTCCACTTGTCCCAGGTAAGCCACTCTTTCTTTTTTGCCTCGAATTCTGCCCGCCGATCTGGCCAAACGATGTCCTCAAGCCTATCAGCAGAGATGGCGGTGTAATTGCTGTCAGTGTCCATCTGAACGAGCTCGAAGTCACGGCGGTCGAAATACCGATCTAAGAAGTCATAATAGAATTCAAGCATCCTCAGCTTGGCCAGCTGATACACCGCGATGTCGATCTGGAATGGGCGGGTGATCGTGATGCGCCCCTTCCAGCTTTCCAGCTCGTAGACTTTCCGATCTCCATATCGCTGTAATACACGCTTCGCAGGACCCTGTCCACCACCTTCTCATCCTTCGTGTACACCACGCATGTCTGCCGCTCTAGCGCTTTGATGAGCTTGCCGTACGTGCTGTTGCCGAGCAGCTAGAACACCTCGGCCAGCAGGGCCTTGCTCTTGTCGGCGTCTCTGGTTCGGCGGGCGTGTCCCCGATGCTCACTGAAATAGGGACATGCACGCTTTCATATGTCAGTGCATCTCTTACCGCCTGTTTCTGGATTTTGTCAAAGTACGATTCCAAATCATACAAGATCGCGTGCGGGTATGTTTTTGTTTCCCACTGCGGCAGGGGCTCGTGGGTTTTTTTCTCCTCACACTCCCATTTTTTGATGACGCGGTAGCCGGCTTCTCTCAGGGCTTGGGTCCTTGCTTGCATGGCGAGGAAGCGATTTTCTCGTGTTTGGCCGTGGTTGATGATGTCTTCTCGGCGGTTTGGGAAGCAGTGGCGGCAGCCGTGCCAGTGGCAGCTGTGGAATTGGAACACCTTGTTTGTCTTGGATTCGTATCCATCAACCGGCGCTCCCTGAATCCACCTCTCTCCACCGTGGCCGCATAACTCATAGTGAATGTGGCGGCCTGGCTGCTTGCTTACTCGCTCCAGCCAGCGGATCCATCACAGAGAAGCTCGGGGCTTGACGTAGAAGACTCTCTCATAAGCGGTCAGCAGGGCTTCGACTCTCTTGTTGGGGCAAACAGTAACCAGCTCCCCTTTCAAACATGTTTTGGTATGTTTTTGAGGCTGCAGGCTTGTGTAAAGCGCGCTTGGCAATCGGCGCATGCATACAACCTGGCTAGCTTCTTGATGCCTTTGATCAAAAACGCATGCCCTTCATAAATTCCAATTGTTATTATGTTCTGCAGCCTGTCTGAAGGGTTCTTTCTTAAATTCCATACGGTTTCGCCGTTTTCTTGGGGCTCAGGTTCATAGACTCTGATTCCAAGCCACTCTGCGACACGTTTCCGTTGGTTGAGGAACCTTTTCACTTCATCCAACTCATCTAGCGACGTTTTTAAGATGTGCGGGTGTTTCAAAAAACTTTGGGCCAACCCTCTCGCTGCCTGTGTGCTTCGATCAGGCCGAGCCCCCTGATACACTGCTGTGCATCTCCAGAGACACAAGTTGTCGTAAAATGTGTCAAGCACCACCATTGAACTTGCTTGACCGCGTGCCAAGTTTCGCAGCCAGTCTGGCAAGAGACTATTGCCTAACATTGGCTGTCTGTCCAACACAACCTTGACTTGGACATTTGAAAACTTTACAAACACCCATTTGGTGTTTGGGCACTCGATGTTGTCGGAATTTAACTGCTCTATTTCCTGCGCATTCAGCCAGGTTTCTGTATTTGCAAATCTGTTCATCCAAGGAGAGCTCCTGTGTTGTTTATAATATACCATTTTAGACCCCGTTTCGACATTTGCAATGACATAAGTGTATATGTAGCGAATATAAAACGCCGTGCGGACGCTTTGCCTTAACTTTTCCATGATAGAAGCTGTTTGATTGGCGCCCAGCCTCCTAGAAAAAGTCCACCTGATAAACCGCCTGCCTCTTTTCTGTCCCAGCTTCCACCCCCTCACGGGTGACATACTGTTCCAAGGCCTCAATTTGTAGATCAATAAACCAAGAGGGTTGATTCACCGCTCTATTACGAAAGGGACTCTTGATAAAACGTTTCTTGAGGCGCGCTTGATACATCGCTTTTCTAAGGTACCATCAATGTTCAAAATGCAAGCACACGACAAATACAGGCACGTGCGCGCCAAGTAGTGGTAGTGGTATTTGACAAATAATGGCAAGAGTGTTGTCGCCAAGACGGCGAGGCGAGCGTGAGACGAGCCAAACCGACGAGGCAACAACACTCTTGCCGGTATTCGTCCAATACCTCTACTACTACTATTTCTCCCCTTGGCTACAATTTTGGGGGACATTTTTATTTTTAGGCGGACAGGCAAATTAATTGTTATTCAACATTTTTTTTACATTCATACAGGCAAGCCAACGAAAAAATTTTTTTTACCTGATCCTTGTAATACAAGAAAAGTGATACAAACAAGAAAAGTTAAGTTATTGGTGTCAAATTTTTTTCTCGTCATATTTAAACAAAGGATCAATGACTATGCTTTATACTTAAAAACATTTCACAGCAGATTCTCGTCCCCGCATCCCCTTGTAAACTTCAATTCCTTTCTTAATCACTGTAGACGTACATGTACTAATTCTTCTGTTGGTTTTAGCCCAAACTTTAAGAGCTGTAGAAAAGTCAAAGTCCTTGGAAGGTGGCCCCTCAGTGTCAATGGTCATGAGCACATCCAACCTCTTAGCTTTCAGTCTGTTTCTCAAAGCATTCTTAATTCGGTTCTGTGCGCTAAAACCTCTTTCACAGCCGGCCGTATTAGTAAGCAATACAAGTGCGACTTGACAAAGCTTGATTAAATTTTGGACTTCATCGCTATGATGGGTAGCGAGCATTTTCCATAGTTCAGCAATGTGGCCCACGGGGTAATGCTCTCTAACAACTAGCTCTTTAACAAAGTTCCATTCACTTATGCATTTTTCCGCATCCAGAACTGCTGGTACATCTTTACTGCCTTGGGTTTTCTTTACAGATCCATAGTGGGAAAGCAACGTTTCCAACTCTTCATTTCCGTAGGTTGACAGATTTTCATTTTGAAAACGCACATTGCGGAGACTGAGAATCGCGACTGCATTAACTACATTTTTTGTGGAATCTACGGGGAATCTCTTTTCAAGATTTAGTAAGACGTTGTCAAGGAATTTTTATTTCATTGATTCAAATTGTTGAACTTCTCGGGCAGTCGCTTTAATAGTGTTCTCTCCATTTAACTTCTGAAACATCATCTTCATCAGAATTTGCCGTTGTTACTCTTAAGAGCTGTTATTTGAGTAACAGTTCACCATTGCCTGAACTGAAGCAAGCTCTACATGTTCCTTTTGCAAACAAGGCTCATGAATGTGAGAATAGGAATCACATCCATCATCATGCAGAGGGTGGCAACGAAATTGAACTCCTTCAGGCTCTTTTTGAATCCACGGGCTTTATCATCACTGTTGGATTGGGATTCCATGTAGGCCACAAGAGACTGCCAAGTGCGGTACAGTGTTTCCAGAGCACCGTGGAATGAAAACCACCTGATATCGAACAGTTCCTTGATTTTTAGCTCAGGATGTTTAATGGTCTTCTGAAATTCTGCCAGTGACTGTGACGGGAGGGCAGACTTGTCAAAATAGCGGTACAGAGCAGCAAGGATCTCTCTGAATTTTGCCAAATAAGGAATACCATTAGCTGCTTGGCTTGTGCAAAGCCTGTGAGCCATGCAGTGGATAGACACAAGAAATGGACTATTGTCCTTCATTCATTTTGAAACTCCATTGTTTTTTCCTGTCATGACGCTCGCTCCATCATTGCCAAATCCTGTCATTTTGTCCTTGTGCAAGTTTCTCCTTTCCAGTAGCAAGTTAACAACAGTGGCAATAGTTTCGGCCTTCCATCCCGAATGTTGATGTTTTCTAAAAAGTGAAGTTCTCGTTTAAGTTCATTCAATAACTTGACATAAACAACAAGATTTTTATGATTACTGACATCCGATAATTCATCGATTATCAGAGAAAAGAATGTGCTGGCTTCTACTATTTTGTCAATGTTAGACTTCAGAACAGTAGCAATAGCATCTTGCATACCTTCGGCACTTTGATGAGATTGATAGGTAGCATCTCCTCCCACTCGAAGATTCTTAACACTTTCAAGGCCAACTTCATCCAGAAAATTGAGCAGTGATTCCTACTTGACTGTGGCTATGTCCTCCTCGGCCAGCCAGTAAGCGGCTCTCATTGCTGTGCAGATGGCTTGCGATTGTTCTCTAAAAACACGGCCCTGTGTGTTGCTGAACGTATCCCTCATAGCTACTTCATTAACAGCATCCTCGTGTTCTTTACAGTCTTTGTCTTTGCAGAGTTGAGGTTCTAAAATTTGTACACCCTTCTGCCGATGCAAAGGGGTTTGTTTTCTTAGATTTCTGACAAAAATAGCAGAACATCGCCTCCTTTTCATAGCGCAACCATGTGTGATCTCGCAACCAAGTTTTCTGGAAAGTTCTTTATTTTTTCGGTTTCCTTTGATCCTCATCCATTTCTTCCTGATTAATACACTGTTCTTCTTCTGTATCGTTTTTCTCTGATTCAGTCTGGCTTCGATTTGGAGCAAAAAAGCTTTCTATTGTTCGGACATGTTTTCGATGTGATATGTTAAAGATTGCCAGGTGCGTTCACCACGCTTGGTTGAGCATGAGACGTATGTGTTCAGTAGAGCGTGACTGAAATGTGACTTTAGAATGCACTTTAAATGTGTGATAAAATATACTTTCCACATTCTGTTTTAGCATGCAGTTTCTGAACTGAACTAAATCTCTTCGTGTGTGCTTCCTTTCGAGTTTTTTCCCTAAATTTTGAAGGAGACAAATTTTCCCTTGGCTGTGTTTTTAAGGGACAATTTCAATTGCACTGCGGGATTGGCGCAATGGCGCGGCCTGGCTCAAACCCTATGTCAGTGTAGTGGCATTGCTGTGGTTCTAGCGCCAGAAATTGCCAAAAATTCATTGAAGAAAGGTACGAATTCTCTCTGCCTTCTCGCCGCCATTTCACGCTTTCAGTGTGTGTGATGGCACTTACTAAGGTGACCAGGCCTTGTTATTGTTCAGGAAGTCTTGAAGCCAGTTTTAACCAGTTGAGTTGCCCTGCTTTTTTCCCGGGTGGAAGGCAATGCAAAGGCTTATGAGTAATCATTTTTTCGCAGGAAAAACCTGTAAGAGTTAAAAAACATTTTTGTGAACAGATTTGTTAGAGTCTATTTTAGTTGAAATCTTGATCCCCAAGGGTTAGGGTTAGGCAACGTTAAGGATTATGGGTAATCATTTTTTTTCCAGGAAAAACCTGTAAGAGTTAAAAAACATATTTTTGTAAACAGGTTTGTTAATGAGAGAAATTTTTGTAAAAAAAACTTTTGGCTATGTTACACAAATGTACACCTGAAGCTTTCTACAGGTCACTGTGAAAGAAAACTTTAACAAAAAATCTGTCAACATCATGAAGAAGAGGTTACATGACTGAGTGGCAAAGTATATTTCAGTCACAGGGCGAGTCATTGGAGAGGTGTCATGCACCTCTGACTTCCTTTTTAATTCCAAGATCTTAGAACTAGGCCTGGGAGTTAAACTGCTCAATACCGCTTTTGCGTGTGAAATGTCCAGGTGGCACAGTGAAATATTATGAACAAGATGCATATCTGCATTAACTTGGGCTTTTTTTAGAACAATTTGACACTTTTTGAGTTGTTGTTGTTTTTTTTTTTGGTAAACAAATACCTTATAGTCGGCATGTCAGGTGTATATATTGAATGGTTTTTGGGTGGTTGGACTGATGTGTCTCAGACCAATCAGATTAAAAAAAAAAGTAAAATTTGAAAGCTGTCTTGACAAACTGTAATTGTAAGTTATTGTTGAACATCGAATGAAAAAAGGCACATGACACATATGCACTGCTACGATTATGTCTTATCAAAGTTTCTGTCTCTTCATATTCTGTAAGGGGAAAAGCCCTATGTACTAAGGTAAATACAAACCGGGAGTGAACCGGGCAAGGGTAATCATGAGGACCTGTGTGACTACCATGCCAGAGCTACATGTTAACATTGCACTCTGTACTGCTTGAGATTGCCTCACTAGTTTTAGTTGCATTTAATTTGTAATGCAGAGTCAAAACCTTCTTTTGTCCTTAGAACCAAGTCTTTGTATGAAGCATGATGTCTCTGAAGAAGCAATTGTTGGGCGTAGTGAGCGATTAGAAGTATCCTTTGACTTTGAGACAAGTATAAGGGTTTGGGTACTGCCTTTACGTCACTGTAAAATGGTACAACTTCGTGTCTTAGGGACTGTCATGTAAAAGGGATGGAAGTTTTGTTGGTACTTTTAATTAAGTTTTGTGCAGAAAGCCATTAAATATGTACTCACTTATATGAGCGCTCTTTCCAAGAGATGATTCAGTGTTGGAGTTTCAAGGCCAAGGGTACAGTTCTTTGGACTGGAATTCTTAAGATGGAAGGAGATATTTGGGACCTTGAGTTCTGAGGATATGGGTTTATCAGATCTGGATTTCTAGAGAAAAGATTTCCTTGAAAATGGTGAAATCTGTTGACTCCTCAAAAATATGAACTGATGAAGATATATTTTCAGTGCTGGAAATAATTTTTCTTCAACAGGACATGTGTCCTTTCAAATCTTCATTTTGGTTGGACATCTTATCAATTTGACCGGACATTAATTAGCATAATTGGTTAGCATAATTAATTAGCATAAAGAAATTCAATACGAATCGTTCAAAACTACATTTAAAGTGCACCTAACCCCAAAATTTTTTTTCGCTAAAACGAATCTACTTGTTATTCGAAGCATTTGGGCGAAACAATTCTTGAATTTGGTTGAATCCTCGATTTTCCATAAAGTTTCAAAGTCGCGCTTGAAGTGTTACACGACCGCGTTTTAGGAAGTCTGGGGCGGCGGTTGCTGATGACGTCTACCTAGGAACCAAACACAGAGGCGCCTTAGTCAGCTCTCTGTATTTGCTCGAGAAAATGGAAAACAAAACTAATCGTTGAAATATATTTTGGGGCAAAGACGTCCAAGTGTTGTTTCAGAATCATTTCTTTTTCGTCACTGGAGTCAGAGTCAAGTTTCGATTCGGAAGACTCCGAAATAAACTTCAATCGAGCACGTTCGACAACTGTAAACTCACTGCTTAGAGCTTTGAGAACAATTTGCAATATTTCAAGCGACGACGAGGAAGATTTCTTTGCGGACGAGCTGCTTGTATATTAGGAATGGAAAGCTAGATACGAAGTGGAGGAGCAGGCAAACAAAAAGCAGGAAAGAAAACTCAAGGACTGCTTTTGGATGGTAATTTCGTCACCTAAACACAAGACTCCCACGTGTGTTTATAGACCGTTTACATTTGTCCTCGGCGAGAATGTATTTTGTCAAGGTATGGTTGTTCTATTAAATCCAGTTTGTGTTTTACTTTCTGGAATGCTTCATGTTTATAAGAGCGACGTAAGTGTTGCAGTTTTCGAGACTTGATGACCTC
>Ga0126338_10004137_pt1 | contig 10278 bp, 7 predicted proteins | sample OrbCmetagenome_2_FD_92529 | JGI IMG/M metagenome (GOLD analysis project Ga0126338, IMG submission 92529) | Coral microbial communities from Petempiche,Puerto Morelos, Mexico - Orbicella C C metagenome | ecosystem: Host-associated > Invertebrates > Cnidaria > Coral | place: Petempiche,Puerto...
AAAAAAAAAAAAAAAAAAAAAAAAAAAAAAAAAAAAAAAAACCCAAAAAAAAAAAACAAAAAAAAAAAAAAAAAAAAAAAAAATCTAGAAAATTAACAAAAAACATGAAACAGGAACACAAAACCCAGAACACTAACTCAAATCTTAAACAGGAACACTCTACAAAAACCACAATACTAACGCAAATCACAAAACAGAATCACAAAATCCAGAACATTAACAAAAAAACCCAGCACACTTACCAAAAACGTAAACAGGAACACTCCATAAAACCCACAACACTAACACAACTGAACCCAGAAAACAGAATCATAAAACCCAGAAAATGAACAAAAAACTTAAAAAGGAATCACAAAACCTAGAAAATTAACCCAAGACTTCTACAGGAACACCCTAGAAAACCACAATACTAACACAAAACTCAGAACAGGAACACATAACTTAGAGCATGGTCATTAACACAAAACTTAAGACAATATCAAAAACCCAGAGCATTAACACAAAAATTAAACAGAAATACTCTAAGAAACCCACAATACCAAAACAAAACTTAAAACGGGAGCACAGCACTAACCCAAAACTTCAACAGGAACTCATCAGAAATCACACAAAACAGGAAAGTTCGAAGCAGAAAATACGGGCTGTTCTTTTTCTTAGTCGCCAAATGGGAAGCCATAGTGCCAGCCGTTCCCAGCGTAGAGCTTGGAAACTTGGGATGAGAATTTAAAACAGCTTACGCTTCCGCGAACGACATTATTTACAGAATGCTGATTTTAATTCTGAAGAAAACTTTGGAAAGAATCATGCATTTTACGCTCATCTTACACACAAAGATGTCAAGTGTTTTCGGAACGGGTCGGTCCACGAATTCTATAGCATGAAAGGTAGCCAAATTATCCAAAGGTTCATACTAGTTCTCAAGAACACCTCAGATATTGAAAAGAAAGAAAGGAAGCTTCGTTAGCAGAACTTCGAAGGTAAGGTAAACAACAAGCAATTGGATAAAGAGGATGCTCAACGAAGCAACATGACTAGTAAATATCTAAGCTTAACTCTTGTGTTAAAATGTCCTGATTCTTTTATTTCTTTTTATTGTGTTTAATACTTGTAGAGTAAGATCTGATATTGCGATACGAAGCTCTTGGAGCATTCGGTTAAGATGTCACCTGTCACGTCAAAGCGAGCCTCGCTTTGGACACTTCACGAACGCAATAAATGTATTGATGTAATTGAGCCCAGACTGAATCAAAAAGTAAATTTATATGACCCACAGTACAGATTCTTAATAACTAGGAAATTATTTGAGAAAACGCATGACCAGTTTTTGTCAAATATTAATTAAAATAAAAACGGAGATATCAATACGCTACATTTACTGTCGTTTTACTTGAAGATCTTTTGAGACACGTTTAATTCGCGATTTTGAGGTGCGCATATTTCGCGACACTTAAGGATGATTTCCAGTCCGTACTGCGCACTTTGGAAAGTTGATTACGTTTTTGTTTTGTTTCATGCATGACGTCACAAAATGTGAACATTTCGCAACTACATACATGAGGTAAATTCAAAGTTTCATTTCAACTGCCGTTATTTACGCGAAGCCACGGGAAGCTTTATGCTTCGTTCTTTCTCATATCACTTGACGAAACGACTTTGCAGCTGTAAAAATCAATGAAGCAGTTGGAAAAAGAATTTGAAAGGCCTCAAAGATAAGGTATGTGGTCCATAACGAATAACATCGATTCGCATTTTGTCGAGTAAGGTTTTTTTTGATGTTGATAAACATTAGGGTGCTGAGACTGCGCAGTACGGACCGGAAATCATCTTTAAACTCGGCGATTTTGCGAAAAGTTTGTATTTTGAATCACTTTATGTTCGCGTTTTTGAGTAACACAATTTATTTCCTTGGCAATGTTACTTTAACATGACGGGACGCACGGGGCTTCTACTGTAAGTACCGCAGAGAAATGGTAGGAAATTTTCCCAGTATTCCTTACATACTCTCACTAAGGTTCTTCGTCTTGCAGCCAAGGAAGGCGTCAAAATCTGTTTCAGTGACATGTCGATGATATTAAATAAAAAATAAACCAGAAAGGGCCGATGGAGTATGAGACAAGCTTTAAAATGAAGTCACGATATTAATAGTGCTTTAAAAGTAAACAGTGCGTTCGAGTCATTCCCGATGCTTTCAAATGATGGCGGACTCCACCGACGCCAATAATCTGGAACAAAACAAAGTCATTATATATCGGATCACGTCTAAACATACGTGGAGAAAGACTTGGGCAAGAAAAAAACGTGAGCGGACAAAACCGGGAAAGGCCGATAAATCAAGTAATCCCGCAATGATGAACGAATTACACAACATGAACCTTCCTCTGCTTCTCCCCCTCAACCAAGTTCAGATCTACGAACTAAAAATAAAGATACCAAAGTGCCTACGAATGGATGTTGAGCGCGGCGAGCAGACGTAAATGTCTTGTTTACCCAATGAAAGCCGTCACAAGAAACTCTGAGCTCGCATCGAGATACTTGCTCGAGGGTAAAGGAGCGTTTGATTAATCAATCTAAAACAAATCTTAAGGAATAAAAGCTCAGATGATCTGGAATACTTGTCTGAGTATGTCGTTGGCAGTGGAAGCCACGTGCAGTATTATCATGCTCGGCAATTGAAGTTATTGTGTAGAAAATATCGCACAATTACACAGCTGATGGCAAAAAAAAGCGCGAGGAGAAACTTAGTACATGGAGCTAAGATAGATTGTCAGTGCTTTAGGTGACCATGCACGGTTTCCAATGGCTTGGCCAATCGCTTGGCCAATAGCTCGTACACGCAACGAATCGTAAAGGTCCGTATATTGAAATAAAAACTCGACTAGAGCAGTTAAATATTTATAAAGCAGACTAACGTAGCAGTGCATCATGAACAGTAAAAATAGTTTTAAGGTATCTTACATCCCGGTCTACATATAAAGTGCCCACCGATGTGCCAGCAACATAAATTTGAACTGGAACGAAGAATTTCTAAATGATTTATAGGAACTCAGTGTTTTTACGAATTACACCCACAGCCTTAGAGGAATACAGCCCTGTTGTCATAGAATTGAAAAAAAAAAACACCGGGAAGAGATACTTACAGTAGAAGTCATTTGCGTCCCCTCATGGGGTGAGAGATTCTCGCCCATATCAACTTTCTTTTCTCTCGTAAGTTCTCGCGCGTTTCGAGATACGCCATACTCGCGTTTTAGGTTCAGGGTTCCCAACCAGTGCTTACCTAACTTTTTTAAGATGCTGCTTTTAGCCCTCCCCCAAATCTACACACACGTATTTCACTTGCGAAAAAACTATTGATTTACACAGTGTTTGGGTTGGAGATTCTCGCCCATATCAACTTTCTTTTCTCTCGTAACTTCTTACGCGCGTAGAGATACGCCACGCTCGCGTTATAGCTGCAGGGATCCCAACTAATGCTTACCTAACCTCTTAAACATGCTACTTTTAGCCCTGCCCCAAATCTACACACGTGTATTTCACTTGTGGAAGTCTATCGATTTGGACAGTGTTTGGGTTGGAGATTCTCGTCCATATCAACTTTCTTTTCTCTCGCAACTTTTCGCGCGTTTAGAGATGCGCCAAACTCGTGATTTAAATTCGGGGATCTTAACCAATGCTTACTTAACTTTTTAAAGATGCTCTTTTTAGCCCTCCTCCAAATCTACACAAGTGTATTTCACTTCTGCAAGTCTCGCTGTAGACGATGCCTTGGTTAAGGATTCTCGCCCATTTAGATCTTTTTTTCACTCGCGTGTTTTCGCGCGTTTAGCGATGCGGCACACTCGCGTTTTTTGTGTGGGGATCCCAAACTATGCTTACGGGGCTCTTTAAAAATGCTAGTTTTGGCCCTTCCCCAAATCTACACAGGTGTAGTTCACTTGTGGAAGTCTATCGATTTGGACATGCTTGGGTTAGATATTCTTTCCCATGTCAATTTTCTTTTCTCCCGCGTGTTCTCGCACGTTAAGCGAGGCGGCACACTCGCGTTTTAGATGTGGGGATCCTAAACTCTGCTTACCTCGCCCTTTAAAGATGCTAGTTTTAGCCCTGTTCCAAATCTCCAACATGTATTTCACTTGTGGAAGTCTATCGATTTGAACAGTGCTTGGGTGTATATTTTTAACGATGTCAATTTACTTTTCTCTTGTCTTTTCTCGCGCGTTTAGCTATGCGGCACACTCGAACTTTTGGTGTCCGGATCTTAAATTAGGCTCACTGGACTTTTTAAAGATACTAGTTTTCGCCCTCTCTTAAATTTAAACATGTGTACTTTTTAACTTGTGGGAGTCTTTCGATTTGGACAGTGCTTGGGGAAGAGATTCTCGCCCATATCAAATTTCTTTTCTCCCGTAAGTTCTCGCGCGTTTAGAGATTCGCCACACTCGCGTTTTTGATGTGGAGATCAAAAAGTATGTCTACGAGGCTCTTTAAAAATGCTAGATTTGGCCCTCCACCAAATCTACACAAACGTATTTAACTTGTGGAAGTCTATCGATTTGGACAGTGCTTGGGTGAGAGATTCTCGCCCAGATCAACTTTCTTTTCTCTCGAAAGTTCTCGCGCGTTTAGAGATGCGTCACGCTCGCGTTATAGGAGCAGGAATCCCAACCAATGCTTACCTAACTTTTTAAAGATGCTACTCTCAGCCCTCCCCCAAATCTACACACGTGTGTTTGACTTCTGGAAGTCTGTTGATTTGGACAGTACTTGGGTAAGGTATTCTCGCGTATATCAACTCTATTTTCTCTAGTAAGTTTACGTGCGTTTAGAGATGCGCCACCCTCGCGGTTTTGGTCTTGAGATCTTAAACTATGTTTACTGGACTTTTTAAAGACGCTAGATTTGGGCGAGAATCTCCAACTTAAGCATTGCCCAAAGCGACAGACTACCACAAGTGAAATACACGTGTGTAGATTTGAGAATGGGCCAAATCTAGCATCTTTAAAATGTCCAGTAAACATAGTTTGAGATCCCGAAACCAAAACTGCGAATGTGGCGCATCTCTAAACGCGCGAGAACTTACTAGAGAAAAGAAAGTTGATATGATCGAGAATCTCTCACCCAAGCACTGTCCAAATCGATAGACTTTCACAAGTAAAATACACTTGTGTAGATTTAGAAGAGGGCTAAAAGTAGCATCTTTAAAAAGTTAGGTGAGCATTGGTTGGGATTCACGCACGTAAAACGCGAGTGTAGCGCATCTCTAAACACGCGAGAACTTACGAGAGAAAAGAAAGTTGATATGGGCGAGAATCTCTAGCCTAAGCGCTGTCCAAATCGACAGACTTCCACAAGTGAAATACATTTGTGTACATTTGGTGGAGGGCAAAAAGTAGCATTTTTAAAGAGCCCCGTAAGCATACTTTGGGATCCCTACACCAAAAACTCGAGTGTGCCGCATCGCTAAACGCGCGAAAACACGCGAGTGAAAAAAAAGGATATAAATGGGCGAGAATCTTTAACCCAGGCATTGTCAAAGCGACAGACTTCCACAAGTGAAATACAAGTGTGTAGATTTGAGAAGGGGCTAAATGCAGCATCTTTAAAAAGTCCAGTAAGCATGGTTTGAGGTCACCACACAAAAATCGCGAGTGTGGTGTATCTCTAAACGCGTGAAAACACCCGAGAGAGAAAACAAAAGTTCGAGTGTGCCGCATAGCTAAACGGGCGAGAAAAGACAACAGAAAAGTAAATTGACATCGTCAAAAATATCCACCCAAGCACTAATTAGATCGATAGACTTCCACAAATGAAATACACATTGGCGATTCGGAAGAGGGCTAAAACTAGCATCTTTAAAAAGCGAGGTAAGCAAAGTTTGGGATCCCCGCATCTAAAAGCAAGTGTGCCGCCTCGCTTAACGTGCGAGAACACGCGGGAGAAAATTGACGTGGGAAAGAATATCTAACCCAAGCACTGTCCAAATCGATAGACTTCCACAAGTGAAATACACTTGTGTAAATTTGGGAGAGGGCCAAAACTAGCATTTTTAAAGAGCCCCCTAAGCATAGTTTGGGATCCCCACACAAAAAGCGCGAGTGTGCCGCATCGCTAAACGCGCGAAAACACGCAAGTGAAAAAAAGATATAAATGGGCGATAATCTTTAACCCAAGCGTTGTCCAAAGCGACAGACTTCTACAAGTGAAATACACGTGTGTAGATTTGGAGGAGGGCTAAAAGTAGCATTTTTAAGCATTAGTTGGGATCCCCGCACCTGAAACGCGAGTGTGGCGCATCTCCAAACGCGCGAGAACTTACGAGAGAAAAGAAAGTTGATATGGTCGAGAATCTCTCACCCAAACACTGTCCAAATCAATAGACTTCCACAAATGAAATACACGTGTGTAGATTTGGGGCAGGGCTAAAAGTAGCATCTTTTAAAAGTTAGATGAGCATTGGTTGGGATTCCTGCACCTAAAACGCGAGTGTGCCGTATTTCTAAACGCGCGAGAACTTACGAGAGAAAAGAAAGTTTATATGGGCGAGAATCTCCAACCCAAACACTGTCCAAATCGATAGTTTTCCACAAGTGAAATACACGTGTGTAGATTTGGGGGAGGGCTAAAAGCAGCATCTTTATAAAGTTAAGTAAGAACTGGTTGGGATCCCTGCACCTAAAACCGTTTCGGGCGTTAAGTATAAGTAGTGTAAAGTAGTGTAGTATACAATGTGGATGTAAAAGTAGTATGTAAAGTGATTAAGTAAATTACTGTGTACTGTAGAAGTGTGTGATAGTGTAATATACAATGTAGGTGTAGAGACAAGTATAGTATGTAATGTAAGTACTTTACAGTACGCGGGTAAAAGTTCCTGTTTCTTTTAAATGTAACTTAATGAATGTAATGTAATTATAAAAATAAATGAAAATAATAAAAAACTGTCCTTGAATTTTAGTAAACCGATTCTATCAAAGGTACAATAACCTCAAAATTAACAAAAACACAACGGCCGGGCTATATATCAACAGTAACATAATGAAAGCCACTTCATTTCGCGACACTTATTGTTCGCGTTACTTTAATTTCGCGATTTTTTTTTTTTCAATCGCGAAATTCGCGAAATAAACATGACGCGAAAATTTTATGCAATAAGATACTTTGGAAATGTTCAAGAAAATAAGTGGAATTTTGCCCTTTGGAGGAAAAAAACTAATGTTTGGAGAATCCGGGTATCGATCCCGGTACCACCCGCATGCTAAGCGGATTTTAAATGTTACCATCTGATTTTGGCAAAGAATGACCGCTTGGCAGTTCACTAGACTCCTCTCGGGATTTCATATAACCCGAGTCATCAGACACTCCAAGATCGTCATCTTCGCCATCCTCGGCTGCTGGAGACAGAGAGTGAACGACAAAGAGTTTTGTTCTAGTTCTAGTAGAGAGCAGTGACTGTAATACAGTGATTTTGTGCAGCAAGACATAGCGCACTCCCCGCGTTTTATGAGCAGGTAGGTAAGGAAAAAGGAACTGCGAAAAGAAAACAAAACAAAACAAAAGACAAAGACATGTTACCATGAGTAGCAAAAATCTTGATCTTGGAGAATCCGGGTATCGATCCCGGTACCTCCCGCATGCTAAGCGGGCGCTCTACCATTTGAGCTAATTCCCCGGAATACGTTTGCCATTTGAAAGTCGTGAGTCCAATTGAAATAACTGAATATGTTTAAAACAGCTCAATTTTCTGTTCAAACAGAGAATACTGACTCAAAAGAACATCAGAAATGTAAACAAGTTCAGACAGGGTAGCCTGTGTTCATGATTCAGGTAATACTCTCAGGGTTGTCCTTAGAAGAGTTCCTGGAAAAAGAAAAGGAGACAAGTTGGGAAATGATTTTGAATCCACATATATATAACAAAAAATAGAACGAGCTTTTCGTGGTCCGTGCGAGGGTCGAACTCACAGCCTTGGCGTTATCAGCACCACGCTCTGCCCACTGAGCTAACAGACCAGTTCCTGTTACGCAGAAGTTAAAATAAAAGCCATATTAGTTTGTAATCTACTGCAGGACCGGAATTTAGATTTTATCCGTGGTCTAATCTTTACAAAAACTGAATGGTCGGCAGTTTGCTAGACTCCTCTCCGGGATTTCATATCACCCGAATCATCAGACACTCCAAGATCGTCATCTTCGCCATCCTTGGCTGCTGGAGACAGAGAGTGAACGACAAGGACCCTTGTTCTAGCGCCAGTAGATAGCAGAGTGACTATAAAACAGCGATTTCTTGCAGGATTTCATGTTACACTACCCGTGTTTTATGAGCAGATAAAAGAGGAGAAAAAAATTGCACACAGAAAAGAAGCTATGTTAACATGGGTAGCAAAATCTTAATTGTGGAGAATCCGGGTATCGATCCCGGTACCTCCCGCATGCAAAGCGGGCGCTCTAATATTTGAGCTAATCCCCCAGAACGCAACACTCATGAGCAACTTATGTGGGAAATAACTGTGATTGAGTAGATTTAGAGATTTACATGATCTATATTACGGTATCTAGGCTTCTGACTAAAAATAAAGAGAAGAAAGAAAACAGCAGCAAAAAAAAAAATTTAAAAGCAATAATTCACTGACAGCAAATCTCGTTGTGGTCATGAGACAAAAAAGTATCAGTAGAGAATCCGGATGTTGATCAAGGTACTTTACGCATAATAAGCGCGCGCTCTACCATTTGAGATAATATAGCCAATAAATACAGATAAAGAATTTCTAAATAATAAGATAGCCGATAATCTCTGAAAACCTACTTTAGAAATAAAACAGAGGATTCAAAATTGGTTACCTCTCCCTTTCTATCGTTTGAAAACGAATTACGGACTTGCTGATGACCAATGACTTAGACATGCGTATACTGGAAAAAATCCTAAGTCCTGTTGTCAGGTAGAGTAAAAGAAGTATTGATGATGGTCTGTCTGTGGGTTGATCTGACGACATTGGCTATTCGGTCGTCACCTTTCAGTTCGTGAAGTCGTTATCTTGGCCTTCTTCGGCTGCCGAAGACAGAGACAGAGTCCGACGTAATTAATGGCAAAAGTACATAAGTGCTGAATAAAGACCAGAAAAAAGAACAGGAAAGCGAAAAATGTTTCCATGTGTAGTAAAAATGAGTTTGTGTTCCTTGGAGAATCCGGATATCGACATGATCGATCCCGGTTCCTCTCGCATGCTAAGCGTGCGCTCTGCCATTTGAGCTAATTCCCCGGAATACATTTTGTGACCCTAGATCCCACAACTGAATAGATTTAAAGTCGCTCAACTTCCTGGTCTAACAGAGAATACTGACTCCAAAAAAAACCACGAGAATTGTAAGCAAGTTCATATAGGGTAGTCCGGCTGTGTTCATGATATAAGTAATGCTCTAAGAGTTGTCCTTAGACGAATTTGCGGGGGGGGAAAAAGAGACAAACATCAACTTTAAAATCTTTTTGAATCCACGTATGATAAAAGAATGAAAATAAATTCTTGTGGTCCGTGTGAGGATTGAACTCACGACCTTGACGTTATCAGCACCACGCTCTGCCGACTGAGCTAACGGACCAATTGCTGTTCCTTATGTGTTACAATAAAAGCCAAATTACCGGTGTTTAAATGTTTCCCTTGATCTAATTTTGACAAGGAATGAATGCTTAGCAGTTCGCTGGACTCCTTTCGTAATTTCATATCACCCGAGTCATCAGACACTTGTTGTATATAAGTTAAGTATTTTAGTTAGGCGAAGTTAAATGAATAAATAAATCACTCCAAGGTCGTCATCTTCGTCATGCGCGAATGTACGAATTGGATAGGTATTACACTGTTACCAGTCATCAGTAAGATCTTTGGAAGAGTGTTGACAAGTAGAATCAAAAAAGATGTCGACAACATCCTGAGGAAGGAACAAGCAGGTTTTCGAGAGAACAGAAGTACCATTGATCAGATCTTTGCTCTCAGGAATACACTTGAACAAGTCAACGAATGGAACGCAATTCTGTACACCCATTTCATAGACTTTGAGAAAGCGTTCGATTCTATACATAGAGAAAGTCTGTGGAACATCATGTCAATGTACGGAATCCCAGAAGAGCTCATCGAATTGGTGAAGGCGATGTACAACAACTTTGAGTGTACAGTTCTAGATGAGGGTGAAACAACAGAATGGTTTCAAGTCCAGTCAGGAGTAAAGCAAGGTTGTGTCATGTCTGGTTTCCTATTTCTACTTGCAATTGACTGGGTCATGAGCAGAACTACGG
>Ga0126338_10004138_pt1 | contig 10277 bp, 2 predicted proteins | sample OrbCmetagenome_2_FD_92529 | JGI IMG/M metagenome (GOLD analysis project Ga0126338, IMG submission 92529) | Coral microbial communities from Petempiche,Puerto Morelos, Mexico - Orbicella C C metagenome | ecosystem: Host-associated > Invertebrates > Cnidaria > Coral | place: Petempiche,Puerto...
ATGCAACATTTAACAATATCATCTCAAATCAACCAGAAAAATTAAAAAAGTACTTTATTCTGGATCATCATATAGCAGTCTATTTACCAAGAAATACAAGCACTAATAAAAAGGTGGAGTTCTCTGGCAAGAAATATCTAATGTTAGTAAATATAAAATGATTAGTGGAGAGGTACAAGCTTTCATGTGCAAAGATAAAAAGCATATCAGGTGGTGTTGCAGAGGCGGATCCAGGATTTTTCGTAAGAGGGGTGCACCACTAAGGAATGGCATAACTGACTGGTGAGATAAACAAATCTTAGAAGTGAATATGTTATCCCAGGGGGGGGGGGGGCACACCCCCTGCACCCTCTCCCTAGATCCGTCCCTGTGTTGAATGTAAGAGGAGCCAACCCCTACAATGGACCTTAGTTTGTGTTTAGTGGTGCCACAAAAACCTCATTTAGAACTTATCTAGTAGTCACCTCCTCATCCTCTTGAGTGAAAGGTACAGGACCAGGGATCTTGTTTATTATTTGGGCTACACCAACAACCTGCAAAAAAGTAATAATGATTACTTTAACAAAATTGATATTAGAGAAAGAAGATCCACTTACAGGTATTTTTTTATGGTAGCTGAGTTATAAGACAATTTATTTTGACATCGTCAATTGTCTCTTTGTAAAAGTGGCAAGTTTGAGATCCCATATTTCCATGAGTTTGCAATGTTCTGTTCTTACGAAACTTTGCATATTTACTAAATTGGGCATGATATATTGAGCCGTGAGGCTTATTTTTTACTTGAATCAAAAAATTAGAATAGCATGTGACATCATTGATGTGGTCCATTTGCTCATATTCACGTCCATCAATCAAGCTAAGTTATTGGGCAACTTACGCACAATTCTCATGATAACAATTAGAGAAATAAAAGTACATTTCAGATGTTTCCCAAAATTTGGTGAATCAAAAATGCTGTCTGGCTGTTGTTTCCATAGTTAACCTAAGTTCTCCTAAACGTTCTCAATGGTGTCTTAGTTATATACAGAACCAAGGCAACAAGAAGTAAGTGTTAGGTCTCCATGTTAGGTTATAGCAACACCCCTACAGATCCATCAGAAAAAGTCACCACTATCTCCTCTTGTCTCGTCAGGCTTGTTTTCTTTGTTTAAATATCTCTTGAAATATCCCGACAATAAGCCATTCTGAAAAGTGGTAGTGTTTTGTTTTGCAGGATACAAAATTCTCCATATCTTGGAGATATTTCATCTTGAGTTAACCCTTAAGGTAAACTTATTTCATTCTAGAATTGAGAAATTAATCTGATTTTTTTTTTTTCGCTACCAAGCTTAAAATTCACCATCTTTCCTTATTTGCCATCAATTTCGTTCTATTGAGAAATGCTAAAATCAGGAGCGCAAAATCATCCTCACAGCTGGTCAATTTGTGCTCAGTCCTTATGAAACACCTGACTGAATAGCCTCAGCATATAGAAGGCGCTGAATATAAAATTCTACATTACTAACAGAATCAGTTGGATTAATTTGGAGTAAAAGCAACACACTGGAGAAAAAGGAGGATGAAATTCACAACAATTTGTTCACTACAAACATGAGAAAGCTATATCACAGTGACACAAGTTACTATTAAAATAAATTGAGAGTTGTCAACAGGTGTTAAAATTCTGTACAACATTTGAGTTATGAGATGATTAGGAGAATTGCAGTAATCTAAGCCTGACTTAGTTAAATGTGACAACCATTTAATTCTCAGTTCATTCCATAACCAGTTTATAAGCCCTGTTTGAGGAGTCACTTGTAAATATTTCATTCCATAACCAGGGAGTCACTTGTAAATATTACAACTGTGCAAGAAGACTTGTAACAAACAGTCTTAAGACTACAGGTGTGTTGGACAAGTGCCATCGTAATTAATGTTCAGTTGACCTTCATCACTATGGCCAGCCTAACGCAAAATTATCTGTCTTCTGTAGAGAGATGTATAATTTTTATTAGACATATGGTTGGGATGAAAAATTCTGGATAGCCATTGGATGGAGGTGACTGTAAGTGGTGGTTTAGCATTATATTGAAATGTATAATAGAAATAAGAGAAAGATATTTTGCTATAATTCCCACCAGTGGTGTATCACAACATTTCCAAAGTTTTAATTAAGCTAACCTCTCCTTCATTGTTCTTCACAGGCTTGCATAGTAAGCTCTTAGTGTGGTAGCCAGTCTGGCGGTCAACCTCTTTGTTGAAGCGTGGGTCCTGTTGACATAAGGAACAGGGGGTACAAAATTCATGAGTCATTGATTTATTGTCGTAAACCAATGAAAAACAATCGTCAATCTGAGCTGATTCTCTGCATGACTTATTCAACAACTACCTAGGCAACATGAAACACATAACATTTGTCTGGTTAAAAATGCTCAAAATCAGATGGTAAAACAAAATTACTCAGTTCCATCAATTTTGACTTGTGCGCTGGTTTGGTTGGTTATGTTTGTCCATTTGGCGAGTGACATTACCTTTCATAAAGTGGACACTGCTTTCTGGAACAAGGACTGTATTATATTTTAATAATGGATTACAAGTTACAAACTTGAAGAAATAAGGTTAATTTTTCCAAGACAATAGCTCTATAAAATGCTCGCACCAAGCGATATTGATGCAAAATGATTGTGAAAAGTTGATTGATCTAGGTCTCAATTTACATTAAAATGTCAGAAATGCTACCTGCATTAAGAGCGAGAATTGTGTCGCACGGGTATGCATGAAATAATTTTACGAATTTTAGAAGCTAGGAAGACCATTTTAATTGAAAGAAAATTACAGCTGTTCTATGCAAAAAAGGGGAAAAGAAATTAAAAGAAAATATTTAACATATTCGATCTCAACCCTAATTACAGTACAAAAAAAGTGAAAAATATGTCCTCGATAAAATGAGAAATTTACCATGTGTAATTTGGACTGTTGTGATAATTTGGAATGTTGTGATAAAAAATACTGTAGAAATGATTTTCAGGGAAAAACAAACTTAAAAAAAAACGTTACACATGCAGAAAAATTTAAAACGCTTTCATCTCCAATACCCAGAGGGAAACTTCTGGCTCTGACGCGGATTGAGGCTAGAACGCAAACCCACAAAAAGCTGCAATCCCAAAATCAGCACTCGCGGGGATTTTGGCTGTCAACAAAGTACTTGGACGCCGATCAGATTAACGCCAAGCGCCTGAAAAAGAAATCCGTCAACATGTACACGCCAACGATGCAGTACCCAGACAGTTTTGTCTGGTTACAAGTAGAGTGCGCTTCACTGATCATCGAACTGACGATCACGAGACAGAACAAAACATAAACTACTATGTTAAAGCCATAACAAACAATAAGCGTCGAGGAGCATTAAAAAGTTCAATTTCATGCAACACCGACGAAACAAAGTTAACACACTTAACTGATCCCCGAGGAACAGTGGGGTTGGAAAAAAAAAGCACCGGATAAAAATAGACAGAATAGATTGCAACGCTGAAAATAAAGTAATCAATTCGCTCGTTGAAGTGAGAAACACGAACATTGTTTTCTCGAGCGTAACTCGATGTAAATTTCGACTTTATAGCTTAATAAGTCCTGGACCGGTTGGAAGCAAGTCGTTGTGATAGCTGTTATATCAAATTTGAGAGAGATTTGATAACTCGAAAGATTTTAAAGTGTTACGTGCTGACAACACGATTTCTCCGCAGATACGAATGAAAATGCTAATGTAAATTTCTAAAGCCTTGAACTCATGATACATCAGCTGGGGGATTTATGTAGAGAGCGTTTGTTTTGAACATGCTAAATATTACTTTCTGAGTGAATTCTTTTCAAAATTCGCAGGATTTTATCAAGGTTAACAAAGTTTTCCGGAAAAATCGAAGAACGCGAATTTTGCACAAAACGTTTAAGTTCTCGTTTGCGTTTCTTTCAATGTGTTTCAGTTGGTAAAATACAAATAAAATGGAACTGAATTAATAGCGAACAAAAATAACCAGCCATCCCACTTCGTTTGATCCGGGCCACCCAATTTAATTTCTGTAAATAGAACACTGGTCTTCCCAGCCTATTCTACTTTTCACAAGTTGCGGGCACCAAACAAAGCAAAGAGTCAAAATTGCATATCCTGTACACGTACAACACAAACTAAATCTGCTCCCTTAAATCGACAGCCCGCAAATCAATTTTGCACGGTGCAAGTACGGGGTATGCGAACGACTTATCAATATTCGAACGCAGTACAGTTGATTGCATGGAATCGAGCGCTTGTTCCGATAATTATCACGTCACCCCTGTACACAACGTGCAAGAAGGCATCGTTTGCAAGGGTCGTTTAATCAACGGCGATTCAAGGGAGCGAATGTGGTTTACATACGCCTAAAACCCCTAATGATTTATTTATACTTAAAACGTTACTACAAACCGCATACGCATCGGGGATGTTGACTGTCTCTCCGGTTTCTGCCGCGTAGCCAACAAGTCCTTTGCCCCAAGGCACTCGAATCTCTCGTTGCTGGTTGATGAAATCTTTAGATGGCGAATTCGGCCCGCCGACTTGCACATCAAAAACCTTTGAAACCAGTGACTGTTTACCTTTAGGTCCCTCCACAAGAAACAATGAGCAGCGATCAGCATTCGTTAGAATCCCAACATTGACTAGTATTTTATAACTCAGAGTTGTCAGGTCGAGATCGTTCGCTATGTCCCGCACAATCTCGAAGAAGAATTGCCTTTCATTGCTGTTTTTTAAATCTAGCTTTGTTTCGGCGTTCAAGCCTATCGGAGACGGTAAGCGAATTTTTGACTCAATTAGCGCCCCCAATACATGCTGTTGTCCGCAATTCGGCAGCGATTTCGTTTTCCGAAGTTGTCGTGGACTTCTCACTCGCCTCGTGTTCTCCTCTCGAATTTCACAAGTACTTAAATCCAGGGAATCAACAAAACTGGAAGATACTGATTTACTTGAAAACTGTTTTCCTCCATAACCTATGCTGAATTGTCGCTTCGGATGCCCTTGGCGCTGCGGTTCGGAATACCTGCGCGTTATAGGTGATGGCCGAGTTCCTGAATCACCCGCTTCCACATCGTTCGAATTTATAATGTCCACCGTGTCGTTGAAACGAAAATTCTTTGGTCCAAGATTTTGTTGATCGCAGTTCTTAATGAGCTCAGAGTTCGTGTCGAAGACATCGGTACACTCTTCTCTCGCTTCATTCCATAGATGAACCATACGCACAGTGCCTTTACGCACAAAGTATTCCTCAGCCTGTTCTGGATGGTCATCGAGCCACTGTTCGACCTGGGCGAACGATAAAGTCATTGTTTAGCCATACTTTTTGGTCAACTCAAACCAGGCTGCCCACACATCATGCTAAAAGTTGAAAGATTCCCCGCTCTACCCGGCCAGCCTCACTTTGTCATCAGGAGTGCGATAAAGCTCAGTCGATCGCGCATGTAACTAAGAGTGTAAACAAACAGAATTTTGGCTAAACTAGCTGGACGATTCCGCGCCGTGTAAGACTACAGATATCTGTGCGTCCCACAGATGACGGTATGGCTATCAATCTTCAACTCGAATCAAATGCTGCTAAATCAGGCTCTTGTACATGTAATATTATATCACAGCACTGTTACTCCGATCTGATGATAAAGCCAGGCATGCAATGAGCAACGATACAATGTATAGACTATGTCACGATTCGCTTGTTCAACCGCAGACCGCTGCAGGACATTGATTGAGCCTTTGTAGTTTACTCGCCTCGCTTGGTCGACTTGTTACACACGATAGGGTTTCCACTGATCGCGAACGCCCCCGAAATACCGCTCAGAACATTGATAATTTGTATTTAATATCGTTCTGTTCTAATAACAGCGACCCCGCCAACCGCTTTAGAAATATAAAACAGAGAGCTGATTTTAATTTCACTGCGGTTGTTGTGGTCATGTGAGAGCCACTGAGCCAATCAACAAAACGATTTCGCGCAAAATCGCAAATTTGTGAAATACACATTGCCCAAGCTGGTTTACAATAACTTGATAGGCAAACGGGGAGCAGAAGATACGAGTCATTTGAAGTTTCCAGCTGGTGAAAAAGATCCTATCTCCCTTCTTTGTGTTAGTCATTCTGCATTTCGTGTCCGTCTTTTGTAGAACCGATGTCACGCACTTTGTTAGATCTTTGGTGATAATTCTGTAATAATTCGATACTAATAATTACACGAACTTATTTAACATTTTCTGTGCTGTACACGACCCTTACTTTTGGCGGACGTCCGGTTCTTTCAAGGTAAAAAATCAATCTTTTCAGTTTTATTTCAATTTGTTTCATTTCGGCTTCCTTCTCTTTTCTTCCTCCACTTTAATCAGCTTGTATTTCTTTGCATATTCGACACAACGCGGTCTAAATCTGCTGTAAATTTAATTTGAAATTGAATTTGCAGCTGCGCTGCCCATCAGGAGTGCTAAGGGTGGATCTAAAAGTCAGACCCATTTCATCTGATTTCACCGGCACGGGTATAAATTCCAGCGAGTTTCCTCGACATATAAACATTAAAATGATACAGGAAAAATATCTTATCTTTGAGACTTTACTAAAACGGAATTAGTGTTTCAGACAGCCAAATCTGGAAAATTTGCTTGTTTCTTGGGCTCGCGCAAAATTTAAAAACGGTGACACTGATATTGTTCCTTTATACGCTAGTATGGCTGGACTCAATCTCATATCACCTAGTTTATGTGCGAACAGCCGATCTCCATGTCTTCACAAAATCACACAATAAGCGGCTTTTACCGGTTCTATCGGTTCATATCATCTTGCTCTAAGTAAAAGCGCATTAGGCTAGCATGTGCCACTCACCACAGATCAGTGGATTCCGTGTCAATTAGTGACATTTTTAATAGTCTCAATTGCAGTCCACCCGCTTCTTTGCGGCTTTCAGGCCGGCCGACTGGGTATCAGTGTCAAGTGGCCTTAAATTTTAACATCAGCAGATATCACGCGAAGAAATGTTTCACTGTCAAAAGTCAACGGAGTATTAAACCGATTTATCGGATGAAGATAACTTGCCAAAAGACAACTGAAATTACTTTGAATCCAGAAACACTTATTTTTGAACGCTCCACCGCGGACGCTCCAAACCAGACCATCCCGACCGCAAATGTAGAAGTATCGCCATGTTTACTAGATGACCCTGCGTGTTATCTTGATACGCATCACAGCATTTGCTCCTCTTAGCTATTTCAGGAGAAATTACGAATGGAATTTGCATGTAAACCCTTTAAAAGATACTCAATGGGCACGATACGTCTGTGTAAATCACACCGAGGCTATTCATGTAGCTAGCACACCGTACACGACCAAGCCACAGAGTAACTATGCTCCGAGTAAAGCCCGTAGGGATTGTGTACTGACTGTCCTTATGAAGCCGGTAACGAGTACTTTAGGGCTCTCGCATCCCACTTAACAGCTTAATGTTCTGACAAGTTCCGGGGACAAGTTGTCCGCATCGCATGCCATCTCTTCTTTCGTGGTGAATTTGATACCTCACCAATTTCACGAAATTTTCGAGACCTTTCGAGGTATAAAACTTTTAAAATCACCAAAAAAGTTTGATGTCGTGGAAAAAGAAGGCGGCTCAATTTTCAACAAATTAATTCAATCAAGTGTGGTGAAGTAGTCGCGCTTCTCAAATCAAGTGAACACTGACGGACTAGGACTGCCCCTCACCACGTTCTCGAGCCGGGCTGTCTTCTCACGCTCACTGCACTGCTATTGCTGGGTGTGCTGATCATAGAGTCAAGGCACGCATCTGAAATTATTTTCAAGTTTTGCCTTGTTTGAAATTGTCCTTTAAACCATGGAATTTATCTATACACTGTATGAATGAGCAAAATCTATTGATATCAGTCAATATTAGCTCAAATTGCGTTCAGGCGTTCTCTTTCATGGCGTCGTCGCCGTAAAAAAGAACACGAAATCGGCAGTTGATAAGCAACCACACTGAGTGAGGGATAATTTCCTGATCCCTTATGGAGCAGACAATAGGTGAGGTTGAATTGTCCACTGAAATGAATGCCACAAAGTAACGAGTGCGTAATCATCCTTGGGACTGTAAATATAAAATCTGTTTTTCGTTTGAATCTGGTAAATAAACTCAGGATGAAAACGAGCATTCAGTTTTCAGAAATTGATCGAATCGTATAAACCCTAATAACACAAGACTCCAGTTTCCGAGGAAGGGGTTTAGAGCGTTTTCGCACCGCTCCCGAACTAAACGTGAACAAGAGGCTAGCAGAGCCTGCTGGTGGGAATTTCGCGCTGGAGTGCGACCATTCTCCTCGCGACCTCGAGACTCCGCTACTAAAACAAAACACTCGGGCCAGAAATCTCGTCTGCTACGCAGGTTATTGTCAGTATTTTTGACGACAGTTTTCAGCATATCTCATTAACTATCGGTCAAACGGTGCGTCCACACTACGCTGTAGAAATTTGAAAATGCAATTTTTTTTTCTACTGTTAAGCCTACTTTCCACACTAATTCGGAGGAATTGTCCGCCGAAAACGGAGTTTTTTAAATCGGAGGAATTTGAAAACGTCGGCTTTGCATTTTAGTGTGGACGGCATATTTTGAGAACGGAGCCTCTCGAAAACGATGACGTAAAGATGATCATGTGACTAACCCTAACCCTCTACAGTGATTCAAACCTTTATGCCGCCCCTGTGATTGTTGCGTCTTCAGATTTCTCCGACGTCGTGTGGACGGAAACATTTCCGCCGTTTTAAAATTTGTCTGGCGTGCGTAGTGCGGACGTCACGGGACCTGAGAGCACGCTAGTTAATATATATGTATATATATCAATGATCAGGACAACTTTTGTCGACTACTGCATAGTTTGAGTATATTGAAAATTAATGAAAGCGCAGAGCGAGTGGACAAAAGTGGATGGAGGATTTGAGCTGGCGATTAAACAAAAGCGAGAGTTGAAACTTTCGTCGACACTTTTTCTAGAGTTTTCTGTCATCACAGCATTGTAGGGGGTGAATTCGACGAAGAAGTGTACTGAGACACTTGGAAAATTTACATCAACCTGTTTACAATTACATGTCAGATTACCTTGAACTTCCAAAACTCCCCAGGCGTTTCCATGACAGATGTTTAAAGCATGGAAAATGCTTTAAAATGTGTGCTAGCAAAACTTAATTTCTGTCATGTGTACTTGAAAACTGGAAACAAAAGAGCGGCTGTATACATGGTTCGCAGTTTTATCAGCAATGTGTAAATCGTATGCCAAGTTTCTTGCCTGTAAAAAATAATCAAGTACTATTATTAAAATTTACTAATATAAGCTACAAGAATCAACTGGTTTATATAATTGCCGTTTGGCTCAAAAAGGAAAGTGGGCTTTGATATTCTTTTTGGAAACCCTAAGAGAGTGACATTGTCCAAGACCCTGAGGCAAAGAATTCCATAGAGTGGCGTCACTATAGGAAAAGCTGCCCTCGTGAGTACATGTTCCCTGTTCTGGGAACTTAGATCGTATATAATCGAGTTTTTTTAAATCATAATTTGTATCGTATACATATAATGTATTTCAATTTTGAGTGTACTGACTTGGGGCGCAATCTGTACTGGTCACGCAGAAGATTTTCGGCGTGGAGATTTGATTTTTTGACCACAATCCTTTCAACTTTTGTCCTATCTTCGGCATGATCATGAGCTTCTATTAGTGGAATGCACCTTGGCAAGATTCAGAGATTTTAAACTGAATGTAGCGACCATGGTCAAAATCGATCGAATGTAATGCAACCACCTTAGTGTTTGTAGCCCGGGGAGAGCGGGGGCTCCCATATTACTATAACTAGGACGGTGGTGCTCGTCGAAGGGAAATTTTGAAAAGAACCCTTTAGAGGTACCAAGATCCTGCTTTGTGGGTGTGGCTTGGAATTTTTGTTATCCCTAAGAGATACCAATTTTAAAACAGCACATTATCTCCTGTCATATTTTTTCAGCTCAATCCCCTAAAACGTACCGTAAAAGTGCCCGCTGTGGACCTTTTGAGGCTGAACACCCAACAGGTACCAAAACCGCTTTTTAACCCTTGAAAAATATGACGAGCACCCCCCGTCCTTTTTATATGAGAGTCCTGCCCGGGATTTGTAGTTATATTTGGACAGCTATTTAGACCCCCGGAGGCTAGTCTCCTCCGCAGCCGTTTTTTGGGATGTCACGCAACGCTCCTCTTTGGGGGGGGGGGGGGGGGGG
>Ga0126338_10004139_pt1 | contig 10276 bp, 6 predicted proteins | sample OrbCmetagenome_2_FD_92529 | JGI IMG/M metagenome (GOLD analysis project Ga0126338, IMG submission 92529) | Coral microbial communities from Petempiche,Puerto Morelos, Mexico - Orbicella C C metagenome | ecosystem: Host-associated > Invertebrates > Cnidaria > Coral | place: Petempiche,Puerto...
CCTGAAGGAAATGAGAGGACGTGAGATATCCAACCTTCCTGGGTAGACGTCACAAGAGCCGCTGGACCCATTCTCCTCAAACTCGGTCGTGAAACAAAATGGCCGTGTTTTGGAGCTATTTTCGAGATTTTGCTGGGGCACAGAAAATCGAGGATTTAACGGAATCCAAAAAGTTTTCACAGAACTATTTCAAATAACAAGTAGATTCGTTTTAGCGAAAAAAAAATTTGGGGGTTAGGTGCACTTTAATACCCCATGTTTTAAATGTTTCAGTCATCTGAAAAGTCAATTTGGAGAGACAATCTGGTACTTTCCATTGAGAAATTTCTGTCTCTTGTACTACCGAGGAATGTGATAATCTTACAACACCTGATTATCCAATTTTCGCTCTATTTTCTGTTAAGTGGTCCCTTACAGGAGGTTAAAAACAAAAGAAAATTTCAAACTTTTAGCTCTAAAAGTGGTAGTGGTTGCTTACAAGAGGTGGTCGCTTATAATATAGACTTGGAAACTTTTGGTATTTTGGAAAACTAGTCTGAGGAGAGGTGGTCGATTACGAGAGGTGTTCGCAACCAGAGGTTCAACTGTAAAGCAAGATTAATTATTTTAGTGTATATTTTAATACAAGTAACATAATTAATATGTTTTGCCAGGGGTGTTTTTGGTGCAGCAGTTAAGATGGCAACTTTCTATGGCATCTACACATGGCTGACCCATACAACATTTGGTGTAAATATTGTATACATACCCTCAGGTTGGTTTATATTTACAACTTGTCATTATTTTGTTTGAGAATGGAGTAAAAAATACACCAAATATCTAATAGACCTTTTTCAGAACATTGTTCAAGTAAAGCCCTTGATGTGTTGATCTCTAATTAATATACCTTAAATTACCTCAATTTTCATTTAGCATTTGCTGCCATTACTGCTGTTGTTCCTTTTATTGGCACATATTGGGCAGCAGCGCCAGCTGTACTCGATTTGTGGCTAGTCCAGGGTCACGGAATAATGGCGGCTGTCTTAGCAGTCTGCCATTTCCTACCCACGTACTTTGTAGATGTCGCTATTTACAGTGAGATCAGTGGGTATGTGCTTTTCAATTTTCAGTTGTTTAATTAGTTTTGGTCATTTTATGTTAATTACCTTTAAATGGATGGAATTGCAAAAGCAGTATTGCCTGTTAATTAGGGGATGCCAGTTATATGTCTACAGGGTTTGCAGCTGTGGGTGGCGCTGGCATGTGGGGGATAGTGAAGTAGCTTAAAATCTAAAGGGTTTTGGCTGTAATACTGACCAAAAGTGCTTGGGACACTTGACAAACTGTTGATGCATTATTTTGAAGTGGCAAGTCAATATTTAATTTTCCGAGTCCTCCTCCCCCACGAAGCAATGTCTTCGTTGGATGGATCAACATCAACATTGTGCTGGGGGTGGGGAGGTGGAGGTGGACAGAAGGACCATGTGCTGGCAAAAATGCAAAGTGTCCCAAGACGTTTGGTCAGGATTGTAGATCAGAGTGGAGCTAAAATACATAATTGTCTAAAGCAACTGAGCCTTTATACAATGCTGCATGCAAAGTTATTAGCTTGCCTGTTTTGTGATTCTGATCATATTGTGGTTTTGACCACCTCCCAGCTGCTCCACTGTTTTTCCCCCAGCATGACAAAGGGCATGCATCTGAATTTTTCAAGTACACTATACTTTAAAAGTGCTAGAGCTACATGTAGTAATGTATGAGATCTCTGTGACATCAACAGTGGTGGCCACCCTTACCTGACTGGTTTAGCTGTTGCTGGAGGAATCTACTGTGTTGGACTTGAAGGTGCCATTATTGGTCCAATAGTGCTATGCTGTCTGATAGTGGCATGTAATGTGTACAGTAGCATGCTGGGTGACAGCAGCCCTGTACCACCTGATGTGGAGACAATGCAGACAAATAATATGCAAGCAAGCATGGGAGAATCGCAACTTAAAGGCGATGAAGATGGAAGGGCTAAAGTGCTGTCGGTGTCTTAAGATCAGCCAGAACTATCAAGGAAAGAATAATGCATGTTGTAAAAGCTGTTACCCTAAGAATACTAATTTTGCAGCTTGAACTTTTGTCAGCCTTGTTGACGATTTCCTGCCCCAACAAACTTCACTGGTATTTTTTAGAGCATCATGCAATACAAGGTTTATCTCATAGATAAATGTTGCATGTATTGAGTGCAAATGTTTCCCATGTGTGCCAGTTAACTACACTAGAGAGCCCTTTGCATTCAATCCAGCTGACAAATGTTTAGAATTGCATATTTATTGATAGTGCTTTTTCTGCATTTTGGTCAAATTACCACACTTACTCTCGCATTACACAGAAGTGCCTTTTTAATTGCAAAACAGAATGTCGTATGATAGGAAACAGTGAAGGAAAAAACATGAAAGGCATGCATGCCATCATTTGTTTTCTTGATATTATTATTGACTTGTGGAGAGAAATGTCACATCAATTTAAAAAGAAATTTTATGTCAATTAAATAAACAACAGATTAATATATATCAATTTATTTGAATTCACGACATTGTGAAATGTCAAAAATTTAATAAATGCTTGAAATCACTATAAAAATGTTACATAGTCAATACAAGAATATCATAAAATTATGAAACAGTTTGAGATCTCTCATCTCTCATCTTAAACAAGAAAAGTTTTCTTTTTATGAGACTTTCACTGACACTTGTAACTGTCACAATGCATCTTAAGGTGGCTCCCTAGAGTATTAACGAACACCCTCCCTTAAGAGTGCGAGTTAGAAAAGGAAACTCAGTTAATTTCTCTTAAAGTTTTCCCTGTAGAGATTTACCAATATGGGTACTGTTGAAATAAGGCATATTTTTTGGTTGTCAATTAATTAATTAATCTAATGACAGGCAGATATATTCCTCATTTTGGCCTAAACTCCTTAACATTTATACTTTCCTTCAGTGAAATTTTTTCATACTTTGCCAGATCATGGAAATGATATTGCCTGACATTTTGAATTGGTAAAAAGTCAAGGTTGTTCAGACCATTTTTCCAATATTCTGTAATTTGTCATAATTCTTCTAAATACAGGTACATTAGATTAGCTCTGACAGATTTTGACAAAAATAGGGTATTTTATTGGAATTGTATGTGGTTACAACTGAGCCAAATTTTAAAAAAATTCACTGAAGGAAATGCAAGAAAATTCACTGTCAGTTTTGCATTTTGTCCTCATGGTGATGTCATAAAAATCGAAAAGCACTTATGTTTTCCTTTGAGCGTGTGCAGATTACTTGAGTTTTCGTCCTATGCGCGCGTGCAATCATAAAACTATAGGGAGCCACCTTAAAGCACACTTCCAAAGCAAAAAACATCAACCTTAAAATTCTTCCTTCTTAAAATTCCTGAAGGCCAGTGAAACTGGCTGAATTATTGGATTTTATATTCTTTTAACCTCTGAACAATCTCAAAAAGTAAAGACAACATTTTGAGTTTTTATGGTGGTCACATGTCTTCATTGTTTTGTTGGGAATTTATGCCACAACTTTATGTTTCAAAAGGAGTTAAAGAAAATCCATGTTCATTAATAGGTAGAAAATATTTGACTGGCAATAAAGTTATTGGTTTGGTTATTGGACTTCTCAGCTGTTTATTATTTATTTTCATATAAAGATCCTTTCTTAGATCCTAGGCATTGAATTAAGGTTTGTGGACTTGCTACTGTTAGTACTGGGGCAATACAAACCGTTGCACAACTAATGAAGCCAAGGTCTTTGTCCATCCTGTCAAAGAACGTGACAGGAATGTTGAGTAAAAATAAGTAGTGATGAGTGGGCACATGCTTTCTACATTTCTCAAAAAAATATGACTTTCCATGTTTTATGATATAAATTTAATATTGTTTACTACTGCCACGTTTTGTTATTGTTCCGTGAAAGTAAACAAAGCTCAGGCATTCAGCATGAGGAGTGATATTATTGTGGGATGGAGGAAAGACAGAAATAACTATTGTTACAGTATATTCATCAAGTACACAAAAAGACAGTAGGAAAATTATGGAGATAAATTCGAGCAAAATTTAACATAAATTGCTTGACACCAGGTAGTCCTTTTGATTAATATTGTTCCACAATACACAAGGAGAGAATTGCATTCAGTTTACAAACGCTTTATTGACAATCAATATTATTTTATTAAAACTTGCATACCCTTGGGAAATTTTCTACAATTTATGTTCCATTTTGAAAACTGTGGTGTTATTTTAGTTTAAAAAACATTGTTTGCTACTCAAGTTTAAATTTGTGTGTTAATATTCTTTAATACCCAGTGTTGAACAAATTGTTGGTTTTAAGACAAAATAATGTGGCTTTACAAGTGTTAGAAAACTTCTAGCAACTAATATAAGTAAGTGAAATAAAAAAATACAGAATATGTTTAAAAGTTATTACATTAGGTGAGTTTGCTCTTGCTGTCTTGCTTGTGGAATATTTAAAATAAAGTAAACTCTCTGTTTGTAAGCGTCATCTCATCAACGAACCTGAAAACGATTGAAACAAGGAAATGGTGATCAGCTACATATACATATATAGTGGCTGAATTAACACTCTACACACGTCACAAATTGAGGCCAACAAAAACTTGTAAATAGTAATGATACAGTGAAACTTATTTACAAAGAAGAGATGACATGACACAGCACAGCAGGAAAAATGATTTGTGGCTGTTGCTACATAAATGTATGACCTGGAGTGAGTTCAATCCCAAGAAGTAAACAACGTGCTGCAGGAGTAATTTAGCTGACCAGGAAGTTTCCAAAAGTGACAAAACAATGTAGGTTGACAAATGCACTTGATGTCAAAATCACTGAAAATGTTGGGCATGGATTCATAGTCCTCTGCACAAATTTCAACCCTTAACCTGTGAGCAAGCTCTCAGAGTCACGGGTAGAAGGAGAACTCTCCTTCTCTCCATGCCCTACTCCAAGAGAACTTGCTTTCAGGCTATTCAAGCCTATACAGGTGTTAACAATACTGGCCAATCTTTTGATTACCCCTGGTCACCAAAAAAGAAAAAAATTCTAGAATGATGTGGCCCAGGTTGTTCAAAAGGTGGATATGCTATCCACAGGATAAAGAACTATTCAGTAGATAGCAAGGTTTGTTTGTTAACACTTATCCACTGGATAGCAATTTATCCCGTGGATAGTGTTTACTTATCCAGCCCTCAAACAACCTGGGCCTGATCTGTTACAGATTCACATGTTTTGGAGTACATGTATGTAATGAAAACAAGTAAGCACTTGACAACAAAACTGCTTGAGATGTTCTGTGTACCTTGTCATTTCACTATTTACTCGAGGGTGATGTTCATTCTGTGTCCATGTTTCATGCTGTACTCCATCTTTCATCCAGTAGCTATAGTTTATATTTGTTGTTACTTGAGTATGGTAAATTTCATTTGGTCCTGCACGTAAAGTAAGATATCAAAATAGTTAAGGAATGTTAGTGTTTACATCATCTGCACATGACGAACATTTACTGTGAGACTAGCCTGCAAACGCAGGCATATTTTGGCAAGCGAGTGAATTTTGATAAAGCAATCTTGGATTTAAACTTGCAAGAGGCTTGGGGAAAGATGAAAAGGCATCCTAGGGAGTAGGAGTGAGGCTAAAAGAGGAGTAAGGGGGAGGATCTACTCAACCACAAGCTAATACTGAAAACTCGTGAACACATGGAAAACGCCTGCACTGCAGGCTACAATGAGACTGCTTCTGAGCCCCACTCTACAATAACTATTGTTTAAAGTTCTAAAGATTGTTCAGAACTTAAAAGTTTTGAATAATCTCTCCCTTTTAGGATATAAGGATAAAACTGAATGTGATTATGAATTTGCATGGTTAAAATAATTCTACAGTGTAAGTTTCATATGTTCACTGTTGTTTTCTTTCAGTTCTAAGTACACTGAAGTGTTACTGGTCCAGAATTTCACTCGACTTCAAATCAGAGATTGCTTTCAGGATTTCTTTCTAATATTAAATTATGATTGTGCGTCCAAATAAAGCTAAACAACCACACAGTGTTCCCTAGGATACTCATTCCATCACTTCCGGAGTAAACTATTCCTTCCTGACCGTTTGTCTCCATTTAAATAACTTGAAAACAGCAGTTGTATCCCATCAAACACTTTGAAACTGTTGCCTTATTTGATAAAGATATTTGATAAAGATAATGATAAGGAAGTACCCCCCGGAAGGGTATTAATCGAGGTTACAAAGCAAAGCTGGTTCAATCAATAATCAAAGCTTTCAAACCGTTATCGCGTTTACCTTTTCTTGACAAGATATTCCTTTTTGCAACAACAAGAGTGTCGACTGTTCTAGTTTATTTGACTTTTACAGTTGCACCCGCCTAGCAACGATACGAAATATTTTTCATATCGTACGATAATCAAAACCAACAACGTTGCATGAGGAAAGCAATTGAAAGCAACAGAGATATCTGATAGCAGCGTTAACACTCTAAAGCTATTTACACATAATTGTATAAGCTTACTGAATTGAATTCAAGAATTCGTGATAAAATATCTTTGACTAAGTAATGTAAACTTAGATCTTACCAAGTTTTGGTCGGATGTGTTTGTGTACGCGTTCAGTGTACTTGACGTAAGATCCGTTCGCTTCCGAGTTCGGGTAAACCGGCTCGCTAAGCGTAGTTCTTTGTGTTCCACTGGTGGATTTTGCTGTACCTGGGTGGTCACTAGGTGCTGGTGTCGTTCCTGGTCTAGTTACAGCGGCTTTAATTGGGTCTTGCAATCCCAGACGTGTCAAATTAAAGAAAGCCATCGCTAACTAACGCGTCTGCAGACGACTCAATTTTGCCATAGCTGAGATCGATACGCACGTGTTGCTATGGTAAACAACCTCGTTTTCATTTCAGAAGTCTGGGATCTAACGCGATCAAAATGGCGGGCCAGCAAGAGGAGGTTTGTCATAAGATCTTGTCGAAATTTCCATCTGGAATATCCTTTGCTTTTGCTTATGGTTCGGGAATATTCCATCAAAAAGGAAATATTTCCTCGCAGAACATGCTAGATTTCGTATTTGTCCTTCAAAATGCTCGTAAGTGGCACGAGGACAACATGTACGGTAAACATCACGCCCATCATTACTCGTCACTCCGCTGGTTTGGTTCAAGGGCTTTAGTGCCATTGCAAGACAAACTCGGTGCAGGTGTGTACTACAATACTCTGGTACCAATGGAAGGAAGAATGATCAAGTATGGAACTATTAGCCAAGACAATTTTCTTCTAGACTTAAACGATTGGCAGTGGCTTTATTTGGCCGGACGTCTGCACAAACCAGTTCACTTGATACTGCGACCGAATGACGAAGATATTTTATCAGCTTTGAAGGCGAATTTAAATAGCGCTGTCACTGCAGCACTCCTTTGCCTTCCTGAATACTTCACAGAGGAACAGCTTTTCCTGAGGATTGCAGGATTGTCTTATGCTGGAGACTTTAGAATGGTTGTTGGCGAAAACAAGAATAAAGTTCAGAACATTGTTAGTTCAAATTTTGAATCTTTTCAAGAGCTTTATAGGCCAATTCTTTTGAATTCTGGTCAACTGCATTTTATTTCTTCTTCTGGAAAATATCACCAGGATCAGGCAAGTGACGTAATATTATCTCGACTAATGTCCTTACCCAAAAACTTACAGCTTAAAGTAGCTCAAGCTCTTGAAGGTAAAAAAGTCAAACCCTCTTTAGTTGAGAGTGCATTAGTCAAGGCTTCAAAAGATAGAGCTGACTGCTCCCAGTTAGTTAACAAAGGCGTGACATCTATTGTGAAAAGATCTAGTATTACTCAGAGTGTTAAAGGAATCTTTACTGCAGGAGGTCGTAAGACATTGATTTACAGTGGGCAAAAGCTTACAAAAATGATGAAAGGAATTTTTGGAAGATGAATTTCAGTTTTGATATTCAACTTTAAAGTTGGGCAATTTACATACAAGGGTTTATTGTGTTTTGATTGATGGCAGAAGTTATTAGAAATTAAATTACACTTTTAAGATGAAAACTGAGGTGATAATGGAGCTGCATTTTAAAGTGGTACTATGACGAAAATCGCATCTTTCCTATCGCAGCCATTTTAAAACATGAACAAGTAGCCTGTGTGGGAAGAAAAATGCTGTTTACGATATTCAAACATCTCTTTTCATTCCAGAGATATTCAAGTTTTTAAAATATGCAAATTAGCCCAGTGATGACATCATACACTCAACCAAATTTTGATCAAATATGATGAAAAAAGATATCTCAGTCAATTTGTATCAGAAATATTTGATTCTTTGCAGTAAGATCCTGCTAAATGTGCTCCACAATATGAGCTTAACAGTTTGGTTACCATGGCAACATACTGGGTTCCAGACCTCCCCAATATTAAAGGCATTTGTGGCCATCTTTGGCCTTCCATTTTGATATTTGCAAATGGTGCCTCACATGCTTTATCCAGCAAGCATATAAATATGTTAGCTCAAGTTTGTGGCCTCGTTTAATGTTAATTTGCGACCTGAAAATCACTAACATATTGAAATCAAGTGGGTGGGGACTGGAAACGAGTGAGTTGCCATGGGAACAGAATTTTTTATAGCCGTAGGTGTGTTTCTTGTAGAACTATTAACCCACCAAATTTCAATGGTCTGCACTGGAAATAATTGACCAATATAGCTCCACTTATATACTTGATATAAAATTGTGTTGAGTGTATGACATCATCAGTCATCTCATTTGCATATTTTACACATTTTTCAAACTTAAATATCTTAGGAACTAATACAGATATTTGCAAACAGTAAACGGCATTTTTATTCATGGAATTCTATGCGATACACCTAAAAAATCAAGGGGGAAAAATTTGATCATAGTACCACTTTGAAGTAAACTGCTGTTAGCTATTCTACATCATAAGCATAATTTATTTGAGCTCACTCTGAGTATTGCACCAGTATTTTTAAATGCAATGGGTCCACAGTAGAAACTTGTCCTTATTTGATCTGGTAATTATGAATAAAACTTGCTAAAAATATATTAAAATTTCTGCTCATTATGTTGTAGTAATTTGGAAATTATGCAATTTCTATAATTCTGAAACAGTTGCTAAAACTTTCGTTTAAAAATCATTTACAAGGTAGCAGTCTCCTCCCTTACAACCTTGTAGCTAATCTAAAAAAATTTCCTGTTAGAGAAATGACTTTTATCCAACGAACACAAAAGAGACTCATAAAGCTTTTGGGATTGCTTTGTAAATTGTTTCCTGAGAAGCTTGTAAGTCTTATTTGGCATTACATTGGGATACTTATTCTTTATTGGTTTCTAAAAGCCTTAATTTCTGCTGAAGCATTTTTTTCTGTTCCAACAATAACTATGGTTACGAGTATTCATTATATATCCTTAGCTTAGAAAATTGAAATGGTTCAACTAAAATGGAATATTTTCGTTTTCTTTATTGCGGTTCAAATTGCTCATGAAAACAGTTTAAATTGTATGGAAACACAGAGAAATATTTGAAGAGTATAGACAAATCTAGAAGAGATTTAAATCAGTTTACCATATGGGCCTAACAAGTACCCTGTCGCCAGGGCCGTAGACAGAAAAAATATGACTGAGGCAATGACCATGGTTTTAACCATTTTATTCCCCGGTATTTAGATCTGTTTTACTTTCCTGCTCCAAAAAAATAAATAAATAAATAACATAAACGATTGGCGCTTTCCATTTGTAAGAAGCTTGTAAGAAAACTTGAAATCAAATGGAATGTTCCATTCCGCTGGAAATGTTTTGGGAAAAAGACACGATTTGCTCTTTTCTCGGTTTTACCGTAATCGGGAAATCACCGTACCATTTGCTTTTCAATCTCTCTACATCCTCCTTAATGAAATAAGCAGTCGTTCTCGTGGAAACTGAAATGGAACAGTCCTTTGTACCGGAATGTTTTCAGATCCTGTCAAATAACACACGCTCGTCCGTCATTTTGTTTGTTGATAAGTAGTACTGTTCCATCCGACGAACAATTCTCAACAGTTGATCCAGGTAAGAAAGTGTTTCTTGTTAGAAAAATATGTTCTCGCCCCATGCCAGACGGCCTCGGCTAGATACAGTGTGGGGCCCAGTTCTCGGCCACTTTTTGTTCAGCGTTTATTTTTCGCGCCACAAATGAATCTGAATAAAAAGCAATTGTTTCCAAAGGTAGCTTGATTCCTTGTCTTCCGTTCTGCC
>Ga0126338_10004140_pt1 | contig 10275 bp, 6 predicted proteins | sample OrbCmetagenome_2_FD_92529 | JGI IMG/M metagenome (GOLD analysis project Ga0126338, IMG submission 92529) | Coral microbial communities from Petempiche,Puerto Morelos, Mexico - Orbicella C C metagenome | ecosystem: Host-associated > Invertebrates > Cnidaria > Coral | place: Petempiche,Puerto...
AAGGAGGCTCTAGCGGTTGTCTGGGCCTGTGAGAGATTTCATCTCTACCTTACTGGGTTACAGTAATTTCAACTTGTCACCGACTGTGAGCTCTGAAAGCTGTCTACGGTTCTAGGTCTAAACCATTGGCCAGAGTTGAGAGATGGGTTCTGCGTCTGATGCCTTTCAGGTGCACAGCGTGCGTCATGTAACTTTAGGCCAGAACATAGCTGATTGCCTAAGTCGTTTGACAAAGATACCAGCTTCACCTCGTGGTGTAACCGAAGAGTACGTTAGAATGGTACCAGATAACGCAACACAACGCGCGATTAACACTAGAGAGATAGAGAGAGCTTCTGCTGAGGATGAGGAACTGTCGTTGTTGGAGGACGGGGGACTGGTCCGCGAAATCCGAACCAAGATGCCAGAGTTCGAAGGCGATGAAGAGGAGGAAAGGTCAGGTACCACTGATCAGCAGGCATGAGATCAGGATGCAGAGAGGAAAATGCGAGGGGCTGAAACTGCAAATAAGAGAGCTGCAGAGTAAGACGTAGCAGAAGGAGACAAAGTGCTGTTGTTGCGAAGGAAACAAAACAAGCTGTCTACAACATATGATCCAGACCCATACAGTGTAGTGTCCAAGAAAGGAGACATTGAACGAGGTGAAAACCTACTCAAGAGGAATGTAGGCTGTGTGAAGAGGTTCAAAGGACCCACACCACAGACTCGGCAGCCACAGCATGTGGGAATATAACCATTAGCGCAGCCATTGGTTCAGCAACCAGTAACAGAACTAGCTACCCTTCCTGTTCCTGAACCGGTTGAAGTCTCATCGCAGGAACCAGATGAGTGACCAAGCCTATACTGGAACCGCCACCACAACCCGTTGTTGTCCGGGTACCAGAACGAACCAGTAAACCTCGAAGATCGACGCGGCAAAGAAAAGAGCCAAGGTGGCTCAAGGACTATGTCACGTGAAAGGATAAGCTAAGCTACTTAAGATAGTTGTTGATATGACTGAAACATGAAGACTATGATAAACTTGGAGTTCTAACTATGGCGTTATTCGTTGAACAAGAGACTATAAGTTTTTCATTTTGAAACAGTCTTTTATTAGCACTGGATTTTGTATCCTTTACTTGTTATAGTTTATACTTTATACCTGATTTTGTCTAACCTTTCATCGTACCATTGCATTTATTTAAAAAGAGGGGAGATGTAGTGATTGTAACTGGGTTGCCTGTGCAAGCCCAGCCCTAAGGCATTGTGGGTAGTACAATAAAGGAAGATGGTGGCTTGAAAACGGGTGTGTGTTTTCTTGTGTGGAATCTGCCTGCATTGAGGACCTGTCTGGTGTTCAGACATTACAGTAATAAAAACTAAAGGATACTAAACAAGTGAGATAAATTGTCTTCAAGTACACTGAGCAAGATCAGTAATATTTATTATTATGAATTGTCCTTGTTGTTTCATCTCTCCCCTAGCCTACTTTATTTCTCAATCAAGATTGACTGATCATAAGACTCATTCACAGGTGAGGTTAACAAAACTTTGTAGAACTAAAAATATTTCTCCAGTTAGACAATTTCTTTACTTTTCCCTCTAACTGCATGTACACATTTTAAAAACTGTAAGTACATATAAATATATTTAATATACTTCCCAATAATGTGCTTTTCAAAGTGGCAATTACAAGTTTTCCATCTCAAATCATGTTTTGTTGATATTACAGTGATCGACAATGCACACAGTCCACTTTTCAATTTCACCCACCAATCAAGATTCTGGGTTCCCACCAAACGTCCCAAAGAACATTCTGCCACTCTTATATGGGAATCCCCATACTGGAATCTTTCAGTTACTTGTAAGCGTAAGTTACATTCTAGTGATGAAATCTAGTTAGTAGAATTCTACTAATGATTCAATATGAGTGGTTGAGTACACTATCGGCATCAACTGATCATCATGCATGTCTTTACGTAAGGACTCTATCATGCGGCATGCCTGAAAACTAAAGACGAAATGAATTTATTTATTGAAATTTCCAACCACTATGGGGTACTTGGAGTTTTCGCATTTTCAAAAAGATATCCTTTTTGGATGAGAGTAAATTTATATGCGTGCAAACAATATTCTATATATGAAAACCAAATCTTGCAAATCTCTGAAATCTCTGCAACCACTTGCCGTTTTACTGTACTGTAGTTTTCCTTTAGTTAGCTTTCAGCCTGAAAACTACTTCTTCGTCCTATCTTCTAATGAGGTCCATATGGGAGGGTGAATTCATTACATTTTCATCTAAAGAACTGTAACTAAAAGATTCGTTTCATGAGCTTCTTCGCTGAGCATGCCGGCACTATTGTCTGGCAGCCCACGGGCATTTTCTCGCCTGATAGCTAGTGCTCATCATTTTGGCAAATGATGACAAAAGAAAATTTAGTGCTAAACTATACCAGCCTTCGATACGTGATAGTTGTCTCCAAAAATGGCTCCAGACGTTTTCTCGTTTTTTCCAAAGTTTTGGAGGAACATTTTAGAACATTACTCGATAATATTAAATTTATGATATTAAATAATGGAGACTCGACGATAAGCAACTTTAACCACATATACAGCTGCTGTAACTTCTCAAATGAGAGTTAAGTTCAAGCACAAAGGGTGAAGTTTAATACTACTACTTATATGTTGAGTTATAACTGGAAATTGTTATTTGAGGGAAATAAAGTTAAAACAAAATTTGTACTAAAAAAATAGATTATGCCCTCTCGATTTCTATGAAGTGATAATTAAATTGCCCTTTGGCTTCATCAACTACCTCCTGAAAGAATTCTTGAGCTCATAATCCATGTAATATTAATAACTAATTAGTTTTAATGTGAGCTGCAACATTACACTAATTGTATTTAGCCTCTAATGTTCCTATCCTGTGGTGGTTTAGTTTGGTTCTGAATGAGGACTGAAGCTGTGTTTACAGAGGCCCCAGCCATTTCTACAAGCATAGCAAGCAAGTTATTAAAAAATTGATGATGTACTATTACTTAACTCTTATGTCCTTAGTATGGCCATTGTTATAAGACCTAAAAATAAATGGCATGCATGAATGTTAATCATCAAATATTCTTTACAACTGCTTCAAAAAATATATTAGCTTGAGAAGTGTGAGTGTTTCATCTGTCACTAGTTTAATTTCCAAGTGTGAGTACACACAGACACTGTGTATACAATCATGATGAAATCAGATTGCTGGACTTCATGTGTATCGGTGAGAAGGTGAAAAAGGTTCTATTCGCTCACATAAGCTGGAAGTGAGATCCCAAACAACTGTTCATATTGGGAACAATTATTACTTCCTTTCAATATTTTGAATGAAATACTGAGAAAATATTGTGAATAATTTCCAATAAAACCACTTTTGATATAAGTTGATGTCTTTTATCAATATAACTACACACAATTGTATTATTTCTATCAGAGTGTTTAAGAAACAAAGACCAAAAATGTGTGACAAACTCACGTCTAGAGGTGCCAGTAGAGAATCCCACAACTTACAATTTAAAGAAAATTTCACCTGGTCCTGTCGTTTTATTGACAGAATCAAGTCTGGCTTTAAAACATTCTTTCTGTGTGTTCAATCTTTCTACAGCTGTAGGTATATTTTTTCCTTTCAACTACAACAGTACTGTGGTCTGAAAGATTTACCATAGTTCATTTAGGAATGATTCAGCCAGCTTACCTAAGATAAAAGCAGCCAATAACTTCTGATTGACAGATAACAGAAGATAGTGAGGCAGATCTGACTGCTTTTCACTTTCCAATGGTAACATGAGAGCGATAATACAGACAACAGCCATTATTATCACCCACAAACTGGGACCCTGCTGATCAGCAATTCCTGTAAAATAAACAAAAATGTTAGTGCAGTTGAATCCTTATTATGAAGCCACCACGTATTAATATGCATGTAAATGTGATTCCTCAGAAATAAAAATTGCCTATGTAACTGTGCTGACATTCATACCTGTGCTGCCATTGAACAGTAATCACACATGTTATTTAATCCATTTACGTTATATTTTATAGTAGCAGGAAGCAAATTTTAAATGGCAATTATTAAACTCAAAACGTGAACTCCTCAAGTTGTTGTTTCCAAGGACATAATAACTATGTGCATAATTAATTGCATCCTTGATCGACAATATTGAAATTTTACCTGCTACTTTAAAATTTGATGATAATGACAGTAATTATAATTAATAACTGTTTTAGATAGAATTGGATATTAATTTTTAAAATTATCAAAAACCATGAATTTGTTAAACTAAGTTGAACATTTCAAAAGGTGCAATCAGTTTAATACCTCCTGGATTTACTTTGTGGATAATGCAGCTTCCCAGAGGCTACATCACTAGCGGGTAGAGAGTATTTCACCATATCCAACCCCACCCCTGGGGGGTACTTACTTCTGCCTGAAAGGGGTACCTTTTTCAGGTTTCAAGTATGTAAAAGGGTAGGGATTTCACAAGCTGAGGTATGTGAACGGGAAGAAAATCTATCACATATTTAAAGAGCCTTTAATTAAAATATTTTGAAGAGACACCTTGTGGCTGTATCTGGTAATGTTTTATGCTCTCCTGTAATATTGTTCATTTAACTTTGTTCCAAGGGTTTAGGAAAGGATGCAGTGTTCTTAAGTAGGTATGTCAAAGGGATACCTTTTTTCAATAAAAGGTATATGAAAGGGTAGCCTCCTATGCAGACACTCTTTGGGCTTGTCATGCAATCTTCCTTCCCCATGAACGTCTGCTGAAACCAAGGGTACATTCCTTTCCCTTTGTTTACTCGCGTTCTGATCAGGGCTGTGGACTTTCGGCCTCAATATTGCAAGAGACTTCAACGGATACCAGCGTGGCCTTTCAACGAGTATCTGGACATTAAAACCTTCGATCCAAATAACTTATCTGTAAAAAGCTACAGAGTGTTACGTGAAGAAAGAGATAGACGTATTCGTACGTAGACATTTGTTAATTTGGTTAGTTCCTCTCAAATGCTGAAGCCTGCGCGAAGTCTGCTTGGAACTTGAGAAATGATCCCAAGACGCCAAAATATGTGGCCTTTCATTGAGTTTGTGAGAAATTTACGATATTATGTTTAAATCAGTGACCCTTGAGAAACTATAGTGTATTTTGGCGTGAAAAAGATGAAGTGCTCATAAATCTACGAACTTGGATGGGATCAGAGTTTCATTTGAGAATGTTGCCGTTGACGTGAAGGAAACAGTTTGTGTCGCAGTTCTCGCCTCAAGGGAGCCTTTTTACTACACAACGAGCTGGCACTGATTGGCTCCAAATAATTTTCATGTGATCCCCAGCTCAGCTTTACCACAAAGGGTAAGGAATGTGCTGTTTTTTTCAGCAGACATTCGAGGGGGAAGAAGATCGCACAAGGAGCCCAAAGAGCGTCTGCGTAGGAGGCTAATGAAAGGGGTACCTTTTCTGTCTAAATGGTATACAAAAAGGTAGGGGGTTAGACCTCGGGGTGCGGCCTTCCCATATAAAACTTTGTGAAGTAACCCCCTTCCCTCCATCCTGGGATCCACCCCTTGAACAAAAAGGGTATTAGAAAATCATATTTATAGAATCGAATCAATTAACATACTAAAGCATATTTGGGAAGTTTGCAGGGTATAGCTCAAACCAAACTCAGCAAAGCTTATCCCAAAATTCTGCACGGAGTATTCTGATGCCGTGGATTCTCACAACAACCTGATTGCAACAAAGAAACAACAGTGTATGAAAAAATATTGCTGACAGCTGATGACTTTGTGAAGAAATTAGAGATATTCACCTGAGGCAGTAAAGTGCTCTGTAATGACACTACTGTTTCCTGTTCTCTGTAATCTCTTTAAAGATCTTCCCTCTTCTCTGGTCTAAGATGAAATATTGCTAGGTTACATTTCACTAACAACAAATAAATCAATATCCTTGTTGTGATGAGCTTGCACTTAAACTACAGTTTACTACTACTCCTAGCGCCTAATAACTGGAACCCCCAGTAACACAAATCTTGCACCAACTTGAACCAATTATTATGAGTAAAGTTGTTAGAATTCTCTAGGATTTGCTAGTAACATTTGCTTACCTGCAGTATCTTAAATCTTCGATAAATCAATCCTCTTGCTAAATCAAAGACTGAGATTTTTTACCTTCAAATCAATTTCTTTTGAATTCCACCCTCAATTACTTGAAGCTCATTTGTCAAAGTTCAATCAGTCAAAGCTCTCCAGAATCACTGAGAGAAATAGATTGGTTGCATAGCATTGTAGACTATTTTTATTAACAGATAAAACAGACTATTTATTATAATTACAGTCGCTTGCAGTGTGTCAAGTTAGTTATTTTCGAGAGGAAGAAGGTATAAAAATTTTTTCATTGAAAGGAAAATACTTATGGTTCTTCCTTAGCGATTCAATTCAGGGAAAGCCTTTGTGGTTTTTCCTTCACAAACCTACGTGATATTGTGAGTGCAAAAGCAATCGATATAAACGAATGATTTAAGGCTCCAGACAATTTTTTTTTTTTTAACACAAGAAACAGAAAGACAAACGTTACCTTCGGTAAATGTTTCCTTGACAGAAAAAGAAAAAAAAACAATGAAAAAGAAAAGGAAAAATAAACAGTAGACACCACTGGGATTCGAACTCCCAACCTCCCACATGGAGAGCCAGCGCTTATCACCCTGAGCTACTTGTACATAAGTTACCAATGGGTGAAAGTATTAATCTTTGGATTACATACTGCAGGCTCAAGTTTCTTGCTCAGTCTATACCTCACTTTTGACCAAACAAAATTATCTTGCCATTTTTGACTACAGCACAAGGAAGACATGTACAGATACATGTAATGTAAAACGTGTTGGCAGGCCTGAGTAACAAACAGTTTCCTAACATTGAACTTTTTCATTCTGCAAATATCACAACACACCCCTGAATGGAAAAAGGCTTTATGAGCTTGTTTGAAAGCTAGACTGCCCTCAGATCACAAGTAGTTCCTTAATGAGCAATGCCTCATAACACCCTTTCATAATTTATTTTCCAAGTTCAGTGGCTCACAGCCACATTGATTCTTTTCCTATCCATTGCCTTCAGCCACTTTGATAGTAATATTAATAACCACCCTTTTTTATTTCAACTTCTTTGGGGTATTTCTGCCCCCAAAAACTATTTTCACTGTTGTGCAATGTTATTCACGAGAATACATGTATCTAAAGATGACTGTGGATAGACAACATAATTATGTCTTGAAAAACTAAAGCCATGTTGCTCTTTGAGAAATTGTCTATAAAAAGGGCAAAACTTAGGGTTAGGGTTAAGGTAATTGAAATCATTCAAAATTCCAACTTGGAATGGACTTCCTTTGATGTTGTCGATCTGTTCTCTTGCAATATCTTTTAATTGCTCATATAGGGTAACTGTTACCCCATAGGAGATAACTTATTAACTAACTGTTATTATTTCCATCCAGAATTGAGTTTTTCCGATCAAATGTTTTGGCTTTGAAATAAAATTGGCTGCCATATTACTAGTTTTTTTGAGTGATTGCAGAAGCAATGGTTAGAAGTTAAGCAGTGTCAATACTCAAATTTACTAGTGAAAATGCTGTAAATTTGGTTGGCTGAGCTAGCGTACACTATTAGCCGTTTGTAGTTTACCACTAAATTTCTGTTATTTCGATTGGCTTAAATTGATCCTGAGTAATGTGATTGCATTCATCTGTGGTGGGCCATTATCAGCCTTTATAGTTCACCACTAAATTTTCTGTGATAATTTGTGATTTGCTCAAAACAGTATATCCAGCACTTTCCAAGACTTAGATTTTGATGGCTCACTATAACCACTCTTTTCAGTTGAGGCCACAATAATGGGAGTTGAGCTGCATTTGTGCCAGCCTGCACCATCCCTTCTCCTCAATACTCAGTCTAATCTGTTTCTTTTTACAAAACTAGTAGTAATCAAAGATTAGGAGTGCGTTTGTTTTCTACGCCTGTGATTAAGTTAAATAGCTGTTTGTTGCTGAAATCATTATCTTTGTGAACAGCTGAAGTTTTATAGACAGATGTAACATAATGACAAAGTCCACTATTTTTGGGTAGATTACAGTCAAACCTCTAAAAAGCAGCCACTCTGGGGGACGAGACAACTGGCTGCTTCTTAGAGGTATAAAACAAAACAAGATCAATCTTGGGATGGCAAAAAGCTGACCATGGCTGCTTAAGAGAGGTGGCCATTGAATAGAGGTTTTTATTACAGTGTACAGCTGACAATCTTTTCTGGGATTTTGGCCGCTGGCAGCCAAATAAAAGTTGGTTGCTTAATAAGGGGCTGCTTAATAGAGGTTTGGCTGTATTTTGATTTCCTTGCTTTATTGTTGACACGTTGTGTGACGGCTCCAGTTTCGGTAAGTCATGAGTTTAATAGAACATTTGCCCTCAAAATTCATGCTAGAATCTCCTCATTTTTACTTTTACTGGCAATTTTTAAGCATAAAGGTTAATTTTTAAAAGTATACTTGTGTTACATCTGGTATTCTAAGCTGGAAGCGCAAATATCAGCTAGCATTTACACTCATGTGCCAGTTTATCCATGGGTTATCATAAACAAACTCTGTGCGACTGGCAACTGATTCGAATACTTCCGCTGATGAATAGAAATAATCAGCATTTACATTGCTGTTCCTTAGTTCTGGCTTACTCTTATAGATCTTGACTTGAGAGGACTCTGCCATCAATTCAATTTTGAGCTTCGTTGGATAATGAACTATTTTTGGCCACTGGAACTAAGTAATTAAAGTCAACAAAATTTGTTTATGAGGCAGGAAATATAAGTGATAGAATCTGACGTTTCAGTGCATCTTGTGCAAATTCGCTTAAACTTAGCTTCTTCACAAACCACTTTTTATCTTTAATTATGTAACCTTGATAATGGCACAAGATGGGTGATGGACAAAACACTGACCACCAGTCCATGGACTACCCAAATGGACTACCCTGAAATGGACTAACCTTCAAAATAATATTCCAAATAAGTACTATTTAATGTTCTTAGCTGCTAGTATAGCTGGTAGTATACTTAAATTACACATAACTTCCACTTATGATCATCTTGTACAGCCTCTAACCACCATTTTGAATAATTATACTTTGAATAAAAAATTGCTGAACATAAAATGGTGTGAAAAGCGTAAATTCAAACCAAATTTCATCATTTAATTATCAATGGCTGTTATCAATCAGAGGTACCAATCAGTATCAGGATCATACAAGTGTAAACATAATAACTTGAAAAGCGACTGAGATGTGAGTGAAGAACCCAGTCTAATATTTGATTTAGGAATAGCGCATTACTAAATGTAAATGTCACACGATGATTTTCAGTTTTATTCCATACGATTCAGTCAGCCACTACACATGCACAAGCTAAAAGATGACATGATAGGAGGTGACAAGAATAATGGCTGAATAGTAAACCTTCCTGGAACAATGACAAATTAACAAGGTAGTCAGAACATTCAATTCCTTTCCATCTATTAATAGCCCTTAATTGTTCCCAAATAATTTGGAGGCAAACAGCCTGAATCTGAATGTTTACAATGCACTTGAGAAAAATACTGGTTGCTGGCGTTGTTGTTGTTGTTGTTGTTGTTATTATTATTATTATTATATTATGCTGGCGTTATTATATTATTTTTAGGGTTAGTCCATTCGGGTAGTCAATGGACGGGGGTCAGTGTTTTGTCCATCACCCGTAAGATGTACTGAAACGTTGGTTTCTATCCCTTATATTTCTTGTCTCATGTATTTCCAAATCTTTTCTTATAAAATTTGTTTACTGGACTCAAAATATAGCCAATGAAATATAGCTCTTCCCATGGTTAACATCCCAAAGCCAAGGTAATTCAAAGTCAGAACAAATAATTGTTGTCCCAGTTATGTAACAAAAGCACATCATGTCGCATCCTGACAAAAGAGGCCACTTACGGTCCAGAATCAAAACACGTACTTTGCAATGATGTTATTTGTCTTCACCCAGCCAAAAAATATCACTTTAGACTGCACTGGGACTGCATTCCCTTCTTTGTTGAATGCAATCAGAGTGAAAAACCAGTTCAAAGAACACTCCAAAACATTGAAAACAAAGAAAGAAGCCACAAAAGAGAACAAGAATGACATAGCAGATGGACACGGCTATTGGATGGACATTCAGCACATGGTTTGGCAATGATGTCATTCATTTTTGCCCCT
>Ga0126338_10004141_pt1 | contig 10274 bp, 6 predicted proteins | sample OrbCmetagenome_2_FD_92529 | JGI IMG/M metagenome (GOLD analysis project Ga0126338, IMG submission 92529) | Coral microbial communities from Petempiche,Puerto Morelos, Mexico - Orbicella C C metagenome | ecosystem: Host-associated > Invertebrates > Cnidaria > Coral | place: Petempiche,Puerto...
CGGAACGATCAAGTTACAGTCGAATGCGCTTGTGACGCTCCCGTCAAGCGCACGTGAAATTCTCATGACTTCATTGAAACCGAGTTGCCTTAAGCCTCTCTATCAAAGCGAGGCCTGGTGCACCACCATGATATGAAAATGAGTTTAATTTGCTTGTGAATGAAATTTCATTTTCATATGAAAGGATCAGACTGAAAGGATAGGCACAGACTCGCTTTGAGAAAGAGGCTAAAGGTAAAATGGCCTATTTATGGTCGATTTATGGTGTTCCAAGTTGGGGCAAGTCACCAAACCAAAAGTCTCAGAAATTTTAGTGGAAATTGAATCGAATTAACAAATTGAAGTCAGTTTTTTATGCGTCTGTTCTCTTATTGATGATAAATTGCGTTATAACATTGTCAAAGTGGCTGTGGAACCACGAGCCACAGGCGAGTGGTTTCGCAGTAAACTTTCACAATGTTATGACGAAATTTATCATCGAAAAGAGGACAGACGCATAAAAAACTGACGTCAATTTGTTTTTTACAATAACAAGACCCCAAAATGGTCAAATACCGGGGATAAATGCGGAGAAAAGACACCGTAAACTTGCTGTAAACAAAAATAAGTGAATTTTATTCAAAATGACGCGAACATTGTCAATGGCTTTTCTGGCTTTTTGATTGGCTACTTAAAAAAGTCCATAAAATCTCATTGGTTAAAATGTTGACAGTTTGACAGCTGAAAGTTGAACTTGAAAGCTTGCATAAATTAAAATTCTATCCGTCTGTACTTTTATTGATGTTAAAAATGAGCCAATCAGCGCGCGAGAAATAAGACAGTTATTGTAAAACATTAATTTTCCAGATACTCAGTCTGGAATTTGTGGACTACTTTGAAGTCGGACAATTTTTCACCATGGGTGCAGTTTTCAGACATTCAGCCTCCCTTTATGAGAAAACAAAAATCCGAACTATAAACAGTATCTCTTTCGGTTGTTTTGCAAATTTTAGATAGACTTTATGAAACAGTCATCCCAATACAACTGGTTCTTCCCGACAAGCAGATAGCAATTTGGTGTTCATCGGTTTCCTATCAATTAAGCAAACGCAGTCCTAATTAATATGTGTATTTTCCCCGTTTTTCTGGCTCCTGATTAAGGTACAGAAATCATTTTTCTGGTTACTCCGATAAAGATCATAAACAAGTCATTTTGCCACCGAGATGACTTAATTACAATCTCAGGTTTCGGTTTCTTTAGCACTCACCCACCCGCTAAAACCCGCTCGGGAAGTTTTGTACGCAGAGGCTCCGCCCTTACTCTTTTACAAAACATTTTTGATAGAAAACGGTAACCCATTCATATAAATTCCATAGGAAACGTTGGACCTTTTATATACTTAAAGTAGAAAAATTCTGCATTCCTTCTCCAACTTTTTTCCAACTCAGCCGTTAGGTTAGTCTACGTTTTCGACTGCGCGAAACAAAAGCTGGAAACCCGTCCGTGTTCACAGGCTACAATTACATAAATATAAATGGCATATTATCCTGTCTTCTTGTATACTTCAACTCGTGACACCCTCATCCTCACTGAAACAGTCCACCTCGCCAACGCTTTCCTGCTTTCCTTTACCAGAAATGATTTGAGACCTTTCTGTGGCAGCGGTACATTCTTTGGACTTCAGCAAACCTCTTTCCATCGCGTGCGCTTCAAAATAGTTTTAGCCTGTCCGAGAGCCTGGAACAGGCTCAAATAGTTTTGGACTAAATTGCGTTGTTCCAGGTCCTTTTCATTCAATTCATAGTTTGGAAAACTTCAATGCATACGCGAGGAACAGTTTTCACCACCCCATGTTATTTTTTAACTCGGCCTCATCATTATACAAGGCTTCATGACTACCGAGCACAATTACATACAAACATCTCAGGTACAAAGCCTTACACGCCGAACATTTTTTCCCGAGAAATATTTCAATACTTGTAAAAAACAAAACTCATTGGTAGTAATTTCTAGCAACCATTAGAATCAGCTGACCGAAAATTCGGTTTGCCTTTTTTGAGTATCTTCGTCTCACATTCGACCCGAATTTTTCATACCGATGACATACAGAGACCCAAGAAGTGTTTGATTGGCTGCTTCCAGCGAAAAGTCCGTTAAGGATCCCTTTCGGAGCCTGAGGCATATTAACCAATCCAAAGATATGAACACTCGTAGAAATTGTCACGCCAGCAGGATGTCACCCCAACCAAGATGTCATTTCTGTTGAATACGCCAATGGCTCTACAAACGGCAAAAAAGGTTAAGTCTGCATACAAGCCAAGTGACCCATCAGACCGGAGCTTATCCCGGTTTAAGTAGCATGAAGCGAATAGGAGTATTTCTACTCCCCCCTGGAGAGGATGCTAGTCCATCGCAGGGTTACCCCCGGCATTAAATTCGCCGGTACCCATTTATATACCTAGTTGAAAAGGGGCACTGTGAGGTTGAATGTCTTGCCCAAGAACACAACACAATGTCTGGCTAGGGTTCGAACCCAGACCGCTCGATACGGAGACGAGCGCACTAACCATGACGCCACCGCGCTTCCCAAACGTGCCCAGGCTAAATATGCAATGACAGCGTTTAATTCCGTCGGCGATCGCCTTCCACAGACTACGCAGAACCTGTAATCATTTCACGTTCTTGTTTTGGGGAGGACAGTAAAGAATTGTACAAAGATTTATAACGCACATGCACGGCTATTGTTTTGCTAATTAAATCTTTTGTTTGGTGACGTTCTCGTTTCCGTCGTTGTCGTGGTTTGTTTAAAGGAGAAGGTCACTCCGAAAAGCTTTCTTTTTTGTCTCCATCTAGAGCGAGTAAACATTGGGTTTTTCCACTCACTGAAGTTTCAGCCTCTGAAGTGCCTGCTATCCTGAAGAAAGTCGTCTTGAAGGAAGCCCAAACTACTTCAGTATCTTCACTGCTATCATTTTCGCGGTTTGGAGCACGTTTGGCTTGAAATAATACGGCTCAAGAACAGCCATTTGAACAAAATCTCGTGGACGGAATGACGTCACGAAAACGCGGCCAGGCTGCTGAGTACTGTTCAAAATGGCGGCAACTGTGTCCAATTCTGGGCTTCTTTGGAGACGCATTTCATTGATAAGGAAAACCTAGAGGCTGAAACTTCGGTGAGTGGCTAAACGTATAATTAGTGCGAGGTTTTTTAATGAACGTTGCCAAAAAACAAAAAACCGTCTCCTTTTAAGCTCCTTATTTCCAGATCTCGGACCTTCGAATAAGACTGAGTAGTTCATAAAACTAAGTACCACGAGGAATGTAATTTATCATAAACCCGGTATACTGAACAGAAGTACTCGTTCTTCTGGATCCTTTTTAATTTTTCCGAGGAATTTTGCTTTTTTTCCAAACTTTATTTACAATTTTACAATGTCTAAATTACTCACATCACTAGCATTACTTTCAATGCGTACAATACAAAGGCTATTTACAGTACTAACATTACTCACTATTATAATACTATGCTTTATTATCCAACTGCAGCGAAAACCGTCCAAATAACAGTACAACTATACAACGATATTGTACAGTTATTTGTACAGTAGCAAACATGTTTGCCGGACTGGTCGGCGCGCGCACGCAAAACTGTCACACTCTCCCTCTCTCACTGATATATATTGACTACAGCAGTTGGATACTAAATCTCTTATTAAACTCGTTGTTTGTATTTTGACTCGCCTTACGTGCTCGTCAAAATACGGCGCAACTCGTAAAAATATACAGCGATACTACACACCAAAACATCTAGTGAGATACATATCTTCTGGTTTCTTATTCCGGACGAGACCGTGCTACAACTTACTCTCATGTCGTGCTCGTCCGGTAACACCCCACGCGGTTTTATTGAGCTAATAAATCAAAATATGTTTTATTGCTTAAAATAATGTCGACACGGATATACCATGGCCGCGAATCATGACCAGCATTTATATGCACTGATTTGACTAATTGAACCCAAGCTTGAATTTAACTATTGGCCATTCGAAAACCACTACAATACTGTAACGTTCTTTACAACGTTAGAAAAAACTTCTTCATTTAAGAAATATGAAATAGTTTTTATTTCTTTCGGGTTATGAAAAAAGTTTTGGGAGAGCGAGAAATGCTGTCGGAATGCTCTGGTCCGAACACTCCGCTGGCTAGTTTTGAGCGAAGGTAAAAATCTCTTTGCTCGGGTCATTGTCACCTAAACATTAACTGGTTCTTTTTTTTATAGAGTTACTAGTGATGATACGGCTTTTAGCGAGAGCAACCTTATATCCTGTTTTCTAAAGGCTTCTTATCCTTCTGAGCTAGATTCTGTGCTACATGTACATTGTTAACTACAAATTAATTGTCAGATTATTTTTAAACCTCTATAAAATACTATGATACTCTCCGAAGGTTTTTCTATTTGTAGATCATTTCTCGAAAAGTTTGTAAATCATCTCGTCAGTTCGGGTTTCAATCTTCTTTCTCTGATCTTTACGAAAGCACCTTGCTTAGAGACACAGTATCTGACACAATGAGCTAGTGTCACTGTGGATCCAAAACATTAATGATCTCTTCCATAGTTGGTCTCGCCTCAGGCTCATAGTTAATACAGCGCAGTATAAGGTCTAGAAAAAAGGGATCCGTTACCAGGGCTACTTGCTCCTCACGCCGTTTGAGATCTGGTAATTCCCGGTTGCACATTTCACAGAGAAGAACACCATAACTGTACACATCCATCTGTTGGGAATAAAGTTAATAAACAATCATCAGGTGAAGGAACGTAATGTTGGTCATAGTAGCTTGGCTTGGGGGATCTGGGGGAGAGCGGTGTGTAGGATGAATGATGGTATTATCATAGAGGGGTAAATGCGAGACTTTGCGAGACCACGAGGTTAGCGTTTTTCTTTGCGAGCCCGAGACATTTTGATTTCTTCAATTGCGAGACCGAGACTTTAAAGTGTTTTAAATGCGAACTCAAGACGTTCAGGTTCTATGATGTTGTGATGTCATTTAACTTTACTAAAAAAAATAAACAAATCGGTACTTCGCGACTTTCTTAGCCTTGAGAAAAATCGAGACTGCGAGACGCACATAACTGCTAGAAAACGAGACTGCGAGACCCGTGAAATTCGGTCAAAATTTTGCGAGACTCATGGTTTTTGAAGGACCATTCGCTACCCTTTCATAGTAGTGAAAAACGCCCTTTTAGACCCGGAAGAAGCCTGGCTTCTAAAATGATAATTAACTGCGCTATCTCTGGATGAATTTAGTATTTAGTTACACCGGGAGACAATTGGCCCTTGCACAATTGCTCCCAAGCAAATGAGCGATGAGGTCACAAACTCCCGACACACTTCAGAATAGTCACGCCAGCACAGGAATTTCTCTCCTAGTCAGCCAGAGGGCGGCACTCATAATTTACAGGGCGAGACGTGTGCTCAAGTCTTTGTGACCAGCGTCCGAGTTCTTAAAAGCGTGTCCATGAGAAAACCAGGCAGAACCAGGCAGGAGGTGATACAGCTCAAACCACCGTTTTCGTTCAAACTTGGCACAAATGTTGGGTTTGGCGAGTGAATGATTATGGCAAAAAAGTAGGTCAAAATATTTTGTTCCCTTCAGGTGAGGAGGACCCTCTGTAAAAATGGCCATATGACACCTATTTATGCATGTTTAATTAGCTGTCTTTGATTTATTATTATTTCTACAAAAAGGAAAGCCATTAGTGTAAAAAAGAAATCTACTAGATCATGTTTTATAATTATCGAACTTAAAGCCCAGTAATTTTAACTAAGCAATTTGATTTCTGTCGGTGGCTGCGTCTTAAGTAAGGCCCAGTTCAGACGCCGAACTTTTCATGTGCCGAACCTAATGCATAAATTATTGTAACGTATTAAACAAGTAGTTTTCACTTTGCCTGAAAATCGCTGATATTTCGATGTGATTTGGTTTAAACTAAATAAAGTTCGGCGAATTAAGTTCGACGCCTGAATTAACAGGTGTACTTTTGATAATTTGGGTCGGTCCAAATTCGAATTAAGTTCGGCTCATGAAAAGTTCGGCGTCTGAACTGGGCCTAAGAGCACTTGAACTTTGTAATTTTGTATCGAAGCCTACTTACTTGCCCAGACATGTTCCGCATAAATTAAGAAGTTTCGAGCGCATTCTTGACTAGTAGTTTTAAAAATAGGCCGAAAATGCGCACTCTATACTATTAAGAGAGTAGTTTCAAATAAAGTTGATAAACTAGGCAAGGGGCCCTTTCCATTCAACCAAAAATTCCGAAATTTTCGAAACGGGGACAAAGGGTACGAAAATTTCCTGGGAAGGGTTCCAGAAAATCCGGAAATTGCTGAATTTCCGAAAAGCGAACCATTCAACCGAAAATTCAGGAAATTTTAAATGGAACGGAAATTTCCAGAAATAACGCGCGTACGAATTTTTTCACAAAGGACACCCGCGAAGGTGGGAAGCAAGAAAATATGGATGGCCGAAATATAATACGTTAAAAGACACTATTCAATTCATTACTGTCCCATGACAGATTGTCGCGCGTTTGTTTGTGGTTGAATACCTATGTTACTTTTCAAACAATGTATAGAAGTTTTCTAGTCACATTATCCAGGGTGAAAAGTAAAAATTGACAATAAAGTTGACAGTTACTTGTGATAATACATTGTTCATGGCTAGTCTTACGCAGCTCGTTCCGTCCCGGCCAAGGGACTCATCAGAGAACTTTCTGCTTGGCAAACTCGTTGGGCATCGCGCCCAAAGTCCCGTTCGCTAACAAAACTAATGACAGCAATCTCGCCTTATATCGCATAAGGATTCCCGACCGCACAAATTCACGAGTGAAAATTGCCAAGCAGAAAGGTCTCTGATGAGTTCCTTGGCCGGGACGAAACGAGCTGCGTAAGACTAGCCACGAACAATGTATTATCACAAGTAACTGTTAACTTTACTATAACATCAGTCAACCGATCGATCTGTATGAGACTGTTCTGTGCCTGTACGATACAAGAATTTCTGTAGCTTCAAATTTCCAAGTTTCTGGGTTCTGCCAACCGGGTGTAGTATGCTCCGAATATGGTTCTATTTCTTAGCCATTCACGCGTCCAAATTTTGCGTTTTTTCGTCTTTCTTGTCGACGCTACATAATGACAGCGACAACGCATGAAGCACAAAGCGACAGAAACATTTCCTCGTCTGCCATTTCAACTTGGCGCCAAAATGTGTGGTTGAAAGTGAAGAATGATCATCGCAGTAAATTTTCCAATTTAACTGAGCAATTGGAAAGAAGAAGCCTGAAAAAATCAGGGCTTCAGAAGCCCTGATTTTTTCAGGCTTCTTCTTTCCAATTGCTGAAATTGGAAAATTTACTGCGATGATCATTCTTCACTTTCATCTACCACCGCTCTTCAAATATGAATTATTTCATATATACTTCACATTAAAATGTGTAGTTGTTGCTCAACAAAAGTTGAACGAGTATTCAACAAGTTGCAACAACGTTTCAACAAGTCGCAACAATGTTCAACATATGTTGATCAACAAAAGTTGAGCGATTTTGAACCGTGCCATGGTCATTCGCTTTATAGTCAACAAGGTTGGAGACGCGTAGAATGAGTAAGGGCCAGACTCCCAATATCCCTCCATGCCGTCTGCATACGAGCCAAGTGGCCCATCAGGCCGGAGCTTACCTTGGTTTCTGCAGCATGAAGCGACTAGGATTATTTCCACTCCCCCCTGGATGGGATGCTTGTCCATCGCAGGATTACCCTCAGCAATAAATTCGCTGGTATCCATTGTAGACAGATTCTGCTCAAAAAATGTTAAAAAGTTGCTCAAAAATATTCCCAAACGTTGCTCAAAAGTTGCTGAAAATCGCAAAAGTTGCTCAAAATCGTAAAAGCTGCTCAAAAGTTGCCGAGCAGAATCTGTCTAGGCCTAGCCCTGGACACTAAAGAGCGTTCAAAGGGGAGGGAGGTGGGCAAGCCAGATATCATTCGAGCGGGAAGCACGGAGAAGAGGAATTTCCCTACCCACCTATCGCTCACACCTCCTACACGTATTTCGCGTTTAAATTCGACTTCCCCCTCTCCCAGCCCATTCCACGCTACCAACGCAGGTTACCATGCTCTAGCTACATAAGAGGCCACATATACCGCGCAGATGATAAATTGGGTGCACATTTTATAACAGACATCTCTTGGCTTTCACAAGAAGTGTAAATATTAAATCAGTTTTACCTTTACTGTTTGATTTCGGGTGCTTGCCTCTGGTGAACTGTAGTTCGGAGCTCCAGGGCCAACTGTCTTGCTTTCTCGCATGACATTAGCGGCACCATAGTCTGACACTTTGCCCCTCCATTGGTTACCATGTCCCCATAGCAACACATTAGCGCTACTGATGTCACGGTGAATAATGGGAGGCTCACTTTTGTGCAAGTAATTGAGTGCCTGAGTTACATCCAGGGAGATGACAGAGATTTCTGCGTGTGAGAGAGATTGCTTATGTAACAATGCTCGTAAACTTGATTCCATGAGCTCTGTAACAAAGAGAGGACTTCCTTCGTCATCTGTCGCTCCAATGAACTGCAACAAACAAGGATGACGACATCTTGAAGCAATGTTCATTTCTCTTTCAAACAAACGTCTATTATGAGGTGATATAATCATCTCGTGGAATTGCTTCACAGCCACTTTACAGCCTCTGAATCTTCCCAGTATAACTGTTCCCCATCCACCAACCCCTAGGCAGGTATCTGTCAGGTGAATTTCATCGCGGGAAATGACCCAATGACAGGGCTCTTTCAGTCCATACTCATTAAGTTTCTGTTGAGCTGCAGATAACATTTTTTCTAGGTCTATGATACGTTCTTCTTTAGCTCTTAACTCTCTTTCTAAGTTAACCACTCTTCGTTCAGCTTCTTCTTTAGCTTGCTTTTGTAGTTTCAGTTCTTCTTGTAGTCGCTGAAAATTTAGGAGACAAGTCAGATTTTGAGCTACTTTCGGAATAAGTAGAAACTCACATTTTCTCAGTTTACGAAAAATCTGTCTTCCAAATTTTTGTCAGTTTCCTCAAATTTAATTTGGGGTCACTGGAATCGCTTTTTAGTTATAAGTCCATAAAGTCAACTTGAACCGTTGCTGTAGCTTGTAATGTCAAGAGAATGGCTAACTTTTGCACCAGTAATTATGCATTTGATCGATGCCATTACTGTAGTGTCAATTCAAAAAGAGTGACAGTATTAATCTATCAAATGGGAGTAGAAGCGCTAAAACATGCTGGAAACTTAAAGTGCCACTATCTCCAAAATTCTTTTTTTCCTTTAATAAAATCTACTAGTTTCCCTGATTACTTCTGCGAAAAAATTATCTCGATTGATAAAATCCCCGCGTTTCTACAGGCGTTTAAACACGAAATTTCTATGTTCACGACCGCGCAAAGTGGGATCTGGGTCGGGCTACTAGTGACGTCACTTCGGGAACCAGACTAAAACACTCAAGAGACCTTTGACTGAGCTTCAAGGGCAGTCGAAACATTGTCGGGTTATTTGTGATTCATATTTTATCAATACTGGACAAGAACTTTAAGTGAAAGAACTGTATCATCTAACATTACAATTCGGAGTCTAGCTATGATTTGGACGGCTGCGAAGAACATATTTTTTCCCATTTCGAAGTGCGGGTCGCCAGTCGAGATCGCCGCGTTGTATAATTATATTTAGGCCGGGATCGACAATTTGCCGGTCCATTTGGGTTATAAAGGCATAAACAATGACTGAAGACTTAGCTTACAGCTCTTAAAGAGTTATAAGGATGTCAATGAACACGGAGAGTTGGTAATTTGACTTTACGGAACGTGCAAATTTCGGAGTGTCAAAACTTTTACATTCAAATATTAATTTCCTCCGAAATACAAGTTAAAATGCGATGCAGTCGTACTCCACTCCTGCCTAATTCTCCAGGTCAACGATTGAAAATAGTTTTAACATAAGAGATAAGCAGAGATGTCGCCAAACAATATTCGAAGGTGAGGTAACTTTTCGCTTCGTTATTGTCGACCGACCGGAGTATATGCATATTCAGTTACTGTGCACGAACACAAGTTGCGCAAATTTGCATACTCCGTACTCGTGAAATCATGGAAAATCCTTCGACAAGATCTTGAAAAGAGGTTCAGTATACTTTCAGTTGAATGAATACATTTCTACTTCACTGTTATTTTGAATGAAATGTCCATTTTACGCACGCTAATA
>Ga0126338_10004142_pt1 | contig 10272 bp, 8 predicted proteins | sample OrbCmetagenome_2_FD_92529 | JGI IMG/M metagenome (GOLD analysis project Ga0126338, IMG submission 92529) | Coral microbial communities from Petempiche,Puerto Morelos, Mexico - Orbicella C C metagenome | ecosystem: Host-associated > Invertebrates > Cnidaria > Coral | place: Petempiche,Puerto...
AGGGTATATAAATCAGAGTGTTTGGGTCTAGAATAGGGTATAATTTTTCACAAAACTGACTAGTTGGTTGAAGATTTTATCTAGACTAAGGAAACCAGGAATTGCCACTCAATAATATAAAAAAATCAAATCGGCAAGTTTAAATTTACGCAAATCAGCGTCAACAGAGTCGATAGATGGGGGATTTGGGGAGTTTACTTTAGTATGGGGTAGCAAAATTCAGCTGAACTAGCTCTGGTATAGGCTAAGGGTTCCAGGGTCGCAGCAGCACATCCCCACCCAGAGCTGCAAATTAAGCTATTGTTTAGGGGTATACCCAATATATACAAGGAATAAGGTATTCTTGAGTGTTTTCATTTTTTGACTTTGCAGACTCCTCAATTTAATTTGTGAATTCTTGTATGTCTGTTGTGGTGATTTAGGACATACCCCAAACAATACCTTTCAACTGGTATATTACTTGTGGTTTTTCAATCTACTGTAATCATTTTAGAAAAATAAAGTTTTTCTCTGGGGCTTAGCACTACATTTAGTAAGAAAAGAAAATAATGTGGACTCATATATGATCACAGGTTTACATGTTCATGGAGGGTTGCACAGGGGTCTTCTTGTTTTATTTTCTGTGAAAGGAGAATTTAAGAAATTATTCTTTGTGTTCCATGACTTGAAGGTTTTGCATGAACCGTGAAGAATTTTACCACTCTATTCTATGTGATTTTGAGATGTGAGTCCTCCGAAAGAGTACAAATGGTTAGAGTCGTCTATCGAGAGTGATTTAGGTGTGCAATTTGCAATATGGAGCCTTAATTTAGTCTTTCATGATTTTGCTTTCTTTAAACTCTTTTTCTAGCGTAAGAGCAGGTTATTAAAAAGAGTACCTTTCTTACTTATGTTTGTGATTCGGGAAAATGAAATTTTGATATCTGTGATCTGTGATTTGCTATTTTTCCATTCGTGAACCATGCCAGAGACTCCCCTGTACAACCCTGTTCATGTGTTAGTGCATATATGTAAAATCTTCATGTTGGCTGTATGTTGCTGATGCTTAGTACATAATTTCTTTCTTTAACACATATTTAATTTGTTTCTGTTTAAATAATTATGTTGATGCAGGTGAAGAAAAAACTCAAAGATCTACCAGACAGTGGTGGGGCTGAGAGAAATGAACTTGAATCATTGGTCAATTCATTGGATGAATTCTCTGCTGCATTAATTCACCCATTAAAGTCAGACCATGATTCCAGGGGCATATTCAGAAGTTGCTTGGATGGCATTATGGAGAAAGCCATTGATACAGAGCATAAAAAGGTACTTGAACTTGGTAAAAATAATATTATAAATGAAGTCTGCTTCATCAAGTGTTTGCAGTGTTAGCATGACCAGTGGGACGCAGGAGGGTTAATTGTTGGGCAATTTGCGAAATAAGAGCTTCTCTAAATACACAAACCAATTTTTCTCACATTGTCTTGTTCCAGAATATATCCATATCTATAAAGCAGTCACCCTCTGGAAATAGCCAGGTGACCGCTTAATTCAGGTCGACTGTTTAAAAGAGGTGATCAAAATTTAGCTCAGTATGGGGCAAAACATTGAACAAGAAAACAAAAGTAACCGTGCAAACTACATTTATTGTTTGTAACAACTGTGAGGCAAAATTATCTAAGTAGCTAGAAATCCACGCAATTATCAACAGATTTTACACTAATGTTGTTCGTGAGGCAGGCGTTGAGCATTTTGCCTTAAAGCAGATTATTGACAGTTTTAGTGTCACATTTAACATGAAGAGAAAAAATCAGTTGTCGTTGTGTGTGATTATTGTGGTTGCATGACTTAATTTAGTGGAGTATGTCACTGACTTTGTTCAGTGCCATTGAGAGTTCCTTGTGAGTGTAAAATTGTGCTCCATTTGGCCACCTAATAAAACAAGGTGACCATTTAACAGAGTTGAATTACAATAAAATTAGCCAATTGGGAAGTCCAAACGGTGACTGCGTCCGCTTAATAGAGGTCAAATATACAGTAAATATGTGAAGCAAATTTCGTAAATTTGAATAGTGACCTCTTCATAGAGAGTGACTGCTTAACAGAGGGCTCCTTAACAGAGGTTTGACTGTCTACAAAGTTCCATGAAAACACGAACATATGGGACCCCAAACTTGCCAACTTTTACTAAGAAATGTATGCCAGGTGGTGACACTTGCCCCCTGGCATATATTTTTAGTAAAAATTGATCTATGGAAGTTTTTTTGTTATTTGAAACACAATAAAATTGTTTATATTGTGTAGCATCAGTTAAAGGTCCAGTGAGTGGTACATTGTCGTTGGCGTTGGCTTGTGTCCGAGCATTCATTTCTTCTAACAGTACGGTCTCCTCTTCTTTGATGGCCTCGGAGGTGGGTTAACAGGCCAATCCTTTCATAGGATTGGCCTGCATCACACATCAGGCCTCTTAAACCATGCAAAAATGTTTTTCTTGAAACCAACTAGTATTAAAAGCCCTATTAGTCTGCCATCTTCAGGTGTGTTTCTTGTTATGTTCCCATTTTGCTTGCACATGATTGGTCTAAATGGTCTCATTTGATTGAATATGTCCCATGAGGTATCTGTAAAAATGTAAATGAGGTTTGCAGATGCATGTATTTACTGTGGTTGATGTCTATTGTTTAACAGGATTTTCCAAATTTTATGCATGTATTGCTGTTTTTTTGTCTTTAGTTTATCTCTCATCCTGTGATGTACAACTTACTTGAATCCAAATGGTATGGTTCCTTTGCCTCCATCAGAAAAGGATCTTGGACAAGCTCTAGCTACTGGAAATATATCTTTCTTAATGTCTTGGCTGTATTTGATTTGATTTTATTCCCTTTCCTTTTGGCATTTTTCTTCATCATCCGTCAAATAAAAATTCATGGAAGGAAGAAAACAGGTGTGCCATTAGAAATTATGTTTGTGGTTTGCGATCTTGTTTAAGTATCAATTTTGTGAAGTATAACAAGTACAATCATCATTTATTGATGATTGTTCATTCACGAGTTACAAAAATGAAAATATCTGTCAACATTTTGTCAACAAAGACATACCATGTAATGAGTAATAGTTCCCCTTTCCACAAATCCTCTGTTACATGCACCTGACCCTAATTTTTTTACATGTTGGCCATTTTTTTTTTAATTTTTACATCACACATCAGGCCACTAACCATGCAAAATGTTTTTCTTAAAACCAACTAGCATTGAAAGCCCTATTAGTCTGCCATCTTCAAGTGTATTTCTTGTTATGTTCCCTCAAATATTTTTGCTCACACATGATTGGTCTAAATGGGTCATTTGATTGATTATGTTCTGGCTAAAACTGGGGAATATCCAGGCAAGTGATATTCCCCAATTTTAAACTGCATGTGTTGCGAAAAATATTTGAAGGATAATAAACACAATAGCCTCCATTTTGTGGGAAAATATGCTCGGATATTTCTCCTTGGACATTAGCTGTTCCTTGAAGCTCACAGTTTTCTTCGAGCTATGCTCTTGGAAAACTTCTTGCTTCACGGAACAGATAATGTCCACAGACAAATATCCAAGCATATTTTTGTGCCAAATGGAGGCTGTTGTTTATATTTTCTCATCAATTTCACAGAAAGGGAGGTGTGTTTTGTTCTGTCATTGTCCAAAGCTGTCAAAGAAGAAGTATTTTCTCTGATTAAGAGGACAATCAGTTACACAGTCCATCAATATGGCTGCAACTCTGCCAACTACTGTGTCATTCTGTGTCAAGGCAATGGAGAACACAATACTTCTATGAGCATCACCTTTGAAGAGGATTGTCTAAGTGAGACTGAAACGATTGAAAGAATAAATGGATTTAAAAAGTCCAGTTCAACATCCTCGCAGCTTCATGATGACCTTCGTGTTGCTTGTAATGCTTTCAAAAACTCCTGTGTACGCATTGAAAGCAAGAAGGTAAGTAATAAGTGATGGATCTTTTAAGCCACATGCACATGAATCCCCACTCACAAGTGATTTTAAAAATCCTTATTTCTAGGTGTACATGTAATAGACTATTCTTTTACCAATTGCAAAGAAGTCAGGTTAACAATAATGGAAAACCTGATCATCCAAGGTACCTAGTATAAAACCTATAAGTATGAAAACATTTCTTCCCTCCCTCCCTCCTTCAATAGTTCCTTTCTTCCTTCTTTCCATCAGTCCACATGCACGTCTGTTTGTCTTTCCATCTGTCCGTCCATCCTGTCTGCTTCCTTAAAAATGAAGATAAACATCTAAATATGCACAATGTGTAATTCAATGTATAATTCCACTTTAGGCACTTATAGTGTTTGTTGATGACCTGACTAATGTGCCTGGAGTTTGTGAACAAGTGAAGGAGATCAAGGAAATGGGTGTTAAAGTTGTCACTGTTGGTTTTGGTGAAAAAGCGAAACAGTCACAACTGGAAGAGATTATGGAGGAAAATGCCCTTCATTTTGAAGAATTTGAGCTTGCAAGGACAGTGGGAACAGCCATTATACAAGGTACATTTACAAACATCTAATCACACAGCTTAACTTGAAATTCACAAGGCTTGATGACTCACTCTTTTGTTTGTTTATATGTTTATATTATAGGCTTGGAGGGAAAAGACATATATGGTAAGAAATGTTGGAATTCTTAAATATAAAATAAGGCAAGCAAGTTTGGGTACCAGTCTACCACTACTACTTATTAATCTTTAAAACACAATTCAAATGTACTGGAATCTCCTGTGTCAATGGAGGCAGAAGGGTAATGGTTTGGACCGTGTCACTTGTAAATTTGAAGGTGGCTAAACCTTTTTGAGTTTCTGACTGGTGGAATAATATTTTGTAAATGATTTAATTGTTGTGCTTTAGATAGTGCACCTGTGGGCTGAATATCGTTTAATACTTTTGAGTGTTAGTTGACATATTGGCCGATACTCAATGGACATGCCGAATGACAACTGGCCAGTATGTCAATCAATTCAGACTGATATGCTGGTTGACATCGGTTGCCTCTTGACACTTAGTCAATAATCCACAGACTCTTGGCCGATACTCTGTTGACACTTTGCTGATACCCTAGCGTTACTTGGTCCATTTCTTGTGCCATTAAGTTATGTCAAAGTTGCAAAATATTTATTGCCTCCTCAGTGTTGGTTCAGACCTCATGTTGCCTTGTCATGTTGCTTAATTTAGATATGTATTCAAAATAATGGCCATTTCAGATTTGAAAAACAGACTAAAGTGCAAGCTGTACCCTTACAAGTTCTATCCTCATATGGGCACAGGTGAGAGAGACTTTTCTTTCTCTGCCTCTGTGGGTTAGGGGAGGAGATGGCTGACATTTAAGACTATTTCAGCAGAACCAATGGTTAACAATACACAATATATTGTTGAAAGGCAAGTGATATACAGTACCACCAGTTGACCAAAATGCAGGTGAGAGTTGATCATAATGTAATGGTCAATGTGTCAGCTAGTGTCAACTGACATAATGAACAAGCGTTGAGGATAGTGGCAGCCAATAGTCTACCATTTGAAGAACAAGGCAGCCGATGCTCGGCTGAGTGTCAATTGACATATTGGCTGAGAGTCAGTGAAACCTGATGACCTGTGTAATACAAGAGCACTACATGCACTTGTAATGTTGTTGGGAGCATTGTTTAATATCAGTAACCTAATTGAGATTGGAGCATTACTGTACAGCTGTCTGTTTACAAATCAATCCATCACTGAAGCCCTTGCTCCTTCCTGTTGCTGAACGGTAGAAGCAGAGTTGTGGCAAGGAAATTGCATGGCTTTTGAATAGTGGTGCTCCTTGTTATGCACTTAGTCCTAAGGGTTTTTTCTTGTTTCATAACTGTGAAAATTGTGTTTATTTGCATTCTTAAGTTGTTCACAGGGCTGCAGGCAAGCATTATATGTTATGAAATATTATTTCACTTGTGGAGCCTCCTCAAGTTGTCATCCTTTGTATTCCATCATTTTATCACTGCCACAGTGTACCTGAAGAATTGTTCACAATATTGTTAAGAAGCTTTACTTGAAGCCAAATTTTTAGATGTAAACTAAGTTCCCAATTTCTTCTACAGAGCTTTATATGGACTACTTCACAACTCCGTACTTCCTGTTTTTTCGTGAGACACTGAGTTCTGTTGTCCTTCTTGGCCTTCTCTTTGTCATTTGCCTCATGCCTTCAACTCTAACCATTAGTGAACTAGAATGCGTCATACTGCTGTTTTTTCTTGGACGCGTTGTACTGGAGGTTGACAAGGTTATGGTTGCTGTAAAGGCTGGGAGAAGAGCAACAAGAAGGCGCAGCAGATTACTCCTCAGCGCTACCCATGAAGAGGGTTTATATATCAAGCAGGATGCAGACTCATCAGGCCAAACTGTCCTGCTAAGAAAATTTGCCAACTACCTCAGGTACATTGTGCACCTTGTAAAAGTTAATTCTGAAATGAATGGCAGCGATTGGAATTGCGATATGATGAAAAAGGGCTGAAACTTTTTAATGATGTAGCACTTCCCTTAATCTTCCCTTTTGTGAATCATTGATGAAAGGCAGACACCTCCAGTCATCCTAAGACTTTTTTTTTCCTCAGACAAGTTTTTTGACTTGTTTCTGGTTACATGATCCATGAGGAGAAAGAGAGACTGCAGAGATTGTCTGTCATTCAACCAAGCTATTTAAAATCTTAATGCCTTATTTTCTGATAAAGGTACTTGTGGTCTGATTCTGTAAGATTTACTTGTGTCACCAACTGATTTAAGGTTGTTGGCAACAGTCATTATATGAGTCATTATAACCACTCTTTATCAATGAATGTTACAATCTTGGTATAAAAAAACTGCCCAATTGCTGGTGGACACATTGCTATCATTTTTGCAACACAACAGGTTAACATAGCGCAACATGGAAACCCTCCTGAAAACCACCTGTATGTGATTGGAAGCCTTCTCTTAAAAAAATTAATTTATTATTATGTGTTATTAGTATGACCTGTAAAATACCCTCAATTTTACTAAGCTTAAAGTGCTGTTAAGGTGGCTCCCTATAGTTTTATGATCACATGCGCGCTTAGGATGAAAGCTCAAGTAATCTGCGCGCTTTCAAAGGAAAACATCTGTTTTTCAATATGTTATGACGTCTACTCGAGCACAAAAAGCAAAACTGACAGTGAATTCTCGCGTTTCCTTTGTGGAATTCCGTAAAAATTGGCAGACGAGAAAGAAATACTTTACTTAAGCTGGACCTCGTTTTTCAGGGAAGTCTACCTGACCAGTTTTTCCGCAGTGCTAAAAGACATAAATTTGCAAAAATCTAAAAAACTTCCTTTACAAACGCTACTTTTTTGTGTTTAAAATTTGTATCCCGCAGGGTGTACTGTAAAAAATTTGGAAAATTTCTCTAAAGAAAATTCGAGATAATTACAAATAAAGCCAAAAAATGGTAAAAAAACGCATTTGTTTGGGCATTAATAATTCAAGATTAAAAGCCAAGATTTTAACAGAGATGACAGTAAATCAATATATCATCATTGCTTAATACAATTAATAAGTTTGAGAGGACTGGGTGTTAAAACGAATGCAAAAACATGACACTAGCATGTGAAAGGCGATAAATCATTGCGCTATTTAGCCACCTTAACACTAGAACAAGTTTGGTGAACTGGTTTTTTTTAGTTTCAATTATGATAATTTTAACGGGTTGTACTGTTGCTATGGTAACCTATTATGCCATGAAAATTGACCTAATATTTCGCCAATGGCTGGGCATTTATGGTATTGTAGCATTATTTGATAAACAGTGGTAGTATTCATCCTTTAAAGTATTGACGTCGGAAAAGTGGTGGAGTGTTGCCAAGCACTTAAGTATACCATCTCCCGTAACCTTGTTTAGTTAAGTTTAAATTCAGTGTTGTAGGATCCTATGCTGTATCTACTTCTAGGATGGAGGGGAAGGGCGGGAGTAGAAATACTTCCAGTTTCTTAATGCTACAGGAACCATTGATAAGCCACTTAGCGCAATGCTGACTTTATCTTTCAGTGATTGCTGGAATATGTTGGACTTGATCATTGTCTCTATCTATGTCATCACATTCATTCTGCACATGATCACATGGGTTGTATCTACGTCAGTGTCTGGCAACAGATCCTTGGCTGTGGCTGGCTATTTGTACGGTTTTATCGCCCTGCTTCTGACGCTCCGAGCCTTTGGTCGTGTGATGGAAGTTGCGAGAGGAATGGGTACCATACAAATTGCTGTTTTTGAGATTTTGAGAGATTTGAGGGCAATATTTTGGTTGTTTATCTCAACTATTCTGGGTTTCTCGCTGGCAATGACAAAGATTTATGTTGTGGAAGCATCATACAGTTCCTATAATGGCTCCCACAAGCATCTGTAAGTACTGTCAAGCTTTTTATAAACCACTCTTATTTTCAAGTTCATCAAGCTTACATGTATCTGTTGTCAAGTAGGTTTCCTTTTCACTTACATATATGAAAGATGTCTTGATAATTGTTGAATATTAATACCATTAATATGAATCTAGACATGACAACCACTCATTAGTTTCACAGCTGGGTTCAGGCAAAGGTCACAGCCTAATTTTAGTCGATTGAGCAACTTTATAGCAAAGTCATGAGACTATAGCAAGCCAGTAAAATTCCACCACGTACTTTAGAGTAAAATAACTGTAGTATTGCTCAATACCTAGTATGTAACCTAGTTTCAGATCTAGCGTGCATCAGTATCATTCTAGCAATAGTGCAATAGCTATCTATTTAATTCGTGCTTTTCAAGTTAATAGCATTAGCTTTCCCGCCCACCCACTTCCATGGGCAGTAATGATTTTCGTTGTGTTATAATCTTTGTAATTTATTTATTTATAATTATCTTGTACAGGCTCTCGATGGGCTTCTAGTTTTATCGAAGTTTATTTGAAGATTGTAATTAGCAGAATCATTTTCTGTGTTGCTTGTATGTGTAGGATTAAAATAAACTGCCTGATCCCAATCACGTAGTTCAAGAGTGAGTTTCCGTGTTTTAGGTTGAATTTTAGTGTGCAAATGCATGAAAGAGAGAGAGGAATCTATGAAAGTTAAAATATAGTCTAGTTGAAAGTTTTTCCATTATTCCTACATCATTAGGTTCAATAAGAGAGGATGAAGGTGAGAGAGTCAGTAACCTATATAAGCTTTATTCTCAAGGTAGTCTCTCTTGATTACAAGTTATTTTTAGAAATGTAATCCAGTCCTCCGGTGGATGTGTTTGGTGGATGCTGAAAATGTCCGAAAAGTCGCTTGCCCTGCCCAGGCGAGTAAAATTCACATCACAGGCTAGGCTATTTGTAGACCCTCCTTGGATGTCTGAAGCCCAGAGTGATCTAACAGTAACCTGAGAGGGACTACCTTGGAAATAAAGCCTGTAGCAGCTCCCAGTTTTAATTTTCCATGACTCTGAACACTCATGGAGTGAAGTTACAGAACATCTTGCTTATCCTCCTGGCCAGCGTTAGTGCAAGTTGGCGACCAACTCTTGGGGACTTAGTTTATTCACAGGAGGGTAACTGGACCACAATATTCTTGTGCAATGTTCTTAATAGTGTTTAAAAATCCTTTCTTACAGAAAATGTGATGCTAGTAACAGTTTTGCATGGTAAGTTTTTTTAAATGAGTGTTAACAGAATCCGTTTGTTGAGAACTGAGAAATTGAGCAACCACTTCTGCTACTCAGAAAAGAAGAAGTTGAATAGCAATAGTTATTAGTAGTCGCAGTTTCTCTGTTTCCAACTTCCTGGTTGTATTTAGTGAACTATTTGTTCATGTATGTTCTGTTCCTTCGCTTAGGAACAATTTGAAGACCTGATTAATCATCTCAGTTATATACACAGCAGCTGGTCCTGTTCAAGCCTGAATTTTTTTCAGGTTTTGATCTAACAGCTGCACAAGTGTTGTGTATAACTGCGATGATCAATTAGGCCTTCATATCTTTCTCCACAGTTCAACTATATGATCTTTCATATATTCACTTGTGTTAGGACATATTATGGGAATAAGTGATCAACAGTGGAGTTTTCGTTAGCTTCTTGTGCCATGCCTCTCATTTGCTAATTGGCCATATTTGCTATTCTTGGGATTTGACTGGAACTAGCTTGCAGTGTAGACTCTTGTGGAAGAATATCATTAAAAAGAAATTAATGTCATTTGCATTTGAAAAGCCTCCTTGTATTAGCCTCAATTCCATGCTAGTTCCA
>Ga0126338_10004143_pt1 | contig 10270 bp, 6 predicted proteins | sample OrbCmetagenome_2_FD_92529 | JGI IMG/M metagenome (GOLD analysis project Ga0126338, IMG submission 92529) | Coral microbial communities from Petempiche,Puerto Morelos, Mexico - Orbicella C C metagenome | ecosystem: Host-associated > Invertebrates > Cnidaria > Coral | place: Petempiche,Puerto...
CCTGAAAATTTTCTTACTGGTAACAAAGCTTTAAGAGATCCTTGTGCAGAGGTCAAACAACCTTCACAAGTCTTTGTAGAGCTTCATCAGCATGAAAAGTTAAAATCCTTTTCAGAGGTAGTTGGGAGGCCAAGCCACTTAAGTTACATCAAGTTTTTCCAACTGGGGTGGGGCGGTGTTTGGCCTTTGTGGGACTGGGAGGATAGACTGCATGACAGCTTCACTAGGGGAAAAAAATTCTATTTCTTGAAGGGAAGATGGTCCCTTGCTCTAATTTCCACAGTATAAATGACTAACCCCACAGTAGTCTATACAGATTGTTTTCATATCAGGGAATGGGTCTGGGTTCCTTTCCGAAACAGTGCCTGGTAACCTAGCCTGCATGTCAGGTTACCCTCTCTGGGAGTGGATTCTTTGGTGTCTTTGACACACCATGATCTGTTTAGTAAAGAAATGCAAAATTCATTTTTGGAGTGTTTTGGATTTAAGAATCCAATCTTGGATTTTCTCAAAGAAACGCACCCTAAGTCAATAACCGATGGAGCAGATTAAAATATCTGCTTGTCAGGTTCTAATGATTTTTTAGTATTTCCCAAATTCAAACTACAGCGAAACTTAAAGGAGCTCAGTCATGATATTTTGAGTTATTTTGGCCACATACAAAATTACCTCTAAATGGTAGGAAACCTGAAAATAACAGTTTAATAAGATAGAAAAACACCAAAGAGATAATGCTAAACCATAAAGGAACAAGGATGGCTACGGATGGAGAAGATTAACACAGATTACAAACGACGAATTTCAAGAATTGAGGCTAAACTTTTCAATATGCACAAACCGTGACGTAGCTCCTTTAAGCAACAGAGCACTTTTTCGGTGGTTACATAGCCTCATCTAAACACGAGGGAGATTCAGAGAATTGGAGAGTTATGCAAATCTGAGACGCATTCAAGCATTTCCATAACCTTTGAGAATTCTCCCAACCCTCTACGTGTTTAGATGAGAAAATGTAAACACAAAAAGTACTCTGGCTTTTATAAAATGTTTCTCAAATATATGCATGAATCTAAAATGTCACAACCATATTTACATAATCTCATCTAAACATACCTATCGACCATTCAGACCGCACACAATATTTCAGTTATTTTATAAATTGCAATGGCACATTTTACAGTTGTGCCATTAGCAATCGATATTAGACCTTTGAGCTGAAGTGAAACAATAATTTAGTTGATACAGATCTTCCAGTTTTTCAGTGGTAAATTATTCTGTTATGTTAGAGTTTGTTGGGTAGTTTTACTCTATATACTTTTAAAATACAGAGACTTAGTTACATGATGTCACCAATCTGTAAAATGGTGTAGTTTCTTCAATTTATTTCCAGTGACGATGTTGACATCTTAGTTGTAAGTATTTAGTTTAGGAGAGAAAATCAAAAGCTTGATATATAATTCAGCAACATTTTGAGTAACTAATCAAATTGTTCTGTAGGTTGGTTACCCCTTACTTAAGTCCTTCAAACTAAATCTATAGTTGATATACATATTTACTTCAGTCTGTCGTAAAAAGATGAGTTATACTTTAATTTACATGTCACATGAGACCACACCCACAAAGTCATACATTAAAATCTGCCAAGTCAGCATGACAAATATTGAAAATAATGGTTATATTCCTTGACAAATACATTCCAAGAGGAACAAGTAAAATTTGCTCTACAGGGAAACAGAAATATCTTGTTTGGGCTTTCGTACAAGTTGAAATTCAATTACAGTTCATTGATTCAATGAAGATCGCATGTGTCAATACAATGTCGGAGACTGTTTTAACACACGCACCTTTAGTAAAAGATAGAAATATGTACATGAGAAGTTTCCTACCGCGATTGAGTACACAATCGAGATATGAAATCGAAAGTTTGCCTCTTTTTAACTAAGAGTCCATTTTTAAAAATATTTTGTAGAATTTTACCGATTTGTACACTAAAACATCACAATGCTACAGAATAGAGTATCGATATTTACGCTTAAACGAACAAAACATAAACCTACGGCTTAAAATCCACTGAATTACCAAAATATTGCCTTCCTATCGAAATAAAGGCCATTCTTGAAAATCTGGGGGCTTTTACTACGATCATAAACACGAGTACAGTTCAAACACGAAAATTGTATAGTCAGCATTCGATATGTGCTAGTTTGTAAACAAAGTCCGCCGCAATGAATCTCACTTGATAGTATTTCATTCATCGGGATTCGTCGCCTTCGTCCTCTGAACGAAACGAAGATTTCCTCGACCTCGATCGATAATCGTCTGAAAGATCAGATTCCTGTGAATCTTTGAAGTTACTTTGCTCTTCTTCGATTCCCACCACGTCAACTTGAATCTCGTGTTCGGCCGTTGATGATGACTCGCGATTGCCGACCCCAATCAACTGCAAACCCACCGTTTTTGTTCTGTTAGTCAATAACTTTTGTAGCGAATCGTATTTTTTCCTCGCTTCGTCTCTCTCTCTCTTCAAATTATCGTTCTCTCTGGAAAGCTGCTCTAAGTCTTCACGAAGTTGCTGCCTCTCCACCTCTAAATCCTCTTTTTGTCGTACACGTTTCGTCCGACTGTTTTGAGCGTAACCGCGGTTCTTCAACGTTCTCCTCCTCTGCTTAATTCGGTACACCTCGTCATCTGAGACGCCACGCAGAACGCTGTTTAAATCCTTGACCGGCAAGTTAACTAAAACTTCGTCAGTCAAGTTGATATCTTCACCATCCTCTTCTTTCTTCACTCGTTTTACGATGGCGGGCTTCTCTTCTTCCGCCATGATGCCGCCCCAGCATCCTTTGTTGTACGTCACGTAACACAATGCCTTCAGCTTTCCGAGAATTTCGATTCCTCCAAGGGTTCCAGTGTCAATGTTGATCTGCAGTTATGGGTCAGGCTAAGGTCTCCCCAGGGAATAAAATCTCTTCCCTCCCTATCTATTTTCCACCCGAAGGCTACCGGAAGTTAAAAGGGGTTGAGCGAGCCTAGGGCTGGAGTCCCGGGGGGTATTCCCTATACAAGGAGGCTCCACCCAAAGAGGGTTCTCTCTTCTGGCTTCAGGTACATAACAGGGTAGGGATTTCACAAGCTGGTGTGTAAAAATATAGGAAAATCTGTCATTTAGTTACTTTAACAGATGCACCTCATGGCCATCATTTAATTTATTAGGCACTACATGAAAATGACAAGACTTCCTTTTTTGGTGATTTATTCACAATATGGTACAGTATGTGAAAGGGGCACCTTTTTTCTAGTAAAGGCATACAAAAGGGGCATCTTTTCCGTCAAAGTGGTGTACAAAAGGGTGAGTGGTTGGACCTTGGGGCAGAGCATAGAACTTTGTGGGAAGTCTTTGTGGAACTTTGGGTAAGTCTTAGATTTGTTGCTCTCTCAGCTCAGTGAAACCTAGAGTGTGGCCAGTGGCACTTACTACCCATCAGTTGGAGCAGAAGCCCATGGTATGAGAGTATTTATAAGTATTAGTAAAGAAATGCTAGCTTCCCCCTCACCCCCCTCCCAACCCCAGTGTCCCAATGTCCAACTCTCTCATGACCACTGTTATGGCCATCTCCACCTGCATCACTTTGTTATGTGACTCTTCTTGGGGTAAGTGGGATTGTAGAGAGATTTCACGAGAGAAGGAAGTTGGTGGGGGGTATAGAATGACAAGGAAAAGGGTAAGTTTATGACCAAAAAATTTAAAGAAAAGTATGAAACTTAAAAAAAAGCCCTTCTGTGGGGAAGGAATGGATATTTCATGGAACTAAACCATGTTTAAATTAGTAAATAAGTAAGAAACTTTATTTTACCGCGGTAGCCCATTCAGCATCAAGGACTGCGGTATCCATAGGGGTCCTGAGAAATAAAGATATGTACAATCTAAAAAATCTTAAAATTAAGTTGGGTCACAGTTACATCTATGCCATCTCTCCCAGATTTATGCGGGTGTCTTTGCAGAATCTTCTTGATACAGGCTAAATCTTCCTGTCACCTAGAAGTTGAGAAGGAAAGCATGTTTTCTCACCAATTTTGGCGAATTTGGGGGTAAACGTTTGATCCACCATTGCAGTTTGGTGATCACAAGTTCTTTTCAGAATTTTTAGGTTGGTGTCCCATGTTTGTTTCCTTTTATGGGGAGCGGGGATGGCACAGTGGTTAGAACGTTCGCTTCCCACTGATGTGGCCCAGGTTCCAATCCTGGACCCAGCGTCACATGTGAGTTGAGTTTGTTGTCGGTTCTCATCCTTGCTTCAACAGTTTTTCAGCAACTCTGTGTTCTCTGGTTTTCTTCCCTTCACAAAAACCAATTCAATCTTGAAGCAGTGGAAGAAGAAGCTCTCCACGGAATGTGCTTCTGCAAATTCCTATTTACTTATTCATTTTTTTAAAGTGGCATTGATCTAGTCATTAGTAGTTCAACTGAGTTGATTGTAGAAATATGAACATATAACAGGTTTCAAAATTAAAGTACACGAAATAAATAGGTTTAAGAATTGATTGATCTGAATCATACCTCAAAGCAAGCGACTTGTACTTAGTTTAAAATTCTTTAAGTGCCCCTATTTTTGTTGTGATAAGTCACTCCATCGACACCTCGGTTGACACTCAATTGAGACTCTGTCGACATCTCAGTCGACAGTTGACTAATTTTAGATTGATGCATATGAGTTGGTCGACACTCAGCCAACTATTGACCAATTGTTGATAAAGTGTTGATTGAGTCAACTGAGTATAGATAAGGATATTGATTGAGGGTATCGATCAAAAGTCGATCACGGATGCCATAAGTACACATGATCCAATTTGTCCGGGATATTTAAGTAGCTTGATCTTCAGTGATGTCCAAACCATTTTTCACTCTGGCATTTCATGTTCTGTTTTTTTTTTAATGCTTAAGTTTTGAAATCCATAATTCTTGAGATATAGATCAGTTTTAAATTAAGTGTCAAAAGTAATCAGGTGATTACTTTGGTTTTGGTTTTTACCACTTAATTATAAGCTCATATTTTGTGTTCTCTTGACCTACACAGGTCACTAGTTTTATAGTCAAAAGATATGAAGTCTTGTAATGGCACAGAGATGTGTCTGTTAATTTTTCAAGCAAGAGTGACATGTTCTCGGGAGATTGACTCCTTTGTGAAAAGGTCAGAGATGCTTGTCATCTTGCTTAGGGGTATAAATCCTCAGATTTAGTCTCACTTAGGGTGCTCAGGACCAATTACTGACTGTATTTTTAGTTGTCAAGGTGTCCTTTAGGGTTGCACTCCAAACAACTATACAAAAACACTGTTATGTTCATCTTAAAGTGGTATCTTTAAGGGGTCAAATAAAGCTCGAGCCATTCTCAGATTGGTCTTCTTAAGGGGTTTAATTCAAACTTTTCTACGAGCATCCCAAACCTTTTCACATGGGAGTCCCCCCCTCCAAGATGTGGAAGACCTCATGCTGATTGTATGGTGCCTAACGTTTGGAAGAATATCTTACTCGTAAAAAGAGTTATTTAAATAATTTTAGCTTTTTAAAGAAAGACTGAATTTGTTGCTTGGGATATGGTTTAGTCGCAAGACAAGTAGGATAGTTCTCTGGTTGTTCGATCCAGAGCTTGTGATCAATTTGATTGGCTGATAAATTCTGTGATAACTTTTCCAGTTCATCTTGACCTGGAGCCTGCAAATATAGTCAACAAATTCACAAGATCAGTAATTCCATGAAATATTTCATTGTTTTACTTTTTCCATTAGACAGAAAACCTTGATTTATTCACTGGGAAAAAAGCAGCATACAAATTTATAGACAATTACAAATTAAAATGTTACAACTTACAGAAAAGTTTAACAGGTGAAATGAGTAACTAAAAAGAACTATTACAGTATTGTATATGCCAGAATCAAACAAAAAAGTGCTCTAACAGTGGCAGATGTAGGGGGGGGGGGACAGGGTGAAATGGGTGGCAAGCCACCCCCTTTTTGGAGAGGCAAAACAGTAAAAATTGAAAAAGGTTGTCAACATATTATGGCAGAAATAACTTTAGGCAAACTCTCTGGTCAGTTACCTCATTGTAATTTCTAATTTGTGGCATTGCTAGTATTTCAAGTGAAACTGTTTTCAATTAATTAGGTACAGTAGGTTCCAAATATTCTCTAAGAATGCAACATTTTGGGAACATGCCCCATAGATTCTAGATCCTCAAGGTACCATCCAGCCAACCCCTGTCTCCCCCTGAAAAATCCTGGATCCACCCATGTCTAAAAACAAGGTCTCAAACTTTCTTTTTGTCTCTCTTGAGCTTGTTTTTCAAAAATTTAACAGGCTGTGAATTAGAAAGGGTCTTTGTTCTTTGCAGCGATACAGATGTAGTGTCTGCAGGCTGGCACAAGCAAAAAGTAGTTACAGTCAAACCAATTGCAAGTGAAGCGTACCCCTCAAGATTACATATAATGAATTGATTATTTGAATATTGAAACCACTAGTCATTCCAAGAATAGGGCTAATGGTTCAATATTCAAATAATCAATTCATTAAATTGAATGTAATCTTGAGGTGTACACTTCCCTTGGTTTGACTGTAAATGCCTAAAACCGACTTCTACTCACAATGAAGGCTAGGGCAAAGAGAATATCACATTGCTGGAGGTTAATCTGCATGTTAGTGTTGACACAGTTACAAGTGCTAAATGTACCAAAGGAGTTTCATTTGCAAGGCTCAAATTTAGGCCACTTTAAGGTAATTTGAACATGTTTTAGCTTCACTGCTTTCCTCTAAAGGAATGATATTTAGTGAAAAAACAAAGTGAAGATGAGAAAACCATGCAATATATTTAAGACAATGGTTACCATATAGGACCCTGAGTTAAAAGGACTAGGATTAAGTGTTGGACAGGATCATTGTGCAGTCCCAGAAAATAAGTACTCCTATATGTAAGCTGAGAAGGGTATGGTTTTCAGGCAGTTTATTCTGGGGATAGAGTAAAGAAATTGGACAGTTTTGGTCTAGAATGTGGTATAATTTACTGGAAAAGTGACCAGTGTATTAATAGTGTAGAACAGGGTTCTTTACCCGGGGTTCTATAATAGAAATTGAGACTCGGAAGTGACTTTGTAAGACATTGGTTTAGTTGGCACATGCTAAACTATGATAGTAATAAAGTTTTTGCATGCAAAATAGCTAGTCTGGGATAGAGTAGGGTTTTTTGGTGTCTAGCTAGTCTAGAACAGTGTTGCAAAATCCACCTTAACATGCCTAGTATAGGGTAAGAGTTTCAGTGTTCCAGTGGCACACCCCTACCCAAAGATCCCTGAAAGATGACAAAGTAGTCCCCCAGGCTGGCATCCCTTCCAGAGGATTTGAGTTACTCTTCGTCATTTCATGCTGTGGAAAGTGGCATAAACTCTGGAGATTCAGGTCACTTGCACCCCGGGGAGACTCCCACATGCAATGGTTGGGGATTTTCGCTTTTTAATTAAACCCGAAGGGACACAATCTGGGTGCTGCTCGAACTTTATTTGACCCCTAAAGGATACCAATTTAAATCAACACGACAGCGTTTTTAATTATTTCTTCGCGAGCAACCCTAAAAGTTACCTTGACAGCTAAAAATAGTAGCATTTAGTCCTGAACACCCTATTAGTGAGATCAAAATCCATGAGCATCCCTGACCATTTCACATAGGAGTACCCTCACTGGCACTCACCCCAGAGTGACTATAAATAAATGGTGTTGCTTTCTGCCCAGTAGTGACTCACCTCTAGAATAACCTTGTGCATATTGTCTAGGTCAGTAGTGTACTGTAGTGTGTTAGAATCATTACGATGCATCCAAAGAATAGCTGTACTTGCATGGCAAGCTTGTGCTATGACAGCTCCTGTTGGCCACGACAACAATCTTAGAAGATCACCTCTAACCACCACATATTGGACTAGCTGAGCCGATGTTGATGACATTGGAAGATTAGGTGGATCCTGCAGAATACTCAGTATTAAGACTTGAATATCTTAATTGTAAAACCATGAGCATGTAATGATAGGCACCAAAATGGAGGTGCTCCACATTGGATGTCTTTACAGGCTGGGAGATAATAATATTATCCTTTAGGGGTGGTGGATGGTCCTTCAAAAACCATGGGTCTCACAAAATTTTTGTCAAATTTCACGGGGCTTGCAGTCCCATTGTCTCAGTGGCAAAAGCCATTTCTCTCGCAGTCTTGATTTTTAACCGATTTTTTTTAGAAATTCTGTCTGAGCACCTTTGAACCTCTGGGGCAGATACAGGGGGTTCAAGATACAGACTGCTGAAGGTGGTCCCCTGTAGGAGAGGGGTGAATAGGGATATGCAAACCTGCCGATCCATGCCTTTTTTGGCCAAATCTGTCGATCTGCCAATATTTTTGTTTAAATCTGAAACCACAGATACAACCGGAAAGGTAAATGTGAATGCTATTGTTACAAGTAATTTTGCACAAGAAGATAACAAAAGAAAAAAACATAAAGAAGGCAACATGCTTGATGACTATAACACAGTATAATTTCAATAACAGTCTCACACCTGAGTTTAAATGAGCTTTGCTCGCAAAAAGAAATAATTTGGATGAACTCATTAACATACCGACCAAGGCTGGAGAGGGCAAATTTTGTTTAGGACCCAAGATCAGAGCATCAAGACAGGCACAATCCGGAATCCACGTCAAAATTCACAGCTGATCCATGATCCACTGTGTTTTCAAAATCCGCCAATCTGCTCGATTTACTGCAAAAATCCACAATCTGTGCGCTTTTTAAGGTCAAACCTGTCAATCCGAAAGCCTATTCACCCCCCTCCTGTAGGGATGTCTGGGGGCATCCTCCTCCATAAAATTTTTAAAATTGAGCTCCTTGGAAAGGATCAGATTTACCGCATTCTGATACCAAATCAGCGTGTTATAATGTCTCATTTTTTTTTAATTTAGGGGGTTCAACCAAACCCCCCAAACCCCAACTAGATCCACCCAAGAACATGAACGCCTTGAGCTCGCATTTAAAATACTTTGAAGTCTCAGTCTCGCAATTAAAGAAGTCAAAATGTCTCAGGCACTCGTATAGAAAAACGCTCGCCTTCTTGCAAAGTCTTGCATTTACCATTCACCACCCCTTCTCTTGACTAGCTGAAAAGTATATTTGTCTTGCTGACAAAAGTTAATCTTTGTGAATGGATGCAGATGGCTTTAAAAGGAATGCCTGCCAGCAAATTGTTTGGTTTCAGAATTTTGGCTGAATTGGCCTTCACCCTCTAATGAGGAAATGAAATGTAAGAACAACAATATTGTTTCCCTCCCTGGGGTGGTTACAGGATTTTAGAGAAGGGGATTCAATATATGGGCCACCCAAGGTGGTCCCCTGCAGGGGGATTCAACAACATCCTCTCCCTGAAATTTTGTTTTAAAATTGAGGTCCTTGGAAATGGGATTTCTGGCATTTTGAGGACAAGTCAGCTTGTTAAGGTGTCTCATTTTTATTTAATTTAGGGGGCGTTCCCCTTGAACCCCCTAGATCCATCCCCGTCTCTCCAACGTCCTGCTCCCCACTCCTACAGAAGGTGTAAATTCGACCCTAATGCCATGTCCTGTTGAGGTTTATGGCAATAGGCAATATCTTTGTTGTTGTTACTGGCCTGGAAGTTTGGACCAGCTCCCAATGCTGTCTCTCGTCAAATAGCATAACCCACTGGCCAATTATTAGCTAAATTCACAGTCTGATTGGCCACACACGGGTGGTCTAAATGTCGGTACATGGGATTCTACTGTTTCTTATTCCCACTTGAAATTCCTTTACTTAGATCTTTGCTCAGAAAATCAACAAATGATCGATCAATAAGTGATGGATCTTTTTCTAATAAAACAAATCAAGTAAAATATATAAGCTTAATTTTATCAATGTTCATGTTTATAATATCCAAGAAATATTTCCACTTGCGAGTGATTGCTCTAAATGCATCACGTGACTGAACATACCCAAGCTAAAACTGGGGAATATCTGAGTGATAATTCCCAGTTTTCAAAATTGCACCTGTTGCAAAAAATATTTCAAGGATAATAAACACAATAGCCTCCATTTGGCACGAAAATATGCTTGAATATTTGTCCGTGGACATAATCTGTTCCTCAAAGTTCACAGTTAAGTTCTCAGAACAGATCAGATAAGGTCTGCGGACGAAAGTCCCAGGGGGGTACTTTGGGAATTTCTGGGTGGGGATGTGC
>Ga0126338_10004144_pt1 | contig 10269 bp, 5 predicted proteins | sample OrbCmetagenome_2_FD_92529 | JGI IMG/M metagenome (GOLD analysis project Ga0126338, IMG submission 92529) | Coral microbial communities from Petempiche,Puerto Morelos, Mexico - Orbicella C C metagenome | ecosystem: Host-associated > Invertebrates > Cnidaria > Coral | place: Petempiche,Puerto...
AAACTCGTTGGAGTTTCCCCAGCCTCTCTCTCCTCTACCTCCCTTGTCGAGAGAGCCTCGGAACGCGGTTGAGTTGGCAAACGCAAAACGTTGCTACGTGTATTTGCAGACGTTTTTATTATCTTTTTCCTGTACAGTCGGGTGAACGGGAAGACGATTGATGATCATTGACGATTATCGTACAATAATTTGATATCAAATTAAAAAATTAAAAGTTATTTGAAAAAAGATGTGTCTATTTATTATTGTATTCTTGTCCGGTCAAACTTTCTTCTTTGCTTCTGAGTGGCTTCATCGTCACTTGAGTGACGCATTTTCTTACACGCACTCATTTTGTTGTCGTTTTTTCTATTTTCCTCAGACTGGCGTCCTGTGTTTATCTGTTTTAGCAGGAACTTGCTCGTCCTTTCTATTTTCCTCAGACTGGTGTCCCGTGCTTATCTGTTTTAGCAGGAACTTGCTGTTCTCTTTGTTATAACGGATGTTTATTTCAACCAAACTTGGTCTTCTTGGTGACAGGTTCGTTGCCATCTTCTGCACTGTTGTCCTAATTAGCCAAAAAATATATATCTATTCTCAACGTTAGTAAGCCTCTTTCCCAAGATCTCTCTCCCTCCCACCCTCTGGAGCCTGGAGCGAGAGAAAAAGAGTTTTGACGTTACTCTTATTCGTTTACACAAGAAGTCAACACAATAAACTCGGAGGGCATACAAAGAGAAGGCCGTTTGCCTTGCAGCTGTTCTGTTGAGTCATTGAGTGAGGAACATCTGATCAAAGGTTGATTCAGTGTCCAGTTCCCGCCGCTGAGAATCAAGCTTTGAAGACCATACTACTATCTTAATGTTCAGGTAAATACCTTTTGTGAACTGAAGCTGAAGGATAAAAATCTATTCTCTGTCGAGGACTTGTCCAGCTGAATGTTCACAGTCACTCGGTCAAACAAACGGTACGTGACGTCACCAACTTTCAGTGATGGTTCCTAGAAAACAAGGAAAAAACCTAGCTGAGTCAGCATAGTTATCGCTACACGTTCCGTGTAAAAATACTCGCAACAGGAAAAAGTGCCTTAATAAACTTATCAAGCTTAATAGCACTTCACCTCTTGGTTGAAGGTAACGGCTGAGTCAGTTTGTTTGTCCATGAACACTGTTCCCTCCAGGCCGTACTTTGGAATCAGAACTTGAAGGGCATTCTTGCGAACAAATAGAACAAACGCCTCCTCCTCTGTTACGGCTTTTCCTTGGAAAAACAGCTGCCAAGAGAACATTTGCCGCTAGCTAAAAACTTCAGCATTATTTGTAAACGTTGCACAGGTGCCTGTGGAATTGCTTATGATCAGCCTCGGAGCTCAGAGGCCGATACGGAAATAATAATGACGTAATGAGAACTACATTACCTGACAATGCAAATCAATGGAATCCCGGGCTGCATACTGAGCCATTTTGTGGCGGAAATTCAGGTGATTACAGAGTTTCTGAAACCGAAAGAGAAAATATTTCATGACCGTTGCAATGGAATCAAATATACAAACCCTAAGTTGGACACCCACCCACCTGCGTTTTAACTTTGCTGAGGAGATCTGGATACGAATCCAACGCTCCAATTGCAACAGCTAACAACCGATGCACCATGATGTCCGAGTATCTGCGGTGGAAAGTAACGAGGAGCTTTGAGAAATAAATCATGATAAAGTGGACAAGAACAGTGACAAGAGATAAAATTACAAACAAACCTTCTGATTGGTGACGTAAAATGAGTATAAATTGGAGTAGCCAGACCATAATGTTGAAAGTCTTCTTCAGCAATCATGCCGGAACAGAAGTAAACCGCTTGCATCATGCATCGAGTCGCCATAACACGGAGCAGCGTGTTGAAGTAAGGTTCATCCGGGATGTGAGCAGCATTCAAAGAAACCGCGAGGGACTTGGCACTATCCACCTCAAGATGAATTCCCTGAAAGGAAATATGTGCAAGTGTGGGCACAAACAGATCATAAAGAACATCCGCCATGTAGAGAAAAAGACTAAATAGATAAAAAAAAAATGTCTTGATAGACCAATCCCCCAAATAATGTAAAAGAACATACCATGGTTAAAAATCCCAAAGAGACAAACCAGTTGGGTATTTACAAGCGTGGTCAAGAAGCTGAACTCGGAACTACCAAGAAATACACCAGCTATTGGTCAGAAAGGGACTTGAACCCTTGAAATCTTCGGATTTCAAGTCCGGCGCCCTAACCACTTGGCCACGCTACCTCCTATAAAGAAATGCTCGGATCCGGAACTGATTTGATGCTTAAGGGAGATTCACAACTAACGGATAAAGAGCTGAAACAAAAACAGCAGCTCACCTTAGAGCGTGCAGCTTTCACCAGGATATCGTAGTTTGCAGGAGGGGGCGAAGGATGTCTCCTTAAAACAGCAAATTCCGGAAAATGTTGAAAAATTTTCTTGGCCACTGAAATGTTGGCTAATAACATGAACTCCTCCACGAGGGAATTAGTTTCTCTGGAAATAAATAAATAACAAGAAATGATAATTGGTAAGTGATTCCAGCTGCAATCCAGGTTGTTAAATGGTATGATAACTTCTCGTGATAACAGAAAACATGTAGCTACAAAAGTTCTTTTTAACTTTTTCGGGGCCAGAGCCCAGTTAACAAGAAATTATGCCTTCAATTAGGCATGCCAATGAAAACTAATGAAAGACACAAAACATGAACAAATTGATATGTCTTACTTAAGCTCCTTTGTCTGTAAATCCACAGGGTCGTGTGTTTCGCTATCGATATGGAAACGAACTTCTGGGGATGCGAGAGTTAAGGCTCTGAAATCACAGTAGACAAGAAGAAATCATGCAACAGAAACACTGAAAAGAGTAAGTCTAGTTATGTAAGCAGACATCTTCATTACTTAGAAAAACGCACCGAACTCAAACTTTTCCTACCCCTGCTCGATCCTCTTCTGCTTAAGAATCTTTGCCAGTTGGTTGAGATGTCTCAGACTCTGGGTTATTTCATCATCTTGGCTTGGATCGTCAATTCGCATTTGAGCTTCAGCATACGTGAAGGACATCTGAAAATAAATGCAGAGCTTGAGAATTCATCGATACTGTAACAGCATTTAACTCATGCGGTGGATATAGCCAATCACAAGGCTGAAAAGCCTTTACATATTCGACGGTATCGCACGGGTTCTAGGAATGATAATTTCTCGCAACTTAATATACCGCTTGTATGTTCCACGATCGTCTAATATCATTAACAATTAGATTATGAGCTCGAGATTTCTATCCCGTGATAGTTGACGATGGGACAGCCCGAGTTAATTAGAACGGCATTCGTGATAGAACGCTAGTAGATTTACAATAAAGGGTGATGGTTGATGAGACCAAAAGCATTGCTTCAAGTTTCTGGAAATTTGATTAGTTAACTACGTTATTTTGGTTTTCTGTGAGTATCCAGATACCTTGGTGTTGGTTTAAACTTACTCTTGAACAGATGATGCTTTTCGTGAATTTTGTAGTGACAATTTCAGCCTTTGGTGTCATTTCCCAGATGGAGGAGAACGCCAGTCTAAAGACAGGAAAAGAAGCTATGAATTTGAACAGTTCAGTTACTTATATTAACGTCTCTTACCACATCTACACAGTGCAGGACATCAGGACTTAACAGTCACTTGACAGTGAGGATGATCTGCAGTTTAGAGCAGTAAATACAAAAACAAAAAGAAAACGTTTAACCTGACAACTGACCTGTCCACATTAGATCTCAAGGAACACAGATCGGAGCTGAGGAGTCCTGGTACCATGTCAATACGCTGTATAAGAGAGATCAAGCACAATACATGGAAACAAGTCCGATATTCAACCGTCAGCACTATGGCCCTGCGACATCAACTGACAAGGCATATTGCTATTCCCCTGAATGGCAGACTAGTCTCCATTATCAGTCTGTTTCAAGATTTTGTGCATATTAATATATTTGTTGACTTAAATAAAGAAAGGTAATAAAGGTTTTTCAACAATAAAACTTTTCGCACTGTTGACACGCGTTGAAAAGATTCCCCACCCAAAAAACTGCGTAAAGAAAGGAGAGATCTATACCAGGTAGTACATTCAATAATAGAAAACAAATAAATCTATGAAATGTGGCAAATAACCTTATCTGTGAGGTAGACAGTAGTTGCTCTGTTGGCAGCTTCATCATCTAGAGCTGTGCCCGGTCTGATGAAATGCGTCACGTCTGCAATGTGCACACCAACCTTACAAGAACAAGGCCTTCCATTAACAACAGGTCAACAGCTAACCCTGAGTTAATGACGTGCAAATTAAACCAGTTGAATTGTGAATCGAACACGCTTACACAGACAAGGGCCAGTGTTCGTTTTACAAGCAGATGACATTTTCCCTCTACGCCAAAACTCCAAGCAGTTACTGCTGCCCTAGCTTTGCTGAACTGATTTTGGTTTAAAATAATAATGGAACTTTGTTTGTTTTCTCTGTCATTACCTCATAGTTTCCATTCTCCAACAATCTCCAATGCAAGGCATCGTCGATATCTGTACATCCCGGAGGATCAATACTGCACACGGCAAGATGACGCAGGTCCAAACGACTTTCCACATCCTTCAACCAATCACACATAAATTGGAGAAACGTTTCAAGAGGACAAAGGACAAGTGCGCGAAACAAATTATTAGGTTCATATCACAAAGCAATCAGTTATCCATCATGACATAATTCTTACAAGCTAAACACTGCAGTTTATACCTCATCTGTGATTTTCCATGGCATAACAGGAAGGTCCTTTTGTACCGCCGCAGAGAATGGTAAGTGTGGTACATCTCGTTCCAACAGTAACACCTCATTCTCTGTTTCTTTGTCACCGATGGCACCAAGTTTTCGGACAAAATGGCCCTAAGTGTCAAAGAAAAAATTATCATCATTTCAGGCACGAATTCTAGTTTCAACAATATCAAGTAACTAAGACTATTGCTTCTCTCTTTCCCACCCCCTCCCCCAACCCGTCCTCGGGCAGGATATTAGTCTATCAACGGTAACATCCTGCATTTTATCAGGATTGACTCACAGTTAGCTGGTACCCTGTCTAGGGTGGGGAGAAACATTATGAGAGTAAGGATTTTTTCTAAGAACACATCACAATAAACCGAGCAAGGCCTGGACACTTACATTAGGACCCCGGTCAATCATGTATGACTACACAGAGTAACCATGGCTTACCACAGGATATTTAGAATGCTGAGGCCATGAATCAATGCTAACCACAATTCTCTGTCCTTCAAGCGAGGCTGCCTGACGTGTTTCAATCACAATCCTGGGAATTCTTCTTTCTGCTGCCACAAACAGGTGTCTTGTACCCTTTCAAATGGAAATCAAATGATACTAAGCCTTATTGAAGCAATTAAAAAATACACCAATGGTGTTTGGAAACCGAAACCTTCTACTATTGCATCACTTTTGAAATCACACACAAAAAACTTTTTAATGAGTTAGATGCCTCCATGCTCACCTCTGGCTTGGCTGACTTGGACAGGATGCCACAGTATGGACGCCAGTTTCTCTTAATGATCCCGACAACCTATGGAAGAAGAAATAAAAAAAAGCAAATCACAACACGCAAATTGTTCAATAAATAGCAACTTTTCTTGAAGGCAATCTTCATTAATCTGAATCAAATTTTCTAAGTGACTGTTCTTACATCTACAAAGGCTTATTAAGTTACAAATATTCTGCAAAAGGGAATTGCCACTGAAGCCTTGTACATAATATTACACAGCTAAACACATTGTACAGCTACTGGTCAAAGTACATTTTCTTCTTGTTATAGTTTATATTTTTCATAGTTTGTAAGCCAACATTATAAGATTTCCAGAAATTATCAAACAGAAACAATTTCTTTTACTTTTCCTGACAACACTTTATTTGTTCCCTCTTTTTGTGACTCAGTCTGAAAAAAAATTCACAAGGGTTACATTCTTTTTAGTTGCATATTGTAGTTAGGTCTTTACAAACAAAAAGCCATGGTATGGACATTTCGTGAATAAGCTTTTAATATTATTAGACTGCCTTTCAATATTTCATTTAACGATAATTTTACAGAGCATGCTCAATCATAGAGCCTTTAAGTATAACACTACAGGTTGAAATATAAGCAAAGACACTTCAGATCTTGCTCGGTGCATTCAAATTCTTGAAGGGCAGAGCTTTCAAGAATTGTTGTTGAAAGGTTGCTGTTTCTTTGAATTTTCTTAGATTAAAGGTATATTCCAAGTGTTTTTGTGTATATGTTAACACCTTCTAATGTTATTATGCTCAATTGTAGTCCATCTCACACCTGTTTTTGGACTCTTACACAGCATTCTTTTCCATTAGATAGAAGTACTATCTGATTACCAATGGCTGGGATGGAAACTAGCTATCACAATTAATTATATAATATAACGTGTATACCATAAGGTCACTATCATCATCATCATTATCATCATCACCAGTCGGCAAGGTTGTAGTTACAACTGATGATGGACAGGTCCATTGTTTTTTTGGTAGGATCTCCACGGCAACAATATCTTCATGGACTGCACGGTTGAGATTTACCAGTCCTTGGAGAAAAATCTGTGAGGGACATGTTTGTTAATGAGAGACAAAAAGATACTTAAAACAAGGCAACATTATTTTTGACCAGGAACCACTTTCAGCAGCGATGTCAAAATGTACGGCAGCCAGGAATTTTGCCACCAAGAGTACCTTATTTGCTACCTACTTCACACTGGAGTTCACTAGTCGGTTGACAAGTAACAGATTGTCTTCATCCTTTTACTCCCTACTATGTTCTGTAATCTTGTCTGCTACTACAAACATTTTGACAGAAATTGGACTATGCACATATATATATATCTACAATGCTCAGTTGCTAACAATGGCAATTGCTTCATATTCAGCCTTTATTTGAAAATATAACTTATCTTCACAGAGATTTACTTAACATTAACAGTTGGACTACAGTGTGTGTACTACAGTACTACAGCGTTTCTTTCTTTGAGCAGCTTGGGCTGGGGTAATAGAGCTAGACATCAATAGTTACCACTCTGTGGTGGGTTCAGTAAATGGTCCTGCTGAATACAAAAGATAATGACATGCCTACATGGAATCCCCCGGTGAATTGTGATTGCAACGCATTTTAGCCTTCAACTAGATTTTTCTCTGAATCAACTTGAAGTAAACTGTCATGCCTCAGATAGATGATATAGTGTGCTGTTATTAGTCAAACAGAAATAAATTAACAAAGGACAGGAAGAGAACACCCATGTAAGGGTAAATTTGAAGTGTCCCAATGGTATTTTGGCAGGTCTTGACAGGGTCTGATGTTATCTTTCAACTCTACCAATGGAGTTCGATATCAACGGAGTTAATTTAGGTCAAGGAAAACAAAACTTAGTTCAAAATAGCAGGGAGTTCAAAGTAGCTGAGTTCTAAGAAGCCAATAGTAAATAACTGAAAAAAAAAGGGCAAATCCAAGGGATATAGGTTTCAGTTTGAAATAACAAGGAATTCGAAATAACGAGTTTGAATTAGTGGGGTCCAACTGTATTCGTAAATTATGAATGAAAAAAAGTTTAAAAAATATCATTATATTGTCTACTATGTCATAATTGTAGCATTTTTAGCCAATCAGATTGTGCATAGAAATCAGTCCATGTTATAAGCTGAAAAATACCTGCTTGTCATCATCATGAACAAATACATAAGCTTCAGTGTAGTTTTCTCTGTTGATTACAAGTTGCAAAAATTACGAAATTAGTAGATGGCCATTGAGACTATTTTAAGGCAGACTATAGCCAAGCTGTGCATTAAATTCTGTATTATAGATAACAATATGTTTACTTACCTACTTCTGTGAAATGCACCCTAAGGAGGACAAAGAAAGAGAAAAAAAAATAAATTCACTGAACAAAAATGCTGTTATTAACAACTACTGGAACTTTTTATGTTCTTAATCTCTGCTGAGGTATGTTGAACCCACAGAAAAGAATAGGATGGTTGAATTGCCTCCATCTTGTATCAAACTAGATCCTAAATTCCCTAACAAGTAAAAATTAGCTAAGGACACACATGTACATGTGTATACACAGCACTTTGAAAATTCTACATCACCAAACATCTTAAAAGTCCCCATCAGACCAAGTAGTCCTCGTATGAACTTAATACCAGTTTCTTTAACATTAAGTAACTAGGAGTGACTATTATATACCTGTAGGTACTTGCCACTTTTTAATCCAACTTGTATTTTTGTCAAAGGTAGATGCTCAGGATAAATCAACTTTTTTGTTTTCTTGTCATCCATCTGAAGAATAAACAGTTTGTGTGTTCATACAGTCAAACAACAAATTTTACACCAATCCATTGCAGCCTGACCCACAGCAGGACAGGATTTGACTTGTCAATAACTAGAAAGATGTAAACTGTTAAATAAAACAATTCTTAGTACCTGGTCTTGACCCTGTTGGGACGTGCGGGCAAGTCGATCGGCTAATCCTTCACATCCTTCAAGACTTTCAACATACTCCTGAGCTGAAAATTAAATTACATGCATGCTGTGGTTCAATATTACCCTTGGTACAATTTGGTATTTATCTGACATTTTCATATAGTACATAATTTATAACCTTGTCATAAACCAGAACAAAAGAAATCCAGTGTCCTTATCATTGTCATGACTATATTATTGTCATCATTATTGCCATCCTCATGATCATTGTAATCCTCGCTCTCATCATCACCACACTGCTAACATCTGACCATCACCATAACTGTAATCATTACCTGAGGAATTTCAGGTAATACATGTATACTGATTCACTTGGCCGATAATAACAGATTCCCCTGCCTGATGTAGTGAGAGAAGTTTAGTTAACAAGTAAAATTAGATGAATCTAACCCGTATAGCTGATGATTCCCTCTTTTTTAGCTTTTTCTCGGTTTTCTCTGTCATTGGTGAGAAGAACAACTCTTATCCTCGGGTCATCTTCACTGCCTCTGTCACATTCCTTCAAATGCGCATCATACCAGCTGGAATGAATAATAACATACTGAACCATTTGCCTAAGCTAGTCTGATACAATGTAGTATATTTAATATATTATTATTGTTGTTGTTGTTGTTGTTGTACAGTGCAGTATTTGTGCTTACTTCAAAATGTTTTAATCTGGTTTATGACTAACTTCAGGAGCTCAAACATATTTTAAAGAAACTCTCACAAGTATGTGATTTGAGCTTTGGGAGATTACGGGGAAATTAACTTATAAAATTCTGTTAAAATCACTATTCTTTGCATTTCACCCACCTTGCTGCAACTCTTATTGCACGATCATTTCTGTCATTAGATGATTCTTCTTTCCTTCTTTCTACGTATGTTTCTCTGTAAGATGATTAACAATGAAAGTTACAAGTATGCATGGACGGTCAGTTAAAAGACACAGAGCAAGAGCACCTATAAAAAATTAATAATGACAAATGAGAAAAAACGTTGTAAGAATACTCTCTACAACAGTCACATTGGGGTAGAAATAACTGCCCATTGCAGTGCGATGGCTGTAGAAGGAGGTTTCAGCAAAGTGTATGAATTAGCACACAACAGAAACAACTCGCGGATCCATTAATAACTTATTATAAATAAAAAAAAAACAATACAGCTCAATGGTAATTGACTAACCTGTGATGCTCATTAGAAAACACAAAAAATTTCCTATGTTTGCTAGATATTATATCCCTGATTCTTTTGTAAACTGAACCATTGAGATGTTGGACCTGCCAAAAAAAAAATTATTGTCTGAGAAGGCTGGGGTGATAGAAGACAACTATGGCTTGTGGGCCCGTATCATTACATCATCTTCAATATTGCACTTTAATTTCACTACATTACTCTGTTCTTGAATTATATAGACAACTTGATTGAAAATGGAAATGTTATTGCTCTTTCTCTGGCTTCTGATAAACCAGGCACATGTAAATTAGCTCTTACATTATTTTATGCAAGTGCTACAATACCTAAAATATTGGCTGCCTGGCTCCACTAGCCTCTTTGGTTATATATATATTTCTCTCAATAAAACGTATGTCTTTGCAAGAGGAAGGTTGCTGTTTTTTAACCTTCTTAAAATATCAAAACACAGGCAAGGTATTTTGGTTCACTGAATAGTCTAAAAAAGCCTGTTGAAGAGAATCAGGAAGAAAATGTGTTTACTGGGTTATC
>Ga0126338_10004146_pt1 | contig 10266 bp, 7 predicted proteins | sample OrbCmetagenome_2_FD_92529 | JGI IMG/M metagenome (GOLD analysis project Ga0126338, IMG submission 92529) | Coral microbial communities from Petempiche,Puerto Morelos, Mexico - Orbicella C C metagenome | ecosystem: Host-associated > Invertebrates > Cnidaria > Coral | place: Petempiche,Puerto...
AAATGGTGAATGAAATTGTCCTTGGTCTGCATACATGTTCTTTAAATATGTGTAGTACTGTAGTCGTTCACCAACGTACCAAACAAATATTTGGATAAGTATCCATAACAATTAAAATGAACATCTCTTTGCGGCATACAAGGCTGTGGAACTCGATTGCATCAGTGAGGTAACCTGCCTTGCCATTGCCAAAAATCAGCGTAGTATGATTTTTTATGCAATCTTACCAGCCCTGCCATTTTGGAGTGAACATTCTCGAGGCCACCTTATGCATCAGTCAATCCCAACAGTGCCCATCCCAGCCCCTCCAGGCAATAGCTGGGCTATTAATCTTGAGTATATTATATTATATATACCTTTATTTTATTTAAGCCAGGGTAACCCAGTCAGAAGCAAGCTTTCTCTGACTGAAGTATGTATACACCATGAAGACATATGTACAACAATATAGTACACTGTGAATGGTAGTTTGTTAAATAAATGTTACCACTGTCATTATTAGATAGCTGAAGTGCTGCAAAAGAAGTCACCATCCATCTTATTGACACTGGTAATTCCTGTTCTTGATCTTTTAAATAAATGCAGTTTAATTCTTCAGTTTCTTGTTATTTGTCAAGGAAAAGAGCTCCAAACCCATATGATTTGTAATCAACATACTAGCAAAACTCCATACTGCCCTCTGGCATCTCTTGTTTTGGAATTTTTGTTTAATCTTTAACGGAAGTATTGCTTTGTGTTGAAGAACTCCTAGCTGTGCATTGAAGTCACTAGTCAAACACGTACATGTAAATTATACATTTTTTATGTATAAAGATATGCTCCCTTACCAAAAAAAAATTTCATGCATACATGTATACATACAGACTTACAAACATAATTTATTAGTTAACATCAGTCAAATAGGTGGCAACTATATAGCTGATGTGTCAATATTAGTTGGTATAGTGTGATTGTACAGGTGAAAGTAGCTCTGAAAAGAACTGTTGTTGGTGACTGACACTTTGACAACCTGAGCGAAAGTCATCTTCAGAATTGATAGTACATGGATAATGTTTGGAAAGTCAAAGGGCATTTCTTTCTTTGAGTTTGTTTTTACACTGCTTCCACAAAACTGCCTACATCACTGACAGAGTCGTGAATTTGTTATAGCGGAGCTCCGATACCCTGAAGGGCTGCCAAGCAGGACTTCCTAACTATTACCTGAACAGAACCACGTGCACGCACAGAAATAGAAAACCATGCAACTCTTTTTTTCATGGTCAACATGGTTAGCAGCATGGATTGTAGGCTGGTGCGCCCTACGATAAAAAAAAAACTACAACAAGGATAACGTCATGTAACATAGTGGCTGTACTCCAGCTAATAGGCTAATAGGCATGCAGCCATGGTTTACAGCATACATGTTTGATATTGGTCATCCATGTTAGGATCAATTGACACCTGTCAAAACAAGGTATCCAATGACCAGTTTCACATGATCTCCAGCGGGCTCAGGTTGAGAGCTCATCGAGGTCATGTGGGTTTTTTTTGGAGTTGACCACTGACCAAATACTGGTTTTCGATTGGATTGCAGGCTCAAGCTAGGATAATTTATTGTAATAGGAGCTAAGCTTTTAAGCCTAAATCTAAATCTATATATTTTTATAACACCAAGAAAAATCTATATATTTTTATAACAGAGCTATGCTTCATCATTCTGTTTAAGTTGTTCATTTGTTTGTAGCTTGTTTGCCATAATTACACATGTTATTTGCCATTGCAGCGTGGTCTTAACACTGATTCTGGACACTATTGCAGAGAAGCAGCATTTGATGGCATAAGCAAGTGGGTTTCATTATTTTGTTGATGTGTAATTTTAGTAACAGGACAGAGTAGAGTCAAGTTTACTGTCCAGTGATTAACAATTTGGATAACCATGAAGCAGGAGTCTCTTTTGTTTAGTTGGAAGTTTGACTCCAGACTAAATTGGACAAAGTAAAGTCCTGTCACCAATACTTGTATTAAAGAAAATCACAGGAAAAAAATGTTGAAGGGTTCAACTATTTGGCAAGTAAAATTCATTGAATTGTCTTCAAGATCCACCAGAGAGGGAACCCATTCCAGGCCAACTGTCCTACAACAGAGAATATACAAATGATGTTTACTGTCCAATAACACATTCAGGCATGACGTCCAATAAATTTAAAATAGGGCCAGCTGATAGCCTTTCAGATTTAAGAAATAATGTTGTAAAATATGTTTTCAACCTAGTTGCATTGTATATAAAGCCTGAATTTCCAACAATATACAAACCCTGTTGGATTATGTCCTAAATCTATTTTGTGTCACTGTAGGTTCAGTGTGGACAATAAGATTTTGCATCCTGAGATAGCTGAATGGTAATTGATCACTTTTTGTTAGTTTGACTTTCTTTTTCTGATTTATTCAAGGCTTCTTGGTGTACTAGACACAAAAATAAAATAAACAAAATATGAGGAAAAACTACTGCGCCAAATGCAAAGGTTTACAAACCTTGGTACTGTAAAGCCATGAACTACCATCAATGTGTCTAGTGCACAAAGTAGCAACCCCTTGTTTGAGTTCTAGTGAATTCAGAATGATTTGTCATCCCAGTTTCTCTCTCAAGAGAGCAGAGAGAGTCAGCTTTATCAGATTTAATTAGCTCTAACTTTCTTTCATGATAAAACTATGTTATTCTGACATATTCTGGATAATGTTTGTATTTTATGCTTTCTGGTTGTAGCCGTGTGTTTAAGACCCCTCAGGAGCTTGAGGTGATGCGCTTTGCAAACAGGGTCAGCAGTGAAGCCCACAAAGAGGTGATATTTTTCTACCAAGTCACCTGCCAGCTGCTAGTGTTTAGTTTATAGATTTTTTCCCTGTGATTCTGTAGCTACATTCAACTTTAATAAATTAGTCCAAAATTAATACAAACACACTTTAAGTCCACTGGCAACTTTTTGTCTTCTCAAATCTCATTTTGTAATTTCAGGTAATGAAACGTATTAGACCTGGAATGACTGAGTTTGAATTAGAAAGGTAAAATATACTTTAATTTTCTGGAAAGTCACCACATTTCAAGAAGGAAAGTTGCAGAAAACCAAATAATTAATATGTAATAGCTAGGACTTTAACGGGTGATTCCAGAAAATATCCATACCACACCACAGGCGGCATGAACATTTGAACCTCCCCCATCTGCCTTGGCAAATACCAAAATGCTCTACCCCCCATGCCCTCTGAATTCCAAATTTGTTAACCCCCTCCCTTCCAGATTTCTGTTTTTTACTTGAACCCTCTGGAATTCCTTGTTTGTCTCCTTGGGACTTCCAACAAAAGACATTTTACACTTTTACATCTTCCCAGAAGTTTTTGCTAATAATTCTCAGCCAAACAACTATTTACAGGGCTCGAAATTGCGACCAAAATGATTGCATACATTTGTGACTAAATGTTTGGCAACTAAAACTCCCTCCTCTTCAGTCGCAATTTTGTAACTAGTTTTTGACTAAACTGTAGAAGAAATGAAAATTTTAATTGTTTTGTGCACTAGTTACTATCAAATGGAAATAAGACCACAAGTGGACAAATTGTGCCTAATTTACCTTCAATATTACAAAAGATATTCACTTGATCAGACGTGATTGCAGTGGTTTCTTTATGTGTATATATTGCTGGTGCATAGTAACCAAACAAGCCAGGTTGTCTTTCATAGCAAATGATTAATCTGAAAAGAAATTCATCAACTTTAAGTTCTCTGGAGCCCAAAGTACAACCCAGATTTTATCAGCTTTCTTCTTTAAATGAACGCAAACGCATGCACGATCGATCAATGCTTGTCTTTTACCTTGCTTTCCATGGTTATCAGCAGTGTTGTCAGTTTGTTTGTGCCAAAAAATGTCTGTCCCCTCTAAAATCTAGAAATTCCTTCCCCCATGCCCTCGGAATTCCAATCGTAAGTTCCCCCATACCTTTGGATTTCCAGTTCAAAGAACTCCCCCTTGCCCAGAGAATTCAAAAAAGCTGCCCGTGGTATAGGTATGGATATTTTCTGGAATCACCCAATATAGGTGTGTTTGGAATATTATTGTTTCCTGATTGGACTTGTGCCTAGTGACCTTTTTAGTAAAAATTTCTCATTTTAAGCTGCAAAGAAAAAAACTAGGAAAATATGTCATGTGTAAGAAACAGTTTTATTGAGAACCGAACCCAGGTTCTTCACAGCAATATTCAGCTAATGTGCAGTTCCAGAAAATATCCATACTCTCCTCACAGAAGGGATTGGAATTTCCTGGGGTGGGGGGGAGGGGGCTATAAGACTGAAACATTTAAAGAAATGCATGAAGCTTAACTGGAATTTCCAGAGGGGTGGAGGCATCATAAAAGCCCTTCCATGGGGGAGGTATGGATATTTTACAATAAGGAGAACTATATTGACATTTTGGGAATGAAAGGATTTATGTGAATTTTGGAGTCCTGGAAACATCATTCAGGTCCTGGAAAAGTCCTGAGAATTTGTTTCTGAAAAAAGATATGAACCCTCCAAGGAAGGATCAACTTTGAGTTGTGTTATGTACTGATTATGTTATTTAACTAGCATGAGGTCTGTATATATATCTTTATTTACCAAGTGGGAGGGCATTACTTGTAGTATATCAGCCCAAGGTCATGGCAGTAGACTGTCAAGACTGAGGGCTAATATTCTCCCAGTATGGTCCCAAGCAAGCAAGCATGAGTAAAAATGTCTAGAAACAAAATGTCATGATCACAGACTGGAAAAAGGTATAAATTCTGATTGGAAGCCTACTGAGCACATACTCACATCATTCTGATGTCAAACAAAACAGAGGGAAAGGAGAGTGGGAAAAATAATATTAGGAATCTGTTAGGTTTAAAGCAAGTTCTGTTAGAGATGTAAGCCATAAAACAGCCAACAGATTTTCAAGAGTGATTGTGCAGGATCATTTGGGACAGTGCCAGTCCAATATTGGACCAGCAATGGCGCAATAATGTTTTTTTTAGTTATTGGCCTCCTGAACTAACGTAATCATGTCATAATGGGAAAATATTGACCAAGTTATTTTTTGTAAGTTCATGGATCAAGCCGTAGGTCATCTTTCCGAACAGTTTCTGAAAAATCTTGCAATTAATCTAGAGGTTGAGTTCCTACATGTATATTCTTTATTTTACAGCTTATTCCTGCACTACTGTTACTCGCAAGGTGGCTGTCGAAATGTGGCTTATGCCTGTATTGGAGCAAGGTATGAAGTTTTTTTAAGTGCATGTGGAATGGTAACTGGATTGCTGTGACCTCAACATCCTGCATGAACCAAAATTATGTTCTTCATGCACTAGAAATGCGACTTCAGACGTTTTGAAATTGGCTTTTCACTTGATCTTTCCTTACTCTCAACAAATCATGCAGATTCTTTCCATAAAAGATGCAATTGAAACTGGAAATATTGGAGTGTTTGTATGACTTAATTGTATTTTAATACCTTCCTTTGACACCTTCAGATTCAGTAGTATAACAACTTTTTAGGTTATTGTGCTCTAGCATTTTCTGCAAAAACAGGCCTGTTTTCTTAGTTTTTTCCTTGTTAATGGCAATGCTAGTGGGCCTCAGCAAGGAGCAGGATATAAATTACTTTGATGTCTACTTTTTGATAGTGGCCACAATTGTGCTACCCTTCATTATGGCCATGCAGGAGCACCAAATGACAAGTTAATCTGTGATGGGGATATGTGGTGAGTACCCTTTGATCTAAATATAAAGCATCATAGCATCCCTGTATTCGTTTGCACGCATTGCGAGCCTATGATTGCAACACAGACTCTCTTGACCACATGTCTTGCTGTACAAGTACTTTAAGTACGTTAAGATGATTTGCCACGTAATGTAAATAAATTTCATTGATAAATTTGCTTTCAACTCGGTTAAGTCAGGCTTGCAGATATTTCCCTATAACACAGCTATTTCAAAAGTCGAATTGTGTTGTTATCGGTTTAGCGTGATGTAAATATCTCGAATTTTGATTGGTCCTTTTATAAATGATCTATCGCAGAACAGCTGTATAGGTGACCCCATTAACAATTTGTAGATCACAGAAGATGTCAGAATGTGCTGAGAACATCAGTGACACACTTGGCTAATGGCTAATGGTCACCTTTTTGTTCTTACTGCATTTTGATGTCATCTGTGATCTGTTACTGAACAGACACATTACAACATGGAATCTAGTTGTTAATCACATGTCGTCCTCTATGATCTATTCTGTAGCTTGTTTGACATGGGTGGAGAATACTACTGCTATACGTCAGACATCACATGTTCATTTCCAGCCAGTGGGAAGTTCACAAAGGATCAGCGCATGATTTATGAAGCAGTGTACAAAGCAAGTCGTGCAGTAATGGCAGCTGTTAAGCCTGGTGAGTTCTTAGGAACTTCAGATTCCACTTATCTGGCTTGCTTAGACCGGTTTTCAAATCAACTGCAAAGTAAATCTTTGAGCCAATTTTGACAAAATTTCTATACAGCTTTTTACTCATTGTGAGTGGTTCTACTCGTGACTGCGTATGAAGAATACCTGTAAGAAGAGAAGTTTGAAAGAAATTATTTGTGGAAAGGTATAATGAGCCAGTAGAGGAATCATTATTTAATTTATTTGTCTCATTAGCATAAGATAAGGGTTTCATTTTCTGATTGAGTTACAAAATATATCAAGCCTAATATTGAAAGTGCTTGCAAGATTGATTGTCCCAAGGAATTTGAGCCCAATGTGTTTTTTTTTGTGTGATGTGGGCTTAAAACTCAAAATAAGTGCCTTTCCAAAACCCAGGAATGTTGTAGTTTTAAAAAGCTAACATCTTCAATATTGCAGCCTAAGAGCTAACAGTTTTACCAATTACTAACTTTTACAAGCTCTTTAAATGTTTGGAGTCAACGATGCCTTCTCTGCACAAAGTCTTGTGCTAATGAGAGAAAATAGCTACTGATTGCCTTAACTGGTGTCAAGTGAATGAGGATCATGTATCTTACAGGTGTAAAATGGACTGACATGCATCGACTGGCAAACCGTGTTCAGCTGGAGTGTCTTAGAGACGCGGGGCTCTTACGGGGCGAAGTGGATGACATGATGAAGCTCCATCTTGGGGCCGTTTTCATGCCTCATGGTCTGGGACATCTCATGGGACTTGATGTTCATGACGTCGGTGGATACCCAGAGGTACTTTATTTATTTCCTTTTTTTACGTAGCGGTATGAAGAGTGCATTGCTCTTTACCTTGCCTCTTTTCTTGTCCGTTTTCGCCGTGTTATTTTTTATAAAGTTTTTCTCACAATGTTCTGTCCAATCCACCCAGGGTACTGAGCGGGTAGACGAACCAGGCCTCCGCTCGCTCAGAACTACCCGTGTGCTAGAAGAGAGTATGGTACTGACCATCGAACCAGGGATCTATTTTATTGATGCCGTAAGTAACCAGTATTCAGTGACACTTAAACCAGTTTTCTATAACCCTGCCTCCTTTTCGTTTTACAAAGAAACAGACGGTGTGATTGCACTGAATGATGTTATTGTTTTTCTGTTTATAGACCTTGAACCCTGCTTTGGAAAATCCTGAAACAGCCCGGTTCTTTAATCAAGAAATGCTGCAGCGATTCCGAAATTTTGGAGGGGTGAGTAGTTGCACTCATCTCTCTTCTTCGATGATTAATCCTATTAATACCCAAGACGAGTTCTCAGACGTCTGGGTAAGAGTGGTCTAATCTGCTGATGTGAAGAATTCTTTTTTTAGTCGACAAAGGTTTCCTCTGAATCATATTTGAAATCGTTCCTCCTGTCTTACTCAATAAAAATGTACCAACTAACACATCACTCTTCTCTTCAGGTTCGTATTGAAGATGATATCGTGGTGACGTCAGACGGTATGGAGCTGATGACGTGTGTGCCACGCACCGTGCATGAAATCGAGACTCTGATGGCTGAAGGAGCTGATCTCCCGCCCCAGTTCCCCACTTCCGTTTCCTCAGAAGGAGCAAATTAATTTGTAACCTTTCGGAATGCGAGTGACTAGGAACTCGGCGTGTCTGTATTCATATCTAACATGTCGTGAAAATAGTAATCAGCCTGATTAATTCAGTCGAATGAAACTGATTGATTCATAGTTTGAAACCCGCTACCCCGGACGCGGAGACCAAAATTTATCTGATAACAGTTCGCATACATCGCTAATGTTCGTTTAGCACAATGAACACTCAAGAGATGTCAGCCGTAACCTACAAAAAGTGCCAGAAGCCGGCAACGTTTCAAAATTGTAGCACATAGATTAGTGGTCCAAAATAGGATTGCAGGCAGAATGAATCTATGCTACCTCGTGTATCACATTTACCTAAGGAACAAATTAAATTAATCAGATTTAATATAGTGAATTAAAGATATTTTTGATAGTAGATTGTTCGTGGCTAGTCTTACGCAGCTCGTTTCGTCCCGGCCAAGGTACTCATCAGAGCCGGGGACGAAACGAACCGCGTAAGACTAGCCACGAACAATGTATTATCACAAGTAACTGTCAACTTTATAGTCAAAGATATTTTTATCGAGTAAATGCGATGCTACTATATAGGAGATTTATTTTCGAATAAATGCTTTTCATTAAAATGTATGTGATTGTAGCTGTAAAGATTTAATCCCACGTAACCTTGACTTTTTACGGGTTCATTGATTTCCCATGACCATAAAAACGTCTGAAATGTGAGAGAACTGGAAGTGAACGACTTCAGTTACGTATTTGGGTTGAACAGCGTACGTGTAAGCCTGAAAAATATCACTTTCTAAAGAACCAGTTGGGCAGCACGAAAGTAAGCCAGTGAAACACTTAGTTATTAAAATTTTATTAGAGAGTTTAAGAAAACCACGTCGCTAAGCAAAAGGTTTAATGAGCAGAACAATAGCTGTGCACGTGCGTTATAATTCTTGGTACATTTCTTTGCGGTCCTCTGGAAAACAACTTGAAATGACCAAATTCTACGTTGTCCGGAGAACGTGAACTACGACGGCTAATTTTCTATTGTTATTTCAAATGTTTCGCCGGCCGTATCCTAGATTCAGTGTCGTAATAGTTTTGACACTGAGAAACGAAGGAAAATGAGTTTAGAGTATCGCGAGATTCGTAGGTAAATGTAAAATAATTTTTTGAACCGTTGACCTAGGCGTCGCGTCCTGGTTTCTTAAACTTCCTATTTTTTAAATTATCTATTAACCGCCCTAGCGAGTGAAGCTAACGTTTTGAGTGTTAGCCCTGGCTCAGAGAAAAGCAATTCTTTCACCAAACAAAGTGATCGTTTTACTAAGTAGACATGGAAAATGTTAAATAGGGGATGGCTAAAACTAATTTCCAAAGAAGAAGGCAGTGTTAAGGACGACTTTGGAGATGCTCATTACCAAGGCTTGCTTCTTCACCGTCCACTGAGGAACAAAGCACCAGATAGGTCATAGATTTTGAAAACTCGTCCTTTTGAAAACGCTGATTTACTTGTGCTACTGTAAAATATTATGTTATATTTAGTATTCATTTTAATTTTAAGATTTAAGACGTGAATAAAAAAAATTTTCCAAAGATAAGTCGACAAACGGTAATTTATACACTCCAGATCTCTAAAATTCACCTGACTAACAGCTCTTAATTTATAGCCCCTGAAAAACCAGAGAGGTTGTCAAGAAAACAATTTTATCAATTTAAAAATACTTTCCACAGTATTCCGAGCACACGCACCAGTGTTTCAGGGCAGAAAACGAACCAGGTCCGATTGCCCGGATCAAGCTCTTGGACAACTGAAAGTGGAAGTGTGGTGGTCCGCTGGGCAAGTGAAAGTAGCCTATGTAGTATTGTTAGTGATAATTTACAATCAAGAACAATTTCAAAACTTAAGACTGCAAGATGAGCTAAACAATGAGTTGAAAGCAAGAATTGAACATTGTACTCCTATTGAACAAGTAATATTTTAGTGGGGCAACCGAAAACTGGAGTGTACTGGCCCAGTAGATACTGGATTTCAACAATTTTTTCCTGCCCTGTGTTTCCAAAGCAAATTGTGCTTCGCAGAGGCCAAAACGTTTTTTTTTCTAAAATTTTAGAGCGCTTCTTTCTTACGAGCGCTCAAACAGAAAACAACGTCAACTGTTCTCCCGTTTCTGCAGGCTTTTGATGGACGTATAAATATTCATTTCCCGCGAAAAAGTGCAAAGATGGAAGTTACATTGGTTTAAG
>Ga0126338_10004147_pt1 | contig 10266 bp, 8 predicted proteins | sample OrbCmetagenome_2_FD_92529 | JGI IMG/M metagenome (GOLD analysis project Ga0126338, IMG submission 92529) | Coral microbial communities from Petempiche,Puerto Morelos, Mexico - Orbicella C C metagenome | ecosystem: Host-associated > Invertebrates > Cnidaria > Coral | place: Petempiche,Puerto...
CACACCTTCATCGTGATTATCAAGAGTTGATTGCGAACTTCTTTCAATGCGGTCATTCTAGTTCATCCTGATAAACAGAGGACGAATAATGTCAATAAGCTTGACAGTGCGGAAACCGCGGTTTCCAACGGTGCTGCTTAATGTTTGTGAATTCCCGCCACAACGGCCTTCTCTCCCCAGCCTTCTCACAGGTTTCGGCGTCCCCGTCGCCGTCCGCGTTCCCACTGCTTGAAGTCCCTTACGTCGCCACAGTACCGCTGTTTTCTGAAACTTCGTACAAAGAGTTTTCTAATGTTTTGTGTGAAAAACTTGTCATTCTCGTGGAATTATTTCTCGAGTTGAGAATTGTTGTCATTCAATATAGTGAAGACGGCAAAAGGTCTGTTCGCAAAAAATGCGTTAGGAAAATAGTGAATTGCTACAGAATGTTCACGGAGTTACGGGAGACATTAGCGGGTGGTAGGGCACTCGACGAGGCGAAGGAAAACACTCCACGAACTCCTTCGAGAACCAGTCCTAGAGGTTCAATTCCTGTTCGAGGCCAGCGATCCCCAACTGGAGTGACGCCAAAGGCGAAGCGGCAAAAAAAAAAAAAAGCACTTGCGAAAATGAAGCTGACAGAGCTCAGCGAAGACCTTCAGGTGAGAGCTCTGTTTTCTGACCAATACTCTGAGCTCGACCATGAAATGACTAGCCTTATGAATATCCCGGCAGAAAAGAAGTTACCGCAAATCGAAATGCTTTCACTTCCAGTAGTGTGACGTTATGTTGCATTGTGTATTATCCAATCAGCGTAACATCCAGATTTTGGATGTTCAACATAAGCCAATTAAAATGTTTGTGTCAGGACTTTCTCTGCAATTTCCCCCTACCCCTACCCTCTTGCTAAGAAAGGCCTGATACTCAGGTTACATGTACAATCATGGAATCAAAAATTTTCCCAATCATTGGTGAACACGTTATCATTTTCGTGACGCAGTAGATTTTCATAGCAACAGTATGACCTCCTAAAAACCCCTTAATTACAGCTTTAGAGGCTTACAATTCAAAAACAGCATGGTGAAATTTTTTTATATTATCAACTTTTGAAAAGCATGATAAGACGCAACCTTTGGCAAAGTTTAAAAATTTTCTGTAGGTAGGGTTGAGAGTCACCTTAAATTTTCGGGATGCGAAAATGTGCGTGATTGATCTTGAAGCTGGAAAGACAACAGGAGCTTAGTGTCGTCCACGTAGCACTGGATAGAAAAATGTTGTGGAACTCATGGCAGATCATTCATGTAGATGCTAAAGAGGAGTGGTCTTTAATATCATTTCGCACTTAATGTCATGTCGGTGGTCTGAATCACAGACGTTTGGTCCTAATAAGAGGAGTGGTCCTAATATACTCCCCTGGGGTACACCACTGACCACTTGCAGACGTTCCGATACAGCTTTGCCAATCGTGACAACCTGACAACTGGAGGTTAGGTAACTACGAAACCACTGTAAAGCTAATGGGGAGGCACTGACATCTTGCAGCTTAACAGGAAGCAAGTTGTGTTCTAAACTGTCAAAGGCCTTGCCCATGTCAAGCAAAACTACCGCCGTCAAGTGTTTTTTTTGTCAATCGCACTTAATACCATGTCGGTACTCTGAATCACGGAGGTTTCTGTGGAGCGTTTTCTTTGTTTCCGCTTTGTTATGTAAATAAACGGCCTCTTGAAGTTAGGTATTACATAACCTGATTATGAGTCACTCCCTCACATACTTTAGACAGAATAGGCAGAAGTGATATAAGTCGATCGTGAAATAAACCTATGTATGTATGTATACCGTAAATCCTCCATTAAGCCCCCCTCTCAAATAAGCCCCCTCTTTTCAGTCCGAGGACGAAAGTTATTAAGCCCCCCTCTCTTTACAGACCCCCTTCCCACCCCCCGTTATTCCACACAATCAAGTTAATAAATGATAGACTGTATTTGTAATTTAATCACGACTGTAGCACTTCATGTGGACTGATCGGGTATGGTTTATTCACGTGCTGAAAGTTGGAATTTGTTTTTGATCTTTGGGTGCATGACCTCCAACTTCACGTGCTTGAACTTTTTCACTCAAATCTCCATATTAGACAGTCATTGACCTGGTCCAAAACAGGAAGTAGGTAAACGTAACCCTAGTCTGTTTCTTCCTCTTTTCTGATAAAGGTAATGCATTTCGCTAGGAACTAAATAAGCCCCCCCCTCTCAAAAGTGCTTAAAATAAATAAGCCCCCTGGGGGCCTTAACAGAGGATTTACGGTATCTATCAGGCATGCGTTCTAGCATTGTTAGCGTGATACACTCCGTTCTCGTCTCCAGAGCCACGCGGCACGCGGTCTTTTATATGTCGTGTGATATCACATTCATTTTGACCGGGGACAACAGTTATCGTTCAGTTCAGTTTTATTTTTCGGTTTTATTGTTAACACCAAAGGTGGCCACAGAATAAGAACGTGCCTTTCCGATAATAGCAATGATAATTAGATTTATTTAGTTCTTGCCCGGGGGGTGAGGGGTACTCCCAGGAAAATTGGGAGGGGGTGTGCGGCCCGCTTCCCAAACCTTACCCTATTTATGACTGTTGTGGCTGGCAGTAATTAATAGGTTATTAAAAGACAACTTAACAGCAATTTCCTTAGCCCGTCATAGTTTATGAATTACTTGATCGTCGCGAATTTCCGAGAAGGGCTGTAGGGAATTCCCCGAAAGTTAAACCGGAAGCGAAAGAGAAACTCGGCATATTTTGCATGAAAATTGCCTTCAGAAATCTGTGGGTACCAGATCTATAGGAATGTAAATCCTGTAAAAAAAATCGCTTTACTTCGACTACTTGCTAAGAAAATCCTGCAATGCGGATTGAATACTGGGTTGACCTGCGAAATATGAGGCTTAAGTGAAACATTTTGCATTCCGGGAAAATTAGAAGTGCAATGCCAAGCACACGTAAAAAGATTCCATTGCTCCTAAAACCAAAAGTCGTTTAGCTTAAGATCATAAAGAGCTCTTCTCCAGGAGCGGCATCAATAGAATGCTAGTATAACACAACGCAAATAAGCCAAACTATAGCAAAAAGTGCAGTTTCTAAACGTAGCGCAAGCTTATTACGTCACTACTGTTCATTCTGTATGGCACATTGATCAAGTAAGCATGTTCAAAAAGAGAGTTATTTGTAATTGAATATCAAAGTTTCGATTGTGAAACAAAATTCAAAGCAAAGGATATCAAAAACATGGCATAAATTGTGTCTTGCTTACCTATACACTTCTAGAGTTCCTATGCTGTGCCTGTGCTCGCTGTGTCTTGATCATCTGATCATCTGATCATCGCGTGATGTTGCTTCGAGGGCATAAGTAACTCTCATCCCCAGACTCGCCTGTCCCTCTCAGCCGGCAGGGGCCTTGACGCTAGGAAACTGTGGCTCTAAAGATTTTTTGGCTTGATTTTCACTTATTAGCGTTATTCGCCGCCCTTTTCTTTCCCAAAAATATCCACTGGTTGATCTTTAAGTAAAACTGATCGATTACTGACGCCTACAGACCTTTTAAACAGATTTTAACAATGGGAATTTAAATTACAGTCAAACCCCCGGTTGCGACCACCTCTCCTTTCCAAACTACCAAAAGTTTCCTAGTCGTTTAATCACTATATTTGGAACTAACCTCTTGTAAGCGACCACCTCTCGTAAGCGACTGCGACCACTTTTAGAACTAAAAGTTTGAAACTTTCTTTTGTTTGTAACCTTCCGTAAGCGACCACTTGACAGATAATAGAGCAGAAATTGGATAATAAGGTGTTGTAACATTATCACATTCCTGGGTAGTAAAAGAGACGAAAATTTCTCAATGGGAAGAACCGGATTTTCTCTCAAAATTGAATTTTCACATGAATAAAACGTTTAAAACATGGGGTAAGTCTCTGCAGTTACCATATGCTAATGAGGAAACATTTTGACCCAATATGGTCTAGGCGCTCGTAAGCGACCAAGGCTTGATGTTTTGGGTGGTTGTTTATGGGAGGTTTGACTGTAGAAGTTAAAGTCTGGCCGAATGTTTCGGTATAAGTCAGTTTTAACTTCTTGACGGTCTGTAGGTTCTGTTACCAAACCGGAAGGAAACGAGCGTCGAATTCGTGAAAATCCTTGTCCAACAATCAAGGCAATCATTGGTCTAGAAACTTCGTGCCAAGTAGGCCAAGCCCCCGCCAAGTAAGAGGGCTGATGACGGTTCTGCGAATGAGAACAGTGCAGATATTGAACTCCAGTCCCCTCACTTTCCACGAGTCCTGTCACAGGCCTCGCATTTCAGAGAAGGTGTGGTTTAACGTTTTCGGTCGGTGGGGGCTCGATATATTTTCCGTTGTTGTGAGGAGAATGCATAATTTAATTTCTAATTTCTTTCGAGCCCTCCTCTCGCTCCTACGTCGGGTTAATTGCTCCCGTGACGGGGTACATGTGAAGGGAAAGCAGAACTCCTGCTGGGAACCTCGTTCCCAGGGCCTTTTCCCTGGCTCGGGGACCCCGCGGATACCGCCCCCCAAGACAGGGAAAAGGCCCTGGGAACGAGGTTGTCCTGCTTGGTAGCCACTCAGCAGCTATCCGTCACGCTGCTGAGATCGAAATTGTGTCTTAGTCTGTACTAAGGACTTGGTAGTCCATCAGGACAATATCCGAAAGTTAATGATTTTCTTTACTCTTATCACTTGTCTTCTTGATAATGTATTGAAATTGTAGGGAGAAATAAGATGTTGATCACCGTTGGGAAACTGAGCTTTTTTATCAGGGTCTTTCTTTGTCACTCTGACGGTGCCTGAAGCGAGCGAGACTTAAGGAGAGACAGGGGAAAGGGGTACATTTGGAAACAGATAATCTTCCCATTGAAGTCTGCTAGATGACACAAGATAAAATGTTCTTCTGAGCTAGAAAGCTCTTTCAAATAGCTACCGGCACCTTAGTGAGCACGTGTTTTCAAAACTGGTTTATTGCAATTAGTGGTCCACATCAGAAACAAGCCCTGCGAGATACGAAATTGTTGTCTAACTATTACAAAGCAAATCCGAATGGTGAAAAACCAACATGGTCGTCGTGGAAATTACCTAGATGTAAAACAAGCGGAAAAATTGTAAACATAATTTGATCGCCTTTTATATGACCCTTGAGTGGGGCATTTGAACAAGATTTTTGGCCGTGCGGATGGGAATTTCGCCCACCGAAAATTTTTAAGAACCTTTCTTATAACAACGTTGGGGCTGAGATAATCTCAAAATATTTTAAAACATGTTTAAGGACACAACCCATGTTGAGAGTCATCGCTAGAGGAAATTTATTTTGATGTTTTGAAAAAAACACCATGAAAAGGGGTGTCGGGCTCTCCGAGCAGAGGTACTGCAATGTCACAAAACGAGATGATAATAGTTAACACTTTTATTACATTGTATTTGATTTACTTGGCTTTTGCTCACATGCAACCTGTATAATGTTCCGGACTGTTCTGTCTTCAGTCTTTAGTTGTTTGCTCTTCCTCCTACTACAAATACTACTTCTGCTCAATAAAATCTCATTTTTTTACCGCGTTCGCTTATATGTTTTTTTTTTCGTCGATCATGATAATCATTTTCACAATCATTTAATTTGTTTCACTATGATAAGGAATAGATTCGATTAGAAAACATTATTACATAAATCAAAGCCATTTCTTGTCCGTAAGTCATATAGCATGCAAGGCTATGACTGATGTGATCTCTAGAGTAAGTTATAAAGTAAAACTAAACATTTATAAAATAGAAGTCGACTTCATGTCAACTTTAAGTCAACTTTAAGTCAACCTTTTCGACCAGGGGTATAACACGCCCAAGACCTAATTCATGATTGAAAGCCAAACCTCTAATAGCTTATTTATTGTTAAGAAAGTAAAACCATATACCATTCTACTCAAACTTGTCGCATAAGAATCTGGAGGTGGGACATATCTCTTATACTGTAATTCTCCGGAGATATCAAGTCTCCTCTTAGACTGGAGCAACCTAGGAACTTATGAAAAAATCGAGAAGTCTAATAACCTTGTAAAGAAGCTTAAACTTATAAGGACAAAAGAGGAACGTTACTCGGGAGATCACAAAATACTTTAGATTAAGTTATTTTATAATTCTCATGCATTTTACAACATTCCAGTCTCAATTCATTACATTCACGCGGGCTTTATTGAGATTCTATTTTTTCAAAACCTCATTTCCGGTACATGCGGAAACACCCTCCAGTCATTAAATCATAATCATTTAAACCCCAAATTACAGCAAACACGTCATTTACTGATATTTCACAATTTAAAATAGAAGTTAGAAATTCACGCAAAATTTCCTGTAATAACACTATGAACTCTGGTAAAACTGAATGTAAACTTAGGTCTTTCCAGTAACCTGCTGCTATGAAAGATATAGTTGAACATAAACACGTGTTCATAATTTTGCTGCAGGTTCAAACATCCTCACTTAACACTGGTCAAAACAAAAACTACCTATTGACTTTCAGTACTGTGATGGTTCTCCTCAATAGAAAAAAAAAAATTCACCCTGGAAAGAGTTTAAAAGGTTCACCGTGGTACAATCATTCTTCTCATCCACCGCAAACCTTTTGTAGCTCATAAAAACTTCTCCAATTTAACACAAAGTATTAGTATTATTATTATTATTATCATTAGATGATTACCCTAATACTATGGGGTAATTTGAAGACAATAAAAAGTATATCGTTAACAGATTTTGGATAAGAGAGCAAGAGTGAAAGTAGATCATCCACAGAAAATCAATGCACAACGCCACTTTCTTGCAATAAATGATATCTCTAGTAAATATATTGTCACTTCTCCTTGTTTACTATAGAACGGCGCACAATGAAAATTACCTAACACCAACTTTTATAGGAAATCAGCGAATATTGGGAATCCACAGTCGACCAACACATCATAAAGCTGTCCAACGTTCCAATATTGCCGTCTTCGACTGTATTTTAGTGCCTTCTTAAATGGCTTGAAACGTCGCTTGTCCAGAAGACGGATCTCTGATGGCGTCACACCCAATCTCTCAGCAACCATAATCCACTCGTCACCGCCTATAAAATGAACATAACTTTACAAATTGTCCAACTTTATTCAACTCTCACATTGAATTTCGTTCGAGACCTCTTTTATTGAGACCGCCATTTTGACGTTAATAAGTTCAGACTGGGACGAAAAGTGCAGCTACGTTTCGAAAACAAGAAAAATCCCATGTAAAACTCCGAAAAGAGCACTTTGACTGCGTGGCAGGATCGGAGAGGTCTGATAAACCATAGTTATTAACTAATAATAAATTGCGATGCATATGTTTCTGGCGTATTTTACCAGTGAAATTCAAATTAAGTTAACAATAAAGTCTGTATCAGGTCAATGACCCATACAACCGAGGCTTATTCCGATTTCTGTAAGACTAGCAAGAATTATTTCTACTCCCCCCAGGATGAAATGGGAGTCCATTGCAGGGTTACCCCCATTAAATTCTTCGGTACCCACTTATACACCTAGGTGGAGAGAGGCACTGTGAGAGTAAAGTGTCTTGCTTAAAAACACAATGCAATGACCCTGGTCAGGACTTGAGCCCTACTACCAGTGCGATAACCATTAGGCCATCGCGCGTCCCCTAAACCAACACAAAAACGCTATACAATTGCACAATGATATATTCTAATAAAAGTTAGGCACTTATACATATACTACTTTCATTCTTCACGATATATTTCCATTGTCTGAGACACTAAAGGACATATCCTTACCACACAGATTCACTGACAGCTCTCTAATTTGCTCAGGAGGAATATCCTGAACATCAAGATTTTCAGGAAGCAGGGGGCCTGTCGGAACAAATGCAATGTAAATGGAACAAATACATTACACTCTATAGAAGGAATATCTTCTATACTATAAGTGACTATGGGAAGAGAACGTTCTCATCCAGATAGAAATATGGATCAGATCGTATCAATGACTGGATGACATTTTTCTCGTCTCAACCAAGCGTAACATATATCACCATTTCTATCTACGACACATATCTCAAATATCGACAAAACTAATCCCAGTATTAACCTACGAGGGGTTTGTTATTTTTGCATCTTTTAGAGTAATGGTGAAGTTTCACAGGTGACCAGCACCTCTTTAAAACTTCTATTTTGATTCGTTCTTGTTAATCTGCACCTCTTTTGTTTTTAGGGCTAGGGGAACTGTTTGTGTTGTATACCTATTGTTTCGTTTGGCGAATCATGAACACCCTTGTAAACGGTGCGTGGTCGCCCAAGTTTCACACCCTATAACGGCCTATACTAAGAGGCTTCGCCCGAAAGGGGTACCAAAGGTGGGGATTTTACAAGTTGAGGTATGTGGAAGGATACAAAAATCTGTCTTTTAGATATAACTTGAACAGCAACTGAGTAAATGAAACCTGTTTTTTAGTTAACATCTCTTCTGGTAATGCTTGATGTTCTTCAGTAGTATTGTTCATTGACTTCAGTTCCAAGGTTTAGAAAAGTGATGCAGTGTTCTTAAGTAGGTATGTGAAAGGGGGACCTTAGTTCAATAAAAGGTACATGAAAGGGGGACCTTTTTGGTCACAATGGTATACAAAGGGGTAAGGGGTTGGACCTCGGGGCGGAGCCTCCCCGTACAAGACTTTGTAGAGGACCCCCGCCCTCCCCCGCTCCCCCCTACCACCCGGGCATAGGATCGAATTGTGTTGTGAGAGCTCAGAATTCGTTTTCTCGAGCAGTTTGGTCAGTGACTAAATAGTGGATATGTATTAAGATACATATCTACAACTTAAATTGTTTTTTATTTTATGTATGTTATATGTATTTTTAGCAAGGTACTCATCATCTCGTGACGGTTTTTATACACTCTCTTACAATCCATGCAAGAATGCGATGTTAATAATAATTGCATGAAGTACTCTTGGTTGATGTATGGAGAAATTAAATGTTATCATGTGAATACTTCAACAGAAATTTAAAGGAACAGTGTACCAGGCGATTATCAAAAGTTTCGTGTCCTAATTTTCATATTAGATTGCCAAATGCTACCAAGGATACAAATAAATTGTGCAAAACAAGAAACAAGAACAAGTATTTGGGAAAATGTGAAAGGAGCAAACGATTACAAGGATAGAATTGGATTACAGGCCATCAACTGGAAATCAAAATTGCCATTCTGGTGAAATTTTGAATCCTTCAGTCATATAAATATGTTTTCACTTTAGTTGATATTTCTTTAATTTGCTTTCACCAAAGATATAATACACGATATCTCAGCCGGGACACTGTTCCTGTTTAACAATGACACTATCATGCATGAGTTGAAGTACCTGTAGTCCCAGCTGGTGTGACGTCCCTCAAACGTTTAACCACTTCAAGCCTATTTGAAAGTTTAGCTTTTATTGCCAGACAACGGATCATCTTCTTAGTTTCTGGGTCTGGATGTTCCAGAGAGGATTGTCCCTTCTGCAGCTCCTCTTGTAGTCGATTCACGACCTCGTCTGCATCACATGATTTTGACAGAAGAGCGTCTTGAACGGAAGAAGGTAAGATAAGCGCCTGCCCCTCACTTGTTTCCAAGCCCTCCGTATCTGGCTCTGTAGTTTCTAAAGAGACTTGTTCCAACTGCAGATCTTCTTGTAGTTGAACAACAACATCTTGTGAGTCGCATATGTGAGGACGAAGAGGGTCTTGATCTGCAACAGGTAAGGCGAGAGCCTGTTCTTCAGCTTTCCCTTCTTGCACTGGAATAAACACTAAATGTCAAAAACTAAGATAAAAAGAATTATAATGATAATAATAACTGAGTAAATAAACTGATAGAGAAATGTTTAAGGTATTCACAAGCGCAACACAACGCCAAAGGTGAAGGTTACCTTTCACAATCCGCAGAGGTCTTCCCTCGCTTTCGTTCGTAGCTTGCTGTTGTGCAAAAATAGGGAAAAGAAATGAATATGAAATAATAATTGTCATAAGGTAGCTCGCAATTTTGTCTTCATCGTCATCCGTTATGTATATGAACCAGATGATAGCATATTCTATAAGACTTATACTTGCAATAATTATCATATTAGTAGTCATATACGCTTATTGGGGCAGTAACCAATCAGGAGGCAGGGATTGTACCACGTGACCACTTTTTTCCCATACATTCTCTTAAATTGTAAAATCCAAGATGGCGATATTCGCGAAAAC
>Ga0126338_10004148_pt1 | contig 10265 bp, 7 predicted proteins | sample OrbCmetagenome_2_FD_92529 | JGI IMG/M metagenome (GOLD analysis project Ga0126338, IMG submission 92529) | Coral microbial communities from Petempiche,Puerto Morelos, Mexico - Orbicella C C metagenome | ecosystem: Host-associated > Invertebrates > Cnidaria > Coral | place: Petempiche,Puerto...
CCAAACCTGCCTTCAAATACATCACGGTATGTGAATTCCTGTTATATAATATATATCCGCGCAACCGGAGCTCCACCCTTATAATGATAATGATTTTAACAATAATGCAAAAAGCATTAAATTTACTCATACACCTCCAAACAAAGACGATAGAATCCTTCTGCGATAATAGTGACGGGAACATGGTAAATACCATACTCAGCCAGACAACAATACTTCATAAGTTTATATCATGGAATTAGGGGCGGCCGTTACCGTAGTCACCCTTACGTCGAGTTCTGAAAGCAGATTTTATTACCGTATTAATTCTCTTAAGAAATACTTTCTTAGAAAGATGTAAATTCTGTCATCACGAGTGTGGGACAGAGAAAAAAAAAATCTGAGGCCACTGCAAGAGTCGTACCCACGACCTTCCAATGTTAATTATTCTAGCACTTTCCCAACTAAGTAGGTAGCACTCGCAAAGACTGTAAGTCGGTAACTGTGTGGTTGTTTAAGCCATCTTTATATCATCACCACATATTCTCTCTGTTTTATATTTCAGCTCACCTTACAGGATCGTCGTTGGCTCCATGAATCAAAGACATGGTAAGTTGGTTTAATGGTTAAACGACTTTTATTGAACGTATTTCCCGAGCTTTCTATCTTGTTAATTTATAGAGCATGTTGTATGGAGCCAATCACAGCAAGCACGATTTTCTTCATCAGCCAATCAGGAGGCTTCCACGCTTTTCTCGTCATTTTAGAAAATCCAGCGTGTAGAGTGCTGCAGTTAGTCTTGTATGGATGGAAACGTCAGAAATTTGATGTATTGATAAAGTATTAACTATGCATCATTTAATGCCACATTCTAGGAGACGAGGAAATCTTTGCAAACGTGCTTAGCCAGGTTGCTGACAAGTTTATCAGGTCAAACTACTTTATGTGATTTCAGCTTTATTTTTTGATGAATAAAATTTTATTGTACGTCTTTAACTGGAATGACGTGTTCATTGCGCAAATTGGTCTCTGTCCGCTATTGAGTGGTAGCACCGAAAAGGCGATAAATTTTACATTTGCTATTGCAGTTACTTATTCGGATATGGTGCCGTATATGCCGTATTTTGTTACCAGTCGACATGACTCTGACTCACTTGGAGCAAATCCGGTCTATTTCATGAACTCTTTTTCACCCACAGTACGTTTACGGTGTCTCAAATGAAGTCGGAACTTTCCAAACAACTGTCTCACTTGGAACGAAAAGTGGAAGGTAGGAATTCGAGAAAAATAAACTCGAGAATTTGATTCATTAAAACAAAACGAGATCTTCACAACCTTCAATCTGACTAAGTTGGTTCCCAGCTTTACATCGGATGTGTATATTTCAAGTACTAATATAAAAAGACGGTAGGGTTGTTTATATTATCCATGAAATATTTTCGCTGGCGTGCGCTTGGTCTAGACGCGTCACGTGACCGAATATGCCCCCTGTTCAAAATGAGGAATATCCGAGTGATATTCCCTATTTTCAAAAATGCGCGTGTTGTGAAAATTATTCGAAAGATGATGAACACGATAGCCTCCATTTGGCGCGAAAACATGCTGGGATGTTTGTCCTTGGACATAATCTGTTCTTCAAAGCTCAGTTTTCCTCGAGCTCTGCTCTCGAAAAACAGTTCGCTTCTCAGAACAGATAATGTACAAGGACAAATATCGGAGCATATTTTCGCGCCTGTTGAAGGCTATTGTTTATTTCATTCATATTGAGGTAAATAGAGAACGTTTCTAACCATTTACAACCTATCACTTTCCGTTTACAAGCTGAAGCACTGAAAGCCATCGAAATGCAGCATTTGAGTGCAGAAATCACAGAAATACGTGAACAAATACGACAAGACAGGTAATATATCAAAGTTGCGCGCTATTGATTCTAAAAATACAACATTTGAAACAGTTAAAACAAATTGTCATTAGCGTGACTTTTTGTAGTTAAGAGCGAATAATTATAAAGGAATTCATTACAAGGTTTTTTTACTGATTAAAAGACGAAAATTAATTGAAGACAAAGTTTGTTTTCAATATTTTATCCTATTCTTGTTGGAAGGTCATTAAACATCTCAGTTTATCCAACTTGCGTTTTCTATTTCAAACTTAACTCCTTCTTTTTTCTTAAAAAATCTTTACTTTATTGAACCTGAAAAGCAAGCTTCTCTGGCCAGCGTTCGAATGCATTCTGGATTACTGCTGTGAGAAAAAAAGAGTTGTTAATCGACTTATAACACAGAGTCCTCCCATTTCCCTCTTTCCTATCTTTTTTCTCTCTCTAACTTCTTCTCCTTCCTTGCGCCTCGACCTCGTCGTCCTTCTCGTCCCCCCCCCCCTCCTCCTCCACCACCACCACCAATACCACCTTCTCCTCCACCCCCTCCATTTGATGCTCTAGCACTACCTCCTCCTGACCGCGTCTCTTTCTCTTCTTATTTTTCGTCCTTCTGTTATATTTTCCCGATCTCTTCTCTTTCCAGCTCCGCTTGTTTCCTTGCTCCTTCACAAAGAAATAAGCTAGTTCAGCAAAGTCTTATATGTATACTGACAAATAAGACGTCCATATCGGGGAAACGCGATGGCATTACTAGAAGTTGAAGCGAAATTAAAGCCTGCGGGACAATCATTAAAGGGTTCTGCTGAGAACGTTTTCTTCGATGCAGAATGTCAAAGAATAAAATCTTGGAAGGATATTAGAGGACGATATATCGTATCATTTGCATCGAAAACCAAATGGCTGATGAATATTTTATTCTTTTCGTTCCTAGAATCACTTGGCAAGCCATAAAAGACAACGTCAAAACAAATAAGAATAACAAGAGAAACATCAGTATTTCAAGGCCTATGCCTAACTTTGTCAAGGTAAGTCACTTAAATAACAAAAGATCTGTGTGTTTTCAAAAGCCCCGTTTTTGGCGAGCATGGATTGAATCTTTCTTTCAAATCCTTTTAAAACGTTCACTATTTCGTCCCAAATGCTAATTGAATGCGACCACAAATAGGCTCTCAAAGGACCTAGATTTTCCAATTTTCCACTGAAGATGGTGGGGAGCCTGCTTTAGTTTTCTTTTGTTTTATTGTCCCATGGTTGTGACTGACTGAATAGAGTTTCTTGTTATAAAAGCAATTGTTTCTGCTACTCAGACTCGACTTGCTGTTTCATATTTAGATGTGTTCCGACAGAATCGTTCCATCCTCTGTTTCAGATAATTGTGTTTATGTCTGTTCTGAAATTCTTTGCAGTACACGCTCTCTCAAACCACTGTCGAGCAGTTGAGGGAACCGATTTTTAACATCTGGCATTGGGAACCTAATGAGGTATTGTGCTATATTGTTGAGTTCCTCTTAATAATATAAGCGGAAGGTTTGCAGACAGCTAGCTAGTAAGTGAGAGTGAAGTGTCTTGCCAAAAACGTTAAACTCGCCCCAGGCTAGACTCGAGACCAGATTGCTCGATGAAGAGTCCAAGGTGTCAACGATTTGCTAAGTCACTATCCCTCTCAAAATTTATCTATTCGATAACTTAGATATATCCGTGAATAGTATAAAAATACTAGCGTTCTATCACTAATGCCGTTCGCCTGATTGGCTACGCTACTCACTATCTATTCTGTGATAGATAGTGAGTAACGTAGCAGTGTGCCCTTGCTAACAAAATGATGGCCGCTTCTTGGCGTTTTCGAAGTGTCTGCGAAGAGGATTTGGTTTAAGTTTTGAACGACTAGTAGATTCATACTAAAACAATTAGATTTTTCGCTCTCGATTTCTATGCGTGATAGAAATCTCGAGCTCATAAACTAATTGTTGAATAGATAGTGAGTAACCTAGCAGTGAGAAGTTGTTAACAAAATGGTGTGACTGTGAAGAGGATTTAGATAAAGTTTTGAACGACTGGTATATTTTAATACACGAAGACAATCCCTAGATTATTTGCTCTCGATTTCTCTGCGTAATAGTGGACTCTGGCTGCGTCCTCGTCAATTATAACGCGATAACAAATCGCGAGCTTACAATCCGCTAATTGTTAAATATCTCAAGCATAACGGAATGTGTGTACGCCCTTTTAGCTAATCAGTTGGTGTTTTTTTCACTGTTTTCAATCATGGGAATATCTAGAGTAGTCTAGAATTGCTTTGTTTCAGCTTCAAGGCGCCTTGTGATATAGATCTTAGTGTTACAGTACAGCAAAACACGCGGGTGTTTTCATTTTCAGATGCTGTCCCTCATGGAGCATATGTACCAAGTGCTGGGACTGACCGAAGAATTTGGAATCAACAGTGTTGTGTTGAGGCGGTTTTTGGTAAGCAAACGATCAGATCACTTCCATGTAAAATGAACGAAACGGAGGTGATCGCCGGAAAATTTTAAAGTAGTCCCGTTATTGAAGGTGCCTAAAGTCTCGTTTTGTGGGCTTGCTTGCCACTGAGAAGTACCAATTCTAACATGCACAAACGGCACAACTTCATATTGCAGATTTAAGTTGCAATAAAGATTTCTTGGAATAGCTTTCTTTGTTACAGTGTCGGGCGCAATACTCTAGATGGTACGGAGGAAACTCTGATGTTAGCCAAAGGAACTTTTAACGTGAATTAACTCTTCATTAGCTAATTGATTACTTACACGATATGAGAGACGAAATCTTCATTCATTGCTACCTTTGTGTGATATTTTCTAGGTGGCTATTCAACAAAACTACAGAAACAATCCTTTTCACAATTTTCGCCATTGCTTCTGCGTCACTCAGATGGTAAGCTAGGTCACGTTTACCTTAATCTCTGTCACTGCCGTTACGTGAGTTGTCACGTAACGTTCCTCCTAACGGTACTGTTGGAGAGGAGCGTTGGGTGACGATCCATTTGCTTGTTGAGGCGAAATGTGAATGTCACGCAACGTGGCTGATTTTCAACGCAGAGGGTATGAAGGGAAAAAAAAGATCTAGGGAAATACCATCGAAGAGAAGGAGGGCTATAGTGTTGTTTTCAGTATCTCAAACAAATATATCTTCAAGAACTTCTTAATTAACGATAATCATTTGCCTCGTTCCTTATTACTTCAAATGACAGTCCATTTCATATATTCTCAGCGCTTCTACTGCAAATGCCCAATCTCTTAACAAAAGACTTTTTTGGTTTTACCTCCAGCTGTTAATTCCAGGCTACCGTTGTTTGGTCTCAGGCTAAAGCAGGACTTTTCCTTGACATGCACTAGATTACAATTCAGATATTTAGATATTATTTTCAATTCGTTGAATTGAAAGAAATTAAGCCTTTTTCCCTGTCCTCAGATGTTTTGCATCATCCATCTCTGCAATCTAAAAGACTTGCTTTCAAAAATGGATCAACTCGTTCTTATGACGGCCTGCATTTGCCACGATCTTGATCATCCAGGATTTAACAACACGTAAGTTAATTGGAGAAATAGCTCAAAGAAAATGCCCGCTTTAATTGGCGAGAAGGGGTCTCTAGAGCCATACCGGCTAGTGTTTGGGAAGTCCAGATTCCTCGTTTAATAACTAATAAGAAAATTCCACTTTAAAAACGCTTTGTTTCTCACTGATTTTAAATGACCCTAGCAAGACACACTGATAGTCAATGCGATGGACCAAAGATTCGTAAGGAGTAGAACTCTACAAAATGTTTGATATTTACTGTTGGTAGAACTCTACTAGCATAGTAACGCAAATGCTGCAATCTGATTGGCTGAGCTACCAATTGAGCTAATTCAATTCCCAAGGGAACTAAGGAGAGGAAATTGACCGTTATATTACTTTGGAACCTCAAATTTTTACCAAGAACTGATGAGCACGCGAGCACAATTGCAAGTTTTTTAACTATACATTCCGTGACATGATGTTAAGCGTGAAGTTCAAAACTGCGTTGAGACATTATTGGAAAGCGTTATTAAAGGAAATTTCGTGATAATTCTACAAAAACAGTTAGATTATTCGCTTTCAATTTCTATGCTATGATATAGTTGAGCTCATAATCTAATTGTTAATTGTAATTTTTGTTCCCTATAGTTACCAGATCAATGCACAGACAGAGCTCGCCATTCGTTACAATGACATCTCTCCTCTGGAAAATCACCATGCCGCTGTGGCATTTGAAGTTATTGGCCAGGTATTCAAGAATTCATGTTTGCTTGTGTGCCTTAATAAAACGCAGGACTGTTTTTTTTTTAATGTAATTTTGCATCGTTATTATGTTATCGTAATTCGTAACTCCTGGGGCAAAACAGTTCCTATGAAAAACAGGCTTTTTTTCGCTTGTACATTGCCATGCAAATCGAACTCATTTCATAAGGAAGGTATTTAAATGACCTCTTATTGAAAGTATGTTGGTCCGCAATGCGCACATGTGTCCAAAACGGGACTTTATTTAAGTGCTGGCTGTAACTGCGGACACTCCCGGAATAAACTAACGAATATATATTGCAAATTGAACAAATAATGTTTCAACTGCACGGTAGGAAGCTGAATAGTTGGCCTCTGTACAAAGTGCTGCCCTGCCGGAGAGATGGACGGGTCAGTTGAAGGATTTCAACCAAACACTTCCAGATTTCAAACCCAGGTCCCTCAATATTCTTAGCTCAGATACTCAAGCTAACCTTATCACATTTTAACATGCATTAATCACATCATTTACGAGGGGAAGAACAACTTAAAAGTCAGTTAAGTAAAATCTTTTTTCGGCTCTTACTATTTTATCACAGGTATTTTCTGCTTCCAGTAGTTTGATAGATTAATTTTCCAGGCCAGGAGCCCGTATAATTAGCAAGCGAGTCAGAATATGTCAGGGTGACCGACGAACAGTGATTGGGTACATTATCTGACTCTCATCTCAATATTCTTATAAGTAAAGGTTTTTTAAAACAATTTGAGGTAAAAACTAACGGTAAAAGCGCGTGACGTTTCGACCGAACTTTGGTCATTATTAAGCTTAAAAGTGAAGATAAAAATTTTTGTATAAGTATGAATATAAAACAAAGAATTAAAAGTATGTAAAGTATGAAAATGTAAAAAAGGGCGTTAAGAACACTAAAATGCATGCAAGAATAACATAATTAAAAATGATTAAAAACTCTCGCACGAAATGAGCTTGATAATGACCGAAGTTCGATCGAAACGTGGCGCGCTTTTACCGTGGCAGTTTTTAATTCATCTCAAAATTAGCACCGTGGGTTTTTTCCAATGAACAAGTGCATTTCCGATGTGTATCGTACTTCGAAAACCATCAAGGCAGCTACCTAATAAGAATCGGAAAATAGGTCCGCAATGCATGCGTGAGCGTAATCAATATTATTTTTATTCCAACCAGCCTGATTGCAATTTATTCTGCAACATGAGTAAAGAAGACCAGAAAAAGGTTCGCCAGGTGAGACATTTGCAATGTACAGTAACGTGAAAGAGCAAAGGAAGTGCAAAATTATCTTAAATACTAAAATCAGAATCGGTATTTTAAATAATAATAAAAAAAACCCAGTATAATTGTGTCGTAGGAAATTGTGATGTTGATATTGGCTACAGATATGGCACGGCACAGTGAGATAGTGGAGCGGTTTAAGAGTAAACTGGACACCTTTGACTTTCACAACGATGATTACGTTAGCTCGGTGAGTAGGCAAATGAAATGAATACTTTCTTTCTTCAGTTTGTCATGTGCATGGGACAAGAAAAAATTCTGGTATCTCTGGCAGCAGTAGAGAATCATTAATTATACACAAAACTCATTGGCCTGGGTTTCTTAAACTATTTTACTTTTCTGCTAACATGTATTTTTTTTTCTTTTGCTGATTAGCTCAAGATGATTCTCATTAAGTGTTGTGACATTTCAAATGAAGTTCGACCATTAGAAGTATCAGAGCCCTGGGCTGACTGTCTTCTCGAAGAGTACTTCATGCAGGTTAGAATGAAGTGTAACGTTAAATGAAAACACTTAAAGAGCGTTGAGATAGTATCTGCTAAGTATTGTGAGAAAAATATAGAAAATCTGAAAAACAGACAATAAACCAATCAGATTTAGAAGCAAAAAGACGCAGTCGGCAACAAATGCCGAAAACTCAGCAGAGTCGTGATTGGTTTGAATTTACTCTTTCGATGAGGAATGAAGTCTTTCCTGTTTTACTTAGGGACGGACCATTATATTTTTGACTGGGCGGGCTGGAGTTGGGCAATTTTCTGGGGCATGAATTTTTTTTCTCATCCTTAGGTTGTGTATGAATTCTCTTTTGGTGGGCAATAGCTTGTGCAAGAATTTTTTAAAATCACAAATAGGACCTGGATAGCAGAGAAAACTGCTCGATTTTTTTCCCATGGCTCCCCTTGCACGATTTTTGTCAGCAATTTCTGCTGTGCAGGAATTCTTTTTTTTTTTGGAAAAAAATAATGTTCCGTCCCTTGGATTTTATACAGCATGTTGCAAAGGGGGTTTTGGAAGCAATATGAAAGCCTTAAAATTATTTTAAGTTTAGTGAAGTCGACTAGCAAATTTGATTATTTGAAATCTTTTCCATACAATTGCTGGTCCTTAATCATGTCCACGAGTTTCGAAGGCGAGCGAGGAATCCTTGTGACATAAGCATTGCTTTTTTACTTGCAGAGCGATCGTGAGAAGTCTGAAGGACTTCCAGTGGCTCCTTTTATGGACCGTGATAAAGTCAGTAAACCAACTGCACAGATTGGCTTCATCAAGTTTGTGCTGATTCCTCTGTTCGAGCTGTTAAACAAGGTATTTATAATTATTTCAATCCGGACCGCGTTCTTAGCACTACCATGAAGCCTTTTCTGTTACGAACAAGCCAGTCCGTGGACCGCTGGCAGCCGGCCTTCTCTCTCAGGATTAGACGAGTGTTTTCCCTTGAACTCGAATGCACAGGGGCGGTATGGATGATAAGGGGATTGGGACGAGTGACACGAGAAAATGCCTCGCCTATGTCTCGTGCCAATCCCTTCTAGTCTGAAAGTCTTGCTTCATACTCTTTCTCATAGATCACTAGCATGGATCATAGCAATTTTTCATAGACAACTCTGTCCAAATTAACCTTACGTGAAACACCAACCCGTGAGACAAGGCCAGACCATAGCACCGGGAATTCCGCGCCCTATTCGTTGCGATAAGTGTGTGGGTTAAGTTCTCTTGCGACTCCTGTTAACAATGTAACACTGAAGCTGCAGGAGACGGGGCCTACAGTTTATAGCCCTTATCCGACAAGACTTGAACGTCTAACCATTTGCAGACGTAATAACAAAGGCAGCACATTTTCCTCAGTCATCAGGAACTCCCCTGTGAAAAGGTCGAGGATGTTCGTTGTCATGCTTAGTGGTGTAAATCTTGGATTTTGGTCTCACTTAGGGTGTACAGGACAAAACTATTTTTAGCCGTCAAGGGATCTTTAAGGGTTGCATTAATAAACACGAGGGAAAAAAATGAACAAACGCTGTTATGCTTTTTTTAAAGTGGGATCTTTTAGGGATTGAATAAAGCTCGAGTCACTTCCATTGGTCTCCTCTAGGGAGGGCTTACTTCACATTAATTCCGACCAGCACCCCCGACCTTTGCACATCGGAGTCCCCCTCTTTCCCGGGCTTCTCTCGTCCCTCTCACTGCGCTACCTTTCTTGACCGTCCCAGTGCTTTGGTAAATGCTAAAACGTTGCCTTCTGTTTCCAGTTGTTTCCTCAAGTGGCCCCAGTTATGATAAAACCTCTCCGTGAAGCTTACGAAAACTACGAAAGAATGCGTTTAGAAGAAGAGGCGGTGAAGTCCGCCGCGGTCGACTCCCCTGAAACAAGCACGACCGAGAAAGGACTGAAAACCAATTCAGATGTACAGATGTTTCGTGACAAGAAGAAGGTAAGTAAAATGGCCAATAAAGAACAAGAAGAACTGATTCATTCCTCCATCAAGAACCAGGTACTATCGTAAGACGGGTATTTTACAGATATCATTGGTGGGAGAGACAATTGTGTGTGTGTCTGGAAGGGAGGGGAGAAAGGGAATTTAGGTGACCAGTTAAACTTCGTGCGACAGATACCGGAGCTAAGAGTCCACTGTATGAACCACACTAAGCTTGAATTTCGCGATATGAAGATAATCGGCTTTACTATAAGGTAAAATAAAGTCGTTTTTTGAATACTATCATATGAAGTTACTGCTGCTTATTTTAAATTAAGCTGAAAATTAATTTTCTTTTAATTTTTCTTTCTTTTCAGAAAGAGACAGATGATGCCGAGCACACCCCATC
>Ga0126338_10004149_pt1 | contig 10264 bp, 9 predicted proteins | sample OrbCmetagenome_2_FD_92529 | JGI IMG/M metagenome (GOLD analysis project Ga0126338, IMG submission 92529) | Coral microbial communities from Petempiche,Puerto Morelos, Mexico - Orbicella C C metagenome | ecosystem: Host-associated > Invertebrates > Cnidaria > Coral | place: Petempiche,Puerto...
AGTGGAAATGAGAAGACGTACATCGCTCAGCAAATTAACTCGGGAGACTCTGGGCCTGAAACCAATAGCAAGGGAGAGATTGTGTATCAAGACATTTGGATCAGATTACAACAACCTTTAAAATAATGTTGGCGTCGTGAATTTGTGCCTGAAGAATGTCGATAATGGCGTCACTGCAACCATTATAGCCCATGTTGTACCAATGACCTGTTCACCCCTGAATTATCAAGAAGTTCAATTTACAGGGAAGAAGCATGCCCATTTGAAGGACATCGTTTTTTGCGAATGTATTTCAGAAGAGAATCTTGTCGTAGACATTCTCATTGGAGTAGATCAGTATTGGAACATTGTAAATGGGGAGGCCAGAAGAGAAGAAAGTGGACCTGTTATAATGAACACAAGATCTGGATGGACATGCACCTGACGCAGAGACCCACTCAGTCAATTTGGCAGCAACAAATGTACTCCAGCTTGACGCTCGAAGAAATGAGATGGACGTGCATGACATGGAGCTTGACGAGAAATTCCGCACCTTTTGGAAATTGGAATCAATGGGAATTAAGCAGGAAGAAAACTCTCTGCTAGAAACATTCGAAGAGATAATCACTTTTAGGAACCAGAGATATAAAGTAGGCCATCTATGAAAGGAAGATCATGACCTACTGCCTGACAATCGCAGTCTCAGTCAAAAAAGATAACAGTCCTTGCTGAAGAGACTCACCTAGAGGCCAGAGCAACTAGTATGATCGTGTGATTAAGCATCAGCTTAACAGGGGAATCATCGAAAGAGTTGACCAATCTGAGAAAGCCCAGCCTTGTCATCAGATACATTACCTTCCTCAGCAAGAGAAAATGGGTCAGCATTAAATTAATGCGTCGATACTGGACCACCCCTAACTCCTGGCATCCTAGACATTCTCATAAGATTCAGAGTTCAGCCAGTTGCGCTAGTTGGTGACATAAAGAAAAACTTCCTTATGATAGCCGTCAAGGAGGAGGACAGAGACGCTCTGCGTTTTCTGTGGGTGGATGACGTGAGTTCAGCTGAAACTAAGTTCGCGGAATACAGATATTCTCGAGTCGTGTTTGGAGTTACTTCGAGTCCCTTTCCTGTCCTCAAGCACATCACCAGCTATGAAGGGGAATACACTGAATTTGTCAATCAGATCCTTCGCTCGTTATATGTACGGTAGATGATCTGAGTTTAAGCCTTGAGGATGTGGACAAGGATCTCAAGTCAAGAGAGAGAATGGCTCAAGGGGGGTTAAAACGTAAATATCTCTAGAAGGAAAGACGAAATTCCAAAAAGAGAAATGCAATTCTTCTTAATTTTGAAAAGTCTTTCAAATAAGCAGCAATTATTTTACATCATATGCAATTTAATATAACGGGTGAAAAAAACGGTTACAATCGTGGGGTTTTGATTTGTTCATTGTATCAAGACATTTCCCGTTAAACTTTGCCGTGGTGATTTTGTAATTTTACATGTGAAATTTTAAATTAGCGCTGAGATTTCGCGCCAAAATCAAGGAGTAATTTGTCACCCATAATATTACATGCTAACACCCTGCAATCCTCTCTGTTTTCCAAAAGGCAAAGAATTGACAACCAAATCTTCCACGATGACCAAACCTGCCACGATGCAATCTTCGACAAGTCAACCCAAAGGACCGACCTCTACAGGTAATAATAATTATTATACATTAAACTCATTATGTCTTTTCTGATTGGCCGAAAGCGTACAGTGAATTTTTTGAAATCAGTGCTTGTGACATCATGTAGCAACAGATTGTATAGTAATCATGTCAAGGATACTCAAGGTCACGGATAATTATGATTATTTTGGTGTCATGACATCATCAGTAACGTAACTATGTCTAAAAGTGCGTTTAATGTCTGTGCGAGGACAGGCATTGAAAAATTGAAAAACACTCGACATGTTTCAAAGGGTAATCCTATATAGCACTTAAAAATGGCCGCGTGACTTCTGCCGTTTCAAAATTAAAAGGGCTATTCGCATGAGCAAAAAAAGGGAGAATTTGTCGAGGGTTATATCTTTTCTTGGTTAAAAAAACTTAAACTTGCGTGTTGTAGATATTTGTATGAAAATACCCTATGTGTGCCCTTGTGGCTGTGTCGTCATTGCTCACGTGATTAGAACGTGCGGACTTTTTGAGCTGGTTTTAAAACTGCATTTCTCCTCATAAATGGGCATATTTTTGTGTAAAGTTTTAGATTTTTTAATACAGTTTTTAAAAGAAGACAATGCTATTTTTTTTTTTTTTATAAAATCTTCCAGGCGAAAATTGCAGTTGAAAAGTTTGATTGCTTACTGTTCGAAGACTTTTAAAGTTAGAAATAAAATGAAACTTGATAATGGGGTTCAAATATATGCTCTTTCCAATGGCATTAATAGTGTCTCTGTATCTTTGCCGCTTCAAACCTAGAAGAGCTGTAATTTTCGCAATCTGACCATTGTTGAAGAGATTGTTAGCTTTTCTTCAGCTGCAAAAGACACTGGAGTTGTACTTGATGATTCTATGTCCATGGTTCCTTATATTACTGCCGTGTGTAAATTTGCATTCTTCCACCTAAGCAACATATCCACGATAAGGAAGTTTTTTTACGACTGAATCTACTAAAACTCTGGTACATGCCTTTGTAACTTCAAAGATTGATTATTGCAACTCTTTGCTCGGTCTCTCTCTCTCTCTCTCTCTCTCTTTTTGGCATTTTATTATTTTTTTAACAGTACAATAAAATACATTACTTACAATACTACACACTTACACTAATAACAATACAGTGTGTCACATAAGGCTAATTACATAACTTACTCACGGTACCTACAATACTGGTTACTTAAACCACTGTCAATTACGATACTATTTTTACATTATTCACATCCTTTTTTCTTTTTTTTAATTATCATTATATTACAGTTGTACCTAATATATACATGTAGTTTTTTTTTTCTTTTTTCTTCCCTATATGTACAAGCTTACAGTTAAATAATAAATATGAAATTAAATATTAATTAACCATATACATCAGCAGCGTAGAAAATTAAAGTAAAAAGGCCCATGTGCGATAAAATTTTGGAAGTGTTTTTTTTTTTTTTTTTGCAGTCGCAATCTCTTTAAGAATTTCAAGTTTTCCGGGATTGAACGATAGAAGGTTTTGAAAGTCTAAAACATCTCCGCAAAGGCTTGTGCAGAAAATACAATATTTGGCTATCAGTAGACAAAAATTTAGGACTTGCCAATGCTTTGCCCTATCATGCTAGCCGGAGAGTATATGGCTTATGGATAACATTATTGTTTCATTTGTTTCTTGATACCACCAGTCTTGAAACAGAATCCAGAAATCGACTGTTAGTGTGCAGTTTATTAGCAGGTGATGCAACGTTTATTCTTCTGCCTTGCATAAGTTGTATATGGGGCTTTCTAAAATGCCGTCTCGATAAAGTGTAACACGGGTTGGAAGCACGTTATAAATCACTTTATACTGAAACATTATTTTTGCTTCATTTGTGATAGCAAATGTCATAAGATAGACCTTCTGGATGGTATTTTCTGTAAATCCGTGGCGTAGAATTTTGGTTTCAGCAGTGGGAGGAACGAAGTTGGTGTTTAAAAGAGATGGGTAAACAGAACTGGCCCTTAGGGTGTTGACTGTGGTATCTTGTGTGACGTTCGGAATAGCGTTTTTAAGACAAGCTTTCCAATTTTTTGGGATTACGTTAACCAGGCCATAGTATATGGTGAAAGGAACCTTCAAATTGAATTTTATTGCAAGTTCATGCCACTTCAAAAAGTCCTGATTTTGGTTTAATATGTCGCTTATCTTGGTAATGCCGCCGTCATACCAATTTTGATAACAAAAAAAACATTTTTTTTTCCACAAGAACTTTCCTGTTATTCCACAGTATAAGAAAAGAAGACACCAACGGCGTTGATAGAACTCTTTGCTACATGGTGCTCCTAAATATTTGTTACATAGGCTCCAGCGAGTGTCAAATTGCGCTTTGTGCGGAATTCAGGGAACCCCCCTTAGTTGACATTGACTTATTGATTGTTAGCGACGTGATCACATGTTTTGATTTTACTCGAATCATATCCCGGCGTGTATGTTTTCCTTGCGTTGATGGATTGAACTCTGGAATTCTAGTTTAAACTCGGTCGGATTCACTTTATCCAGTTTTCGTGAGTCGGGAAACGGAGTTAATTCATTACACGCTGCAAGAATTGTGTCCCAGTCTAAAAAGTACGATCACATAACACCTCTCCTCATGGAACTTCAATGGTTACCCTTTGAACAGAGGATAAACTTTAACTTGAAATTCCATTGATTACATTTAAAGTGCTTCACTTCGTTCATCTGCTAAAAACTTTCTTTGAAATCCAACCTATATCCTTAAAACCTATGGTGGGCGTTCCTTTGCCCTTGCTGTGCCATCGCTGTGGAATCATCTACCCCAATCTGTCAGAGATTCTACATCGCTTGACACTTTTAAACGTAGAGTCAAAAAGCATCTTTCTGACCTGAAGAAATTACTACGGATGCTGATTTTTTTATTGTTTTATTTTGGTTTTACAGTTTTTAAATTTAGGTAATTTTACATAGTTTCGGCAAGTTTTTAGTTAATTTTTAGCGACTTTTTAGTCCGTTTATAAATGCGGGCTTAGGGTTGGTGTTTCAGAAAATACGTCTAAAATATATTACTGTATTGCCATTGAAGGAAAACGGTGTGTAAATGATTTTGTTTCCTGGCGAATAATTGTTAGCATATTTTTTTTTACGCTTTGGAATCAATGGAAAGCCAGTAAGTGATTTCCACTTTTCTTTGCTGGCCCCAATCTCCAAACGGAAAAGCGGAACTGATGATGATGATGATGATGATGATGATAATGATGATGACGATGATGATGATGACGATGATGATGATGATGATGAGTGGATAATGTTTCAGCTATGTACTGATGCAAAAATTTAGGAAGGGCTCCTTTTGCAGGGAGGTGTAATTAAATGATTTAGGTGAAACTAGGGTTTTAAAAACTAGGCCTTAGCGAGGCATCAATATGTCACTGCTTGAAACTATGCACATTAAATTCTTAACTCTGATATGCGTGCAACTAAAAACAGACATTTAGACATTCTGTTTGAGTTTACCGCCTGGCAACTGCTCAGTGAGAGTCTCGCAATCATTCCCCAAAAATGAAGAGACCTTTTTGCCAACATAGAGGGTAGAAAAATATATCCGTTTCTTCAAGCCTCATTTTAAAAAAAGTTGGAGCAATTTGAGTTTTACCACGTAAATGACTTGATTTTTTCATTTCATGGGTGCTTAAGAAAAGAGTAACTGAGGAGACGTAAACAATAACAGTCTTATGGATAAAGTTTAAAAGTTTACAGTGGATTAGAAAATATACAATGTGTTCATCACTTGCAAAATTAGGGCTGAGCAATGGAATTTTCACTTTTCAAGAACGAGTGGTCAACTTATAATTTCTCATCACTGTAGTAGTAATGCATTTTCATGCAGACAGGTTAAGATAAGAACATTATCAACCTAGGGATACTGTTTTGAATTCAATGATTTTCCAATTATATTGTCAATATACAATGTCCACAATGTGTAAATTGGAGTAAATCACTGTACGAGGCATCCTCTCTCTCTCATAACTTGTAGCTTTGCTATGTACAGAAGACGCAGCACTTTGATTTTGTCATCACCAGTATGTGACCGTGATGAATAGTGTAGAAAATGTCCTGCCTATCGGGGTTCACTGCAATGATTTGTGGATCCACCATTCCAAGGAAACTTGATGTATAACATTTTGTTTGCTCAGTTACTGTTGCAGTTAGTGCTACTACAGGCTACGTATCTTTGCTAATATGGCACCTACCATACTTAAATGGGCATACGCAGGCCAAAAACTCTTCCTGTAATTACAATGTGTTCGAATGTTTACTGATTTAAAAATGATTATAATTAGTTTGCGATCATTGACAGCATACAAGTTGCTCAGCCGATTAAATTTCCACGTTTTGCATTCGAATTTACTAGTATATCAAATTGTCGCAGACTAATTTTACAGTTTGAAAGCCACTCATACAGGATTTAGATTGTCTGATTGTCGTCGATGAAATAGAAATGATGATCACACAAACAATGCCGCCATTCCCTGTACAAAATTATAACCTATTCAGAAAATTCGAACCTCAATTAGAGAAGGTAGGCAAGACTAAATAAAAAAAGCTATTTTACATTTCTTGTACACAAAAAGCCATCTACAAAAAGACATATTGACTATTTAAAAAAGGTACAACATTTTCTTTTTTACATTCTTTGGCCCCAAAGCATATTTGCTGAGCAAAATTAATTCACTTACAAAGCCTTTAGCCCTGTAGTAAATGGGAATAACTCAAGACAGATATTAACTAATTGCCATTCTTCAACGTGATGTGCTTCATCAGTTACGCACGACAGCTCTCATACTGCGTCTCACATCTTCACAATCCAATAACTTGCTTAATTTTCCAACAAATGCTTCCGGGTGGCCATAAATTAGTGGATAGTTCGATTGCTTGATATATTTAATTTTAATCTCGCTCAATGATTCAGTATTCCGAACCATTAGACAGCTGACCTGCAAATCGTTTTGCTCCACGGTGTGATCTCGCATTCAAAGGCGGAACAACCAAAATAAACGATTCAGTTGATCCATACCAGGAGTCACAAACAAAGGACAATGACTGTTTAATCAATGACTTGCTAAAGCAGTTAAAAAATTACACTGTCTCTCTTTAAAACAACAATGTTCCTTATCGCCTCTTTCTGCTCTACACGGACGGAAACATTCTCCAAATTGATACCAGTTAAGGCCTGAAACAAAGATTCCTAAAATCCTGCCTCGACGGCCGCCATTGTCAATCCCATACAGTATACAGAAACATCACGACTGCATACATGAAGACCGGAAGTCCTAGAGTCTAGGACTAGGCAATCCTATGTTCCCAGAGCCCTTCGTTTCTCGTGCCAAGGCCCCGCCGGCTAAGAGAAGCGAAAAGGACTATGGGGACGAGAATGGGTTCAATCCAGTTCAGGTCAAACCTCGGCGCTGCACGTTTTTAATGCAGAGAGCTATTGGGATGGTTTATTTAATTTAGGGGACTGCTATTCGGTAGGGCACTAGCACAATAAGGTGTGAACTTTAATGTTTGTTTGATTAATTAATTTCAATTAATCAATTAGCCTTGCAGGAAGGGGGTGCCTTAAGGACAAAAAAATAGTCTAAATTAATAAATCGTTTCGTTAATCTTTTAAGAGGCAACACAACCGACAGAAAGTGGAATCGAAGAGTCAGCCACAAAACCTACCATGACACAGTCAACATCGTCCACATATTTCTTGACAGAATCAAATTCTGAAGGTATGAACAAAATTGAGTTTGTGTCTCTTAGCCAAATAACCGATAGCAAGTTTGAATAGCTAGAAACGCGTTTTTGGATACGGGGTTTCTTTTTACTAATTACCTTTACTTTAAGGTTTGTATTGTTCAGTAAGTTTGTGTTAGTTTTTATTATTGTTAAGGTATTATCACCTACAAAACATTTTAATATTCTTTTCAGAGGTAAAAAAAAGCATATAAAACAATCAGGCGTTCTGATTAGTGTAGAAGCTCGGTTTCACGATAACCAATTGCATGCCCAGTTGCATGTGTGGATATCTTTTAGTTTGTTGTTTTGTAGTTCTTGATCACCACCTTTGAAAACTTATTATAAAACAAAAATCACGGCTCACGTCAGGTTAAGAATGAACATTGGTGAATAGTTTTTCTGAAAGTAATAAATTATTCATGATGCTATCAGCCAGCCAGAATACTCTTTTCTAGTCAGGTGGGTGAGTTTAGAAACCCAATTTAACACGCTGAGTTGAAAACTTCAAGTGCTTCAAAAGACTGCAAACACTTGGGGATAATGTTTCTTACTTCACATATTCACAACCCAACACAACAGGAACGCTAACTGACAAAAGAGCTTTTAAAATTGCAATTGGATGTCTGTAATTGGAATCCCTCTTGATCTCGCAACACTGAGTTACGCTACAAAAACAGTCTTGCAGAGAAATAATCAAGATCAATAATTTTGATATAGGTACGATTAAGTGTAAAATAACGTTGTAAAGCAAAAACTTAGCCATAATATAAAATTACAGTAAATTGTAATTTTGTTTTCAGCCACACCTCCTAAGAACATTTTGAAGGATGTTCCACCAGAGGAAACTACCAAAAACAACACCAAAATGATTGTTATCGTCCTCGTCTTACTGGCCATCCTTATTTTGATAACCTTGATCGTATTTTACATCATGTATGTCCGACGTCGGAAATTTAAAAAGCAAGGTAATTCCTCTAGCACCATACAGCTCTTTACCATAAAACTGATTTCTTTTAGTCACACAAAGTTCTGAAGACTGCTTGTGATCCTTACTTTTATCTACCGGTTCTGTTCCTTGGAATATCTGTTCCCCATCCGATTTCCATGAGCTGTACAAATGTAGTTGCTGCCTGGCCAAAATTGTGTTTGGTCGTTTAATATTTTGGCCAACCTCTTCTAACCGCCAGCACTGAAGGTGCAAATATGGCCATGGAACCACACCCCAGAAAGTGTTTAGTTTGTGTAAATAAGATAATCAATATGTCAGCTGGCTGACAAATTTAACAAGAAGACTTGCTAAGAAGTACGGGTTTAGGTATTCCTGTTGGGAAAAACTAAAATATTGTTTGTTTGTTTTTTTTTTTCGAAATGCTCATTTTTTGGTTACCTCTTGGTTACGATGGTCCCAGATAAATTCTAAGAAATTAGCTCGTTGTGTGCCCCTGGTGATATAATGAGGCAGTTTTAACTTTCCAATCGCCTTTGAAGTTACACGAACGGTAACTCGTTTGTTTTTTTGTTTTTGTTTTTGTTTTTGTTTTTTTTTTTATACGCTGTCCGTGGTGTTAAGTAAGTAAGCATGGAGGTACATCTTACTCTTGTTCCCGAAGACACTTTCATTTTGGCATATTTTAGCAAACCTTTTAGCCATATTGATATATTGTTAGTGTTTGTTTTTTTAAGTTGTTTGTTTTGTTTTGTTTTTTACTAAATATCTTCATAACTACTGACGGGGACGCTGTCGCTTGCTTTAACATCACAATAAACAGTAAGTATATTTTTTGAATATAAATTTGCTACTTATGTACTATTCGATGGTTTTTATTATCATGAATTTGATTTTTTCTGTATGTGCCACTGGTACTGTAAAAAATCTGCTCCCTCTTTGCTGTAATCCAAACCTGCGATACTCTTGAATCCAGATCTTACTATGGATATGGGATGGGGCGCAAGAATGTGTGGGATTTGGGAAAGAGTCGACTGGCATTTTCAAGCTACGAAATATTTACCACAAAGTTAAGTAGGAAGAGAATATTGTACTTCGAAAGTCACTAGTTGAAAAAAAATAACAACAAAACAGCAACTGCTGTTAATACACCTTATTGTCTTAGTAGAGGAGTATATAAGAACCTTGAGACCGAGGAAGCTATGTTTTAAGACAATAGATTTACTAGAACTCGCTGAATGATACCCTAGCTGTTTTGAGACTAATACGGGAAAAATTTGTAAATTGAGCATGTTGTTGGTATAATATAGGCTTTATTTTTCAGAACTATATTTGCCACACTAAGTTAATTTGACACGCTTTATAATTTTAATAAGAGGTCAATCTATCATTTTCATGACAACGTTTTAGATCACGTGAAGTCCAAAGTCGTGTCCGTTGCACTTACAAGAAACCTTCAAGCCCAGGACAACAGTCAGTTGAACACGGACGACACCTAGAGAGCTCCGCTGCAGAAGTCACAGTACATATAACACTTTCGAGGACTGGGGCGGGTCTGGACACTTATGAAACCGTTGAAGTCCAAGAAGGGCCCACTTATGCTAATGTTAAACAGACCAAGTCTCAGACCCATAGAGAAGAGCCTTTAACCCACAAGGATAGAACCGCCAATCAAACGAAGTCTGAAGATGGATATTGTATGCCATTGGAGAGCTCACCACTGGATACTACGAACAAGCTTCAGGCGCATGAAGTGGAAAACGCAGAAAAACAGGAAAATAAAGATCACGTTTATGCGGTTGTTCATAAAGATGCCAAAGGTAAAGACTCTGCAGCGAGTGTCCACGCCAGAACACCATGCTCGAAACGTTTGGA
>Ga0126338_10004151_pt1 | contig 10263 bp, 3 predicted proteins | sample OrbCmetagenome_2_FD_92529 | JGI IMG/M metagenome (GOLD analysis project Ga0126338, IMG submission 92529) | Coral microbial communities from Petempiche,Puerto Morelos, Mexico - Orbicella C C metagenome | ecosystem: Host-associated > Invertebrates > Cnidaria > Coral | place: Petempiche,Puerto...
CATACAGCGAAAGGAATGATGGCAAACGAATGATGTGGAGGAAACTCTAAAGCCTACAATTTTTGATGTCATTGATCCGACCGTCATCTTCAATTCTGCGAATTAGAGCATGCATGAAATGGACACGCACCCCAACTAAACGTAAACGCTTTAAACGTAAACCCTATCTAAAATTACTTGTGAGTGGCTTCCAGAACAACTAGCTTGTTTGTTTCAACAACCTTCTAGGTAAAACACTTGTCACTCAAAACAAATATTGTAGAGAGATAAGAATACTACCGGTACTCCAAATAACTAAAATACTATTTTCTAATTAAAATTTCTCAAATTACTCCAATTGTGATTGCACAAATGTTGTGTTTTAAAATGAGTTTAAAAAAACTTGCCTTTGAAAAGTGTTTAATAGAGTTGACAAGGTTGAGTGCTTTAATAAGGTCGACCAGGGTCAATTCATGCCTCTCAATTTCGTGCTTTCAGCATCTGGTATCTTTAAAAGGTCTTATCAACTTCAATGCAACACAAAGAGGAAAACAGAGACAGCTGACAACATCTCACTCAAAACCCTACCGTGACGATCAAAATACAAAACTATAATCTGATAATTTCCAGTTCAAATGCATTTTTTTCTTTGTAAGACTCGGCCTTTCTCGTGCCAACACTTTCCGGCCTGCAGATTTAATCAATGAATATCCCCTCTCTCTTATCTCGTAGTCTCATGGGTAAAACAAGAAATAAATGAACATTGTGGGTTCACCCTTCCCTTCAAAACTTCTCCTAATTTATAGCACATTAATATTTACTACATGTTATTTTTAGAACTACTCGGATTAAATCGGTAGCCAAGGATTTTATGTAGCACGATATTTTTATTTCGCATATAATAAACCAAAGACCTTCATTGATGTAAAAAAAGCTCCCTTCCTCTAAAGGTCTTTCACAACTGAAAATATTTCTCGTCAAAAAAGGGCGCAACACTGCGACAACGGTACAGAGCGACGTAATAAGCCGTGCTAACGGACTCGCGTGAGCAGACTACCTATTGTCTAAACACACCAACAACGCGTAAACGGGAAAAGGGTAGGGATCGGGTGGCAAAAAAACACGGAGAAGAAGGGGATTGAACAGCACCCTATCCCGATAAAGAAGCCCTTTTCCAATAAACAGCGCAGTTTTATATCCTCAACCGGTAAAATTCAAAAAAAGCAAAAAGAACGCTACGCACACACAAGTACGCAGTGCGGACCTATTTTTCGAGTTATGTTTTGTGTCAGAAAAAAGGGGAGAGAGAACGTTTTTGGACCGCCAGTAGATAGGATGATGGTTCAATTTCCCAGATAGGATTTCCTCATACCAGAGAGTCTATTTCGCTCACATATGAGATTAATTTTTTGTGGGTTTAAAGTAATTTTTGCGATTTGACGCAAACTAAACCTCGTCAGTGTCTCGTAAAGAAGGGTTTATTATTACCTAGTAAAATCAGTTCGCTTATGAAATTGTCGGTCGCTTTTTTCGTCAGAACTGACGTTTCGAGTTTTATTGAAAAAAGCTATTGACGAATTTAAAGAATTCAAAATACTGAAAATAATTCAAAACAGCATGATCATACATTTTCCAGAACTGATTATTTTAGCACAGAGTTTTGCTCCGAGCTGGCCTATATTAAGACTGTTAGAAAATCGACAAAACATTTGCAGTTACTTCAATTTAAATATTTCTGATTTAGGTATCCTTAACTTGTCTCAAACCTTCCAGAATCGATTCTAGAACTTTACTTTCACAATAAGGTTTTTAGCCTCGGGTCTTTTAGCTAATAGTTTGATACTCTCTTTATTCCGGCGACGATGGAAATTCAAAACAACAATAGTATTTAAAGTGGTCGTTTTAGATTTCGTGGAAGGGTCGTCGTAGAACACATGTTAACTTTCATTTACACGATTTATCAAGGTGATAGTGGCCAGAATTATCATATAAAACTCCGCCGGAAAATATGGGACTTTTATAAAGTTTATATTTTATTCCATTGAATCTGTGTGCGGATAGAATCTAATCTTCTTAATAAAACGCCTTCAAAAATTCTCATATCTATGCAAGGCATTTGACCTGTATGGCATTTAGGTATTAAATGAATACAATCCAGCAACGTTAGTAGGCGCTCCATTTCGATCAAAATCTGTTTTCTTCTTAAGAAATCAGTACAAAATCAGGCACGTGGGTCAGGAGAGTATAAAGTTTGATCTCTTTATTAGACTAAAAGGAGACGTATTGAGACTTGTTAGAAGAACGTGTATGCTACAAAATGTTCCAATCTGCGTTTCCTCTTAGATGAAGATTAAAAAATGAAAACAGTGCTCACAAACATGGGCTTTTTCCAGAAGAAAGCTGTAGAAAAAATAACCATTACACAAGTGAATAACGAAGTAACGTCACAATACAATTTAAAACATTTGCCACCTCGTTGTGACCTCTAGTATTTAACCAATCACAAGTTTGCATTTCCATCGACCGTGACACGTTTTTGTGATAAAAGAGTGTTTTGATTAGCTCAAGCGAAAATCAATTTACATTTCTGTCGTGGTTGGCTATTGTATGCATATATTTCGTGGGCGATCGGTGTTTTGTATATTTTGCCGTTGAATTTCGTAATTCGCCGCGAGGCCAAGTCTGAGAAAGCGACTTTTTTGCGCCGTCGTGGATCGAGGTTCGGTCCCTTGTTACAGGAACGTGTTCTTTCTTACAGAGTTCTGTGGAGTGTTGAGCGTTCGCTCCTGGTTCGATCAGGAGCCATAGATAATCAAGATTCCTGTTCCTTGCCTTTGAAAGGATTACATGTAAGTACAACTGAACGAGTCGCAGGTACTACTAAACTACTGTCCATTTCGATTTCTGTTCGCTTTACAGATATACAAAGACATTAACGTTATAGCCATCATCGTCATCTCGATTATAGTTCTCGCCAGGGACTTTCGACTTTCCTTAACGATTTAAACGAATATAAACTTAATCAACCGACCCCGGCCCAAACACAATTATTTTTCTTACTCGAGGTCAATTACATGTTACATTCTAACCAGGACTCATTTCTTTCGTTTCTTCAAGTGAGTAATTCATATTTCAACGACTTTGGGATATAAACAGTTTCTCGAAGTTACGCAGTTTATGGTTTAGTGAATGGTAATACATCAGATCTTTCGTGGTTTTGCCGGACGATCTTTTCACGATTTGCTCGAGAAGACAAAAGATTTCGTGCAGGCTGGATTTCTTTTGAGGCTGTAGTTTATTCAATTCTGAAGAAACTTTTATCTGTACTTTTCTACCCCCGATGAAAAGTTCACCCAAGATTTACGTATCAGGGGAGAAATATTGTTCCCGTGCGTGGATGTATTTGGATAAACTCAGCCGTCGTAGATGAAAAGTGTTTCTGTTTAGATAACAATGTGGAATTGGTTTTTGGTCTGCTATGAAAATGTGGTTTGTTTGAAGAATGGTGTAAATAGTAGCTGTGAAATGGTTTACCACGAGTCATGCAATTTTTTGCTCCAACCCTGAAATGTTGTTGTGGATATTGTCGATTAGAGGACGAGTGAAATGTTCAAATAGATATGAAATCAGCATGCAAAATGCGTTCGTGCAGTCCTTAGCCTTCCCTGATTGTTTTGGATTATCGATGGAACTGTAACGAAAATTTGAACAAAACTTTGCTAACGAGATTGAAGTTCATTTTTCAGCCCATTGTTTTTCAACTTTCCAGTTCGTTTGCGGCTACGTAAGTTACCGCTGCGGTTTTCTCTAGTTTACTTAGCTTGCCCCGGTAGACACAACATTTGGCCGTTCTCCGCGGTTTATATTCGGTCTCTTCGAAGTTAATTTAATGTTTTGTGTTGTGGGTACATAAGCGTACTGTTCTAAATATAGACTGATTCGAACATTTCATCACAACTCTTGGATTTGGGAAGTAACTCGCTTATGGTGGAGAAAGGATTTGGAAGATAACAGAAGTTTGCCGGATATGAAAATTCTGCTGCTCTGTCGCCTTTAATTTACATATGAAACAAATAACGGCAGATGTTCAAAATCTTTTCGCCTTTGAGACAAGTTCCTTGCACCTTCAAGTACAAGCTACAATCTTATGTATTCAATGCTTGCAAAGTACCTCCACGTTTAAATCGTCACACAAGTTTGACAAATATTGACAATAAAGAATTTAGACAATTTCAGACTTCTGAAATCTTACGTTACCTGGCAACAACGTGACTCTTTTAGTCTTTCTAAGACAGGATCAATATAAATTGTGGTAATTATAGTCTCGCTGTTTTACCAGCTTATGTACTTTACTCTAGGGTCCACTTAGCAATAACGTTAGTGAACATGCAGTTGATCGGTTTTGAAAAACTGAATAAGATGCTATCCTAACATGATGATCTACGGTAACCGGAAATCTTTATGAAGAGTCCAGGGATATTGGCACTTATATTTCACGTTTCAGATGTGGACATAACAACATAACAATTACTTCAAAATCGAACAAAACTGTTGTCGTGTCTGTTTCTTTCTTTAGAATTTTGCAGCAACAACTAAGTCACGGATAAAATTTATTTAGGTCATGCACTGTACAGACCTTCTTCGTCGGTTACCAAAAGAACAATAGTAGCTCTGCAGCTGTGAAATGATTAGAAACGATTAACGACCTAAACCACAAATATCTTCATAAAAAAAAAAAAAAAAACACTAAAAATCTATTATGAAACTTGAAAAGAATCGGGTTCCACGCATGCCAAACGAGCCACATGCGGTCACAAACAGTATCACTTTTTATGCTCTGTTTTCTTAACACAATTTGCTTTGTGATCAATTTTGAAATGTTCGTAAGTTAATTAGTAAAAACTTGTTGGCAGAATAACGGCAATTTTGTCTTTACTTGTAAAACATTTATGCAACTTCTCCAAATCTCTCCAAATCTTAATTCAAAGTAACTACATGTATGTGGTGGCGAAAGGTATTCGTTGCCGAATTAATGTTTTTTGGAGTGGTTGATTTTTTGGAATTTCTATTCACGTCAAAAAAGATATGATATGACACTTATAGTTGTAAGCAGTAATTTCAAGGAACTTTCTCGACTTCCAGCTTAACTTTGGCTTAATACCTGTGTTAACAACCCACAGTTACTAAATATTGCATATTAATGAGCACATTTGGAAGCAAATCGTATGTTGCGTAGTGAGAACAATTAGTTTTCTGTTGGTGGCCAGGCGTATTTGCATTTCATAATATTTAAAAAAGCTGTTTGCAGTTTGCAAATAACTTTAAAATTACCTGTTCGAAAAAGGAACAAAGACGCGTTTTGTAAACAGTACTGAACTAACAGTGTTAGGAATTAATTTTGTCGAATTGCAGCGACTTGTTGTCTTATAAAAGGTAAGTTCAGCCTTCGTTAGAACTTAGAAGTCAGTTTAATTATATTATTCTGAGCTTGAATACTTCACACTACGGGAAGACATAGCTGACAGTCAAAGTTGACATGTTAGGGTTGCCTGGTTCAATGAATTGCAAACGGCCTCCGCAACTGGGATGTGGGTTTTGTTAAAACGGATCAGGAATGATGCGAACTGCTAGCAAGTGTAAATAAAGCCAATGTTTCATCCAAAGAAACTGTTTTTAAATCCGCAACATGGAGTATAACGTTTTGTTTTTCTTCGAATATTTAAATCCTCTGTTTAATACGGCTCCAAAAGTATTTTCTTTCCGACCATAGTGTATATAAATGCTAATTACTCATAAAATTTTGTTTGGTATTTGTTGCATACAGTTAAGAATGGCTGTTTAATTGCTAGAATTTTACTTTTAGTATCGGTCAAAACTTGAACTCTGTTCAGTTTGCTATGCACGGATTGAGGTTTACAAATATCAAACCGAAAAACCACCTTAAAAGTTCCTTCGCCTCAAGGGAAAATAATAAATATTTCATAACTTAACTTGTATACCAGCTGTTTATTGTATCGAGAACGCTGAATCTTCCTCTAGAAATTTCTTCTTGCTTACTCGAGCATTTAATAAGTTCGAGTCAACAACAACTTTTCTTTGGCGTGCTTCAGTGAGGCTGGAGTTATCGTTTATGCCGTGTCTCTGAAAAGACAAAAGAGTAGAGAGGTTCTATTGTGAAGATTTCGCTCATTTGCATATTGGAGCGTGGGAACCCAAGAAAAGGTTCCGTCGTTTTGTTGGTGTGTCACTAGCCCAACACTCAAGGGAGTATTTTGAGACTCTATTTTGAAGTGAGAAGTTGGGAAAAATTGCCTGTTTGTCTCAGAAGACTTCAGAAAGGGTTGCTGCATAATATTGTACGTGGAAAAAGGCACATAAATAACCAAAATCACTTTAGTCATTCAGAATAAACGCCAACTGGCCGAAGAAAATGGGCATCATTAACCAAGATACGACAGTCGCTTCGAGACAAATTTTGGATGTCTTTTGGAATACCAACTGCAGTTTCGTTTTATTTTTCAAGATTTTGGGGGTAATTTGTTTAAATGAGAGAGATAGGACTGATTCTTGCCAAGACAAGGTTACCTTTATTTCATTATTAATTTTATGTTATGTACTGTACTTGCTTGAGTACGTAAATTGCATGGCTCATCGAGGTTTAAAGAAACATCACAGGATAATTTTGCTGCTTACACAAAAAATTGTAGCATGTCTTATTAATTACGTCGATTGACATTGTCGCATTTGTATAATTTGCCAACTGCAATGTTGTAGTATAGTCGTACTACCATTTCAGCGGCGTCCTATTGCCTTGATTATGAACGCCTGACACTATACTCTTTTCGTAATTTTGTCGTACTTCTAGCCACTTATGTTGTTGAATCTTGATGAAACCATACTGACTCCATGTTTATATTGCCAATTTTGCGAGTATCCCAAAGTTATAAGCGAGAAACTTGAGTAATTTTGTAATTTTTCTGATTTAATCGACAGAAACATGCGGGGGTACAGTAACCGAAGTGATGAACAAAGATCCCATTCATGGGACAGAGGGAAGAGAGACGAACTCTCCCGCAGTTGGGGAGGGGAGAGGTGGAATAAAGACCATCATAACGACAAAGCCCAGTTGATGAATGGACCGACACAAAGCCCGGCGTGCAAAAAATATATCTCTGTGGTCTCCGAGGGAAACTATTTTATTGCTTCCAAAGCACCGCTTCCGGATCGCATCGAGCTGCGAATGTGTGGCACCACAGGGCTGGGTCAGAACAACCGTGCTCTGTCCATACCGGATCTATACCGCGTCAAGATGAAGCCTATTCCAGAGGTGGTGGAAGAACAAGTGGATGCAGTTCGCCGAGAAGAAGTTCACTCGGAGAATGCTTGCCCTCTGCATGATCATCACCTACCAAGGAGTGGTTCTTTGAAAGAGATGTACTACTCGCAGTACACGCACCATTTTGACCCGAATGAGCCTCGTTCGCACATCGCTGGCTGGAAGGTCGATATAGAGCCGAATAACATCCCCCATCGTCGGTCTCGGATGTGCGTACTCAACAACCCCATGATCTCGGGGTCAAGAAAGAGGCCCGAGCGCCCGAAGTCTGCTCCTCCTACGCTGGCCTACGAGTTTGATGTTTTCACGGAAAATATCGAAGATGACAGACTGTCTTGCGCCACTCTTCCTAACTTTCATCATGGCTTCCCCGAATCCACGCGAAGTACCGACGACTTAGCGACTCGTCTTCAAGATTTGATCGTCGATGCATCGCCTCCGGAATACATCAACGACGACAGCTCCTTCGGCTACGATCCGAGCGATGACACGTCGGAAACTTCTTCGGCGTTTTACCATGACCAGGGCTTTTACAAGAAACGCGATCCCGCCAAATTTAGCTACAGCCGTCCCAAGTTACTCCGACTATCCGCCGACTTTCCTGGGGTGAGAAATCTAGAAAAAATGCGTCGAAAACGCAAAAGCATGGGTTCCTCCTCAACTGGCTCCACTTCTCCTACGCCTTCTCCGTCAGGAGAATACGGGTTTTTTGTAGCGCTGACATCGAAGGATCAAGTTCCACAACAAACACACGGACGATACTATTCCATGACTTAAACGGGAGAAATTCACAGTTGAAAGAAAATTTGGACGACGTAAATTAAAGAAACGGATATGAAGTGACTGAAGAAAAGAAATATTTGCATGAGGTTTCCTCAATTATCTGGACGAATACTTTTAAACAAAAACTCGAAAGCCTCTTTTACCTTCAGTTAGTTTACACTTTTAAACATATCGGGGGATCACTCTTCGCAAGCAGTCGGAGAGTCTCCGACTCATATTTATTCAATCAGAAACAGAAGCACGAACACTCGCTCGCGACTCCGAAAGATATCTCTTAACCTGCCCTGGGGCCCGTTGCTCGAAGGTCCCGAAAAGTTTTCGCACGCGGAAAGCCCTAGCAAAATCTCAAACTATATGATTACAGAGCTGTTTTATTCACATATTCTTAATATGAACAGAGGTTCTCTTCATACAAGAAGTTTCAGGTGTATGCACTTCTCCGTTTTTAGGTATAGATGAACTAAAAGTGGCTTTACAGGCCCGAAAAGTTTCCGGGGCTTTCGAGAAACGGGCACCAGGACAGTTGTGTTGCTTATCAACTTCGCTGACGAATAGCGCAAGCTCAGTTCAGCTAAATAGGCCAGTTCCGAGTTACCTTGTGCCTCTGTTTCAAAACAAGTCTCAGTGCAAAACCTCTGTTATGAAAATAAGTTTGATTTGAATGAAAATGAACTTGAAGGTGGAACTCATTTTCACATAAATGGTTTCCCACTTAGACTCGTTTTGGCGCAGAGGCAAAAGGCAGCTCGGAAATGACCTATTCTCGGGGTTACGATTCTTACCAAGAATATGAGGCCTTAGTGGGTGGGCGGGGGGGGGGGGGGAATTGGCGCGGAGGGGTCTGAGTATCCCCCGTCCGGTTGATTTTTGGCCCAACTATCCCGAATACCGTTAATTCCAGCTGCAAACATTAACGATTTCCCCACTCCACACCCCGTTTTATTTTTCTAATCCATATCTCATTAATCTTATTCCCCAAATATCCTGTTCCCGTTAATAACCGTATTCCGAAAACTCCTAATAGGGCCTCAGAATTCGATTGATTCTTGTTTAGGACTTCTCAGGCGACTAGTGGCAATGGGTAAACACATGATAAACATAGTATAGAAATTTTAAACCAAGAGATTATACTCGGCTTGTTCGAGGAGGCAATTTGTCGTTTAATTTTCTTCTCTCTATTATTTAATGCCAAAGAGACGAGTTCTGAAATTTTGGGGATCTGTTAGGCTTTGTACGATCAGTGCATCATCACTGTAAAATACTCGAAGAAAAGAACTTTCACTTAAAGCGTTAACGACCGTTAGCAAGAGAGAAGAATTAAGATAAAATAAAATTGCCTTTTTACCATTCAAGCAGCTTTTCAAGTGAATGTTAATGGTTCAATTTTTTTTTAAGCTGAGCTCGTTTGATTGGTAAAACTTCAGTTTTAAGATCGTTTAGTGGTGCAATCAATTAAAAAGCCTTTGAGAACTTAAATTTTCAGTTTGTAAAATCTGGATCTAAACGGCTTCGTCACGAGACTGTAAATATTCAATTGTAACATATCTTATTACAGGCATAACCAGTTTTCCCTGATCATTTACTATTTAAGCTCTGACGGTTCTTAAGTCTTATTGTTTCTGTAAAGGTTAGCAAGAGTTCAGTTTAAGGTCATTCCACTGAAATAGGACCTGCACCGAGATTTTTGTCAAACTTTGGCTACTGATTGTTTGTATTATGGGAACTTAAATTTTGAAATAAAAATGAAAGGTCCCTTTGTTCGTTTAGGACCAACAGCACCTTGTTTATACCCAATAAATTCTTATAATAGCACCATGATTATAGTCACGATTGCTTGCTAAATTTACGTTTCCGACAATTATTTCTTGATCCATATTTATTTTACATAGAGAAATTTATTACTCAAATCAAAACAACAGAAAAACATGATAGGTCACCGTACTCGTTTTCGAGAAAATGATGATTTACCTATATGGCGAGGTCCAGCCGTAAAGAATAAGCCGCCATTTTTAATGTGCGCGCGCTAATCACGCGTGAAATTATGAGCAGCAGGGATGCGCAATGCAATACTGGGGTATGACCTTAAAAGGGTCTTTTTCACCATAATATGCATGGACGACTTTGATTGACACTGGAAAGTCCACGTTACGAGTATTAAGCGTGCG
>Ga0126338_10004152_pt1 | contig 10263 bp, 5 predicted proteins | sample OrbCmetagenome_2_FD_92529 | JGI IMG/M metagenome (GOLD analysis project Ga0126338, IMG submission 92529) | Coral microbial communities from Petempiche,Puerto Morelos, Mexico - Orbicella C C metagenome | ecosystem: Host-associated > Invertebrates > Cnidaria > Coral | place: Petempiche,Puerto...
TCGCAAATTCTTGGAAGTTATCCGCAAAATACACAACTTGAAAGTTTATGCAAATTATGTGCAATGCAATTTGAGCCTAGTCACAGGACTGTTGTTTTCGTGAAGGAGATATCATGATTCATTTTGCTCTCTTGAAAGGGATTATTCGCTCTCCATCAGAGATATGACTCTTGAAAAGGGTTTAAAATCGCAACACAGCAAAGATGTTCAGCTACACAATTTACTCAGGTCGCCACAACCAGTAAACAAACTTCACACAATTTCTGCTAGCATGTACAAAGTAATCGCTGTAAGTTGTAAAAAGACCTCAAAAATTCTTTGCAAACAACTTCTCCATCAATGTGTAGACAGCTGTGCTTCATTCTTGAACCAAAATGGTTTAAACTCACAACTTGCAATGGGATGAGGAGGATACTCAACAAAGCACTTGAATGGTAAATATCTAAGCGGAACTCTTGTGCTAAAATATCCTGATTCTTTAATTTGTTTTTATTGTGTCCAATATGCGTTTTTGTAAGTATGATTTGATACTGTTGTATGAAGCCTGAGTAAACGCTCTTAGAGTGTCTAGTTAACTTGTGAATTGTGATAGTAAATTACAAGTTGTTGCAGATTATGCAAAGGTATTTTTATATTATGCAAATGGTATGCAAATGAGGGGTTGATCACTCATCTGTCAAGTTTTTGTGCTCTTTCTGCTGACCAGTAAATAAAACATTAGAAATCAGTGCATGGGTAAATAGTGCAGGCACATATATCGTTTAGACATTACATAAGTATGCATACTGGGTTCCAGACCTTCCCAATATTAAAAGCTCTTCTGGCCATCTTTAGCATTCCATATTGATATTATTTTGCCAATGGTGCCTCATTGGAATGATCCACTCAGCATAGAAATATGTAAGGTCAAGTTCATGGCCTTGTTTAATGTTTTTTGAGATGAAAATCACTAAAATATGAAATCAGGTTGGAGGGACTGGAAAAGAGTAGGTTCCCATGGGAATGGAATATTTTATAGCCGTAGGTGTGTTGCATGTAAAACAATTAGCCTGCCAAGTGTCAATGGTTTCTGCTGCAAATTGACCAAGATTGATTTATATACTTGATGTAATATTTGGTTGAGTGTATGATGTCATCAGTCCTCTTTTTTACATATTTTACACATTTTTAAGACTTAAATATCTCTGGAACCAATGGAGATATTTGCAAATGGTAAACAACAGTTTTAATCTTTCATGGAATTTAAAAATTCATGGTAAAAATTTGATCATAGTACCACATCAAAATTGCCCACAGGCCAAAATTTAAGCTTGTTCTTTTGTTTACATATTGAGTTCATGCTAAGTTTACGTACTGGCAGGTGTTGATTATTTACAATGTGCTGGAGAGTAAACAAGCTTGCAACTAAGGTTTTTGGCAAGGAGATTTTCATGAACCCAAATTGAATGCGAGCTTTAAAATTTTGCCTACGGGCCAAAATTTTGAGCTTGTTCTTTAGTTTATGTATTGGGTTCATGCTCAGTTTATAGTTATGCTGAGTAGGTGTCATCCCAAAGTCACTCAACAGTCTTGCAAATTTAGCTGGTAGAATTTTTCTCTAGTTAAACAAAATGTGTCTGAGCAAAAACAAGTCTGCAACTATAGTTTTGGGTGAGTAAGAAGATTTTCATGAATTCAAATTGAATGCAAGCTTTAACAATTTTGACTACAGGCTAAAATTTTGAGCTTGTTCTTTTGTTTGCTTATTTGGTTCATACTAAGTCGTATTGGCATCATGCTGAGTAGGTGTCATATCAAAGTCAGGCAACAGTCATACAAATTTTGATGAACAAGTTTGCATAGTTTAGAGAATTAGTGTGGTTCATTAATTTTGTGTTGTTTAATTGTTCTCGATCATTTGAAGGTACGTAATGCAACTGTGACTTAGATGTTGTGAATTGCAAAGGATACTACAAAAAGGGATCAATACAAGTCGCAAAATGGTTGGCATTTATTAGTCAACATTGTCACTTTGTTGTCGGTGCTAAAAACAGAAAATAGCTTTCATGGAATTTTTTTGATAAGTGTAACATATATTTAAAGGTATTTACAGTAGTTAAGCACTACAAACAAACAATATCAGTACTATCAGGGAAAGCAAATGAATATGGTTCTCCAGTGGCATAGCGACAGAATAATGACACCACTATTTATCTTATGATGAAAAAATTTTCACGAGTGAAAAATAACGTCTATCTAGCCAAACAAGTTTCAAAATGTCAGACCGCTCCACTTATGCATTGAAGATGTACAAAGTGATTACAACATTCAAAAAGCTGATGTTAATATTTTTGGGGAAACAAGGCTTTGTGTGTCAGGTAAAGATGAGACATATATCCTAAGTGGATTTACTCTTCACAGAAATGAATTTTAAAACTCTAACATCCGAATTTGCTATGGCACTGCCGTATACATTAAAAATGATTTACCGTAAACTGTTACAATACTAAAATTCCATACAGGCTCAATATTAATAATGTAGAAATTACCATAACAGTTCTAAGCAGTCCAATTCCAAATATCCATATGGTAGGTATCTACCATTCAAAAACTAATGTTGCAGTTTCACAGTTGATAAAAGCCCTTACTCTTCTTAATAACTGATACTACAATACCCACCATACTAATTGGAGATTTCACTATTAATCTAATGCAAGACGCAACAGACTAAAGGATTCTAAAACAATCGGTGATAACAAACAAAGGATACACAATTAATTAACCATAATACTACTGACTACTGTTGGAGGCGCAGTAGCCTCATGGTTAGTGCGCTTATCTCCAGACTGGATTATATGGCTGTGTCTCACAAGGACTGGGAACCACCAAATTAACAAATTTGATTGGCTGAAATCGATATTGAGAGCAGTCTAGATTTTCCCATCTAGACCAGCATCTAGACCAGTAATGTTTTGCAGTGAAAAAGTTGCAAACTAAAATGCAAAAATATTGACTGTTTTCTTTTAACAATAGTATTTTATTTATGGAAGTGCCAAAAAGCCAGATGAGAAAAGAAAAGTGAAGAGGACAAGCAGACTTTGGCAGAATTATGTTCAGCTCATCACTGTTCACAAGCAAAATGTCAGCTCCATGTAGTACTAACCAGTTACATTAAACAAATTAATTTTTTCTTGTTTACCATATACAGTGATAAACATCTTATTAACCGAGCTTAATCAGTCTGTATGGGAGAATCTTGACCTTGGTGTGTGTGCAGACCTTGGTCAAGATTCTCCCACACAGACCTCCTGCTCAGTTAATAAGAGCTAAATAATACTACTGACTACTGTAGGAGGAACAGTGGCCTTATGGTTAGTGCGCTTGTCTCCGGTTCAAGCAGTCAGGGTTCGAGCCCTGGCCGGGGACATTGGGTTGCATTCTTGGGCAAAACACTTTGCTCTCACAGTGGTTCTCTCCACCCAGGTGTATAAATGGATACTGGCAAACTCGGTGCCGGGGGTAATCCTGCGATGGACTGACAAGCCTAAACACATATTATACAAATAATCTTATCACTAAATTTATTCACCTCTTCATTTTACAAGTTTGCTTACAGAGTACTTTGTTTTCATTTTCGCTGTTTTTTGTTGTGAAGGAAGAAGGTGAAAGACTGCAAGCAAATAAACAAACAAACAAACAAACAAATAATGTGCCTTGCCTCAGTCGTAATTCTCTTTCTGGCTACAGCCACAAACAAACAAATTATGCACATTGCCTCAATCATAATTCTCTTTCTGGCTACAACCCTGTCAACAGTTAAATCTGCAACATTTCCAGATCAGTCATTTGTCACACATGCTTAAGATGGCTGAACACAGTTTTTGATTCTTGTGTTTCATTCACCTTTTTCTCTAAAAGCCTTGATCCTTTAGTGCCAAAAATGGCAAGAGGCAAGTTAACAACACAAACTTTAGTTTTTTGATAGTTGAGGTGATGTATGTGCCGTTGCCATGGCAACATTAAAAATAAACAGGCCTTAAAAATCTGTTTTGTCTATTTGCAGAAAATCTAGTTGTTAGATTTTGTTTATCATTTGCATGCAGCAAGCTTGTAACGACGCTCACAAGTTAGGTAGTTTCGAAAACGAAGACGCCTAAAACAAAGACCTGAACACCCTCTGTGAAAATGAAGACCCTCTACAAAAATGAAGAGCCCCATGAAAACAAAGACCCTCTACGAAAACAAAGACCCACAAAAAATGAAGATGTGCTACGAAAATGAGGACCTACTACGAAAATTACTTTTGGAGCGAATACCAGAATAAGAATAAATATAAGTTCTGTAATTACAAAGTTCATTAATTACATTCATTCATTCCTGGATCATTTTAGATCCTTTCCTTTTGTTTCACCCTAGGGACTTTGACATCTATCATCTTTACCAAAGAACTGTACTGCTAGATTATCATTTCAATTCTCAACCTTGAACGTCTGTTTTTGGAATTATTCGGACATTCGTTCTTATCATTCTCGGAAAACCTCGTTTCATGTCGATGTGTGGTATGCATCAAATTTAAAAGGCAGCATTTCTAAGGTACAATAGTGCACGGCTTTTTTGATTGGAGTAAGGTGACTGGCTGCTGGTTATGTCCCGGTCACCATTCAGTGGAGGTAAACATGAAATAACACCTGTGAATGCTGACATTAAACAAATTGGTCTTTAATCCATGGGCAAATTAACACATTAAGCGCAGTGGTGGCTTCATTAGCAGCAAATCATTTTGAGTGACACAAACTTTTGAACTGACACTGAAGTTTATACGCACATGGTTTCTTCCAGGTAGCATGCAGCTGCATGGCCAAAAACTGGGCAAAAAGCTGATCATGACTAACACATCACACAAGTACTGCGAGTAACATACAGATACATACGAGTACACATGAGTAATCACACACATGCATGTGTGCCATGTACATATGTACGCCATACATGTGCCACACACACACACACAAACCTGAGCGCTGATGTGATATAGGCGTATTGAATTACCCCATATAGTTTAAAGGTGCTTGCAAAATTTGGCCTTTGCTCAAATTGGTCCCCAAAAATTAGATGAATTTAGATGAGTGCTCGCTTTCTCGTGCTTGGAAAATTTTTGCAACTGCTCATATGCTCGGATTCTCATTAAAATAAGCCCGTCTGCTCTAAATTTTGGGATCCTTAGGGTTAGGGTTAGCCTGGTAGCTTTTTTAATTTAGCTTCTACTCGTAATGTGTTCACAATTTCAGGTTAGAAAGTTTTAGATCTCCTTGAGCGTCCACGGCTGTGACTGACACATGCTCCCCTTTTGTAGGTCTATAGCTGCAATTCTTATCTCACATTTCTTCATTTCTGTTTCCAAAACTTGACAAAACTTAGAAATGGACACCAAAAGCTTTTAACATAATAGAACCAGCAATAATTGTTTTCCATCACGGACCTAAATCTGTCTCTTCACAAATGTGCGGATATTTGCATCCCAATCGTCAACCCATTATGCGTGACCTGTAATGCAAGTTTTGTTATAGAGATCAAGTGCACTTTGACAGAACTCAATAGAAAACGATAACATTATCTTCTTTCAACATCTTGGCTTTTGTTATTGTGTTGCGTTACCTGTCACACTGGTTGTTGCTTAATTTCCTTTGTCAACATTCATAGTCCGATCAAACATAAATTCGGAAAGAAACTGAACATTTTCTCTTTTTCAAAATAACTTTCTTCACTGTTAAAGCGAAAATTGTATGCGAGCTTTCGCATTTTGTGGGTTTAATTGCTATCATTTAATGTTTCCTTGACAATCTGCTTGAAACAATCGTAACACAGCATAACTTGAGCCGTTATGACATCTGTTCAAAGTATTTATTTCTTGAACCGTGAATTTAAATACAGCTTTTCTTTCAGAATGGACAAATGTGGCCATTTGAATTGGAAAGGTTGAATGTTTGTTTTAAACAAACACAGCCATTCGGGCGGCTGTATAAAATTCCTTCTGAACAGATAATCCCAACATTCGAAAACCTGAATCCCATCAGATACCGTAGGCCAATCAAACGGTTGATTAGTGTTGTGTGAACGGATAGCAGCAGCCGTTTGAACAGCTGAATACTATCATAGTAAATGGTTTGAACCCAGGAGTATCAGTAGTTTGTATAGTGTAATCGTCCGGATGAGGGTAGTTCTGAAAAGAACTGTTGTTGGTGACTGACGTTTCGACAGCCTGAGTGGAAGTCATCTTCAGAGTCAATTGAATAGTGTTTGTCAGTCGATAATGTTATAAGTCTCGTCCGTTGAACATTATTGGTCAGTTTAGCCATGTTGGTATTGGCTGAAAGACTCGTGTAAAGTTTGTCATCAGTCATTGGTAGGATCCATCTCATGGATCCTACAGCCCTACAACATCTGTGTAGCCCACAAACCTACAACTACGTTACAACACTTACTGACCAATGTGAAAGACAGGGACAAACCTAACAACAGACAGGGAGCAGTTTACAAGATCAAATGCTCCGACTGCTAGGCTTCCTACATTGGTGAGACTGGCAGAAACCTTAACACGAGACTGACTGAACACAAACAAGTCACGAGAACTGGTGATGCCAACAATCACATTGCTCTACATCATCAACCTGCAAACCACAACATTGACTGGGACTCTGCTCAGTGCTTAACCTACAGTACAAACTATTTTCAGTGACTGACTGTGGAAAGTTGGTACACTAACCTAGAACAAACGCCTCTTAACAGATGTCAACAACTACCAGCACCTTACAAACGACTTATCCACGATGAAAACGAAACTGACAAACGGACTTCTAACAGACCAACTTAATTTGACTAACAATAGACGGACCACAAACTGACCAATCTGACTAACAATAGACGGATCGAAACTGACCAATGGCTGATGACAAACTTAACATGAGTGTTTCAGCCAATACCATCATGCCTAAGCTGACCAATAACGTTCAACAGACCAGACTTATAACATCATCGACTGACGAACACTATTCACTTGACTCTGAAGATGACTTCCGCTCAGGTTGTCGAAACGTCAGTCACCAACAACAGTTCTTTTCAGAACTACCCTCACCTGGACGATCACACTATACGAACCAGCTGAATACTATTTTCCCAAATGGGTGACATTAGCGGTTCGAACCACCACAGTTTCTTTCAAAAGGATAACATCAGCCATTCAAACGGCCGCATTTGTTTTCCAAATGGATAACCTCAGCCATTCAAACGGATAACTATTTTTTCAAACGGATGACCATTTTTTTCAAATGGATAGTCTTAGCTGTTCAAATGGGTGAAGATTTTATTCGAACGGATGGTGATTTTTTCGAACGGGTAACCTCAGCCATTCAAACAGTTCGCTGTTCGAATGACTAGAAATTTTCCTGAACAGATGATCCAATCCGTTTGAATGGCATCCAATCGATCATGAACGGATGACAAATGGATGGCAAATGGCAAGTGAACAGTTGTTAGGTGTTCGAATGGATAGCCATAGTGTAAGTTTTCATGTGAGAGGTCACAAATGTGATCATGGTACTGTGCATGTAAGTGTGAAGCTCAGTGAAAAATACAGAGGAGATGATAAGCCTGTCTTGCAGTGTTTGTTGTATGGTATTTTCTAGAGCTGCTGCAGTTATCCAGATCTCAACAATCATCATTCCAATCCCAGGATGGCTACCCAGGTTGCAGCAGCCCTACTTGCAGTCTACAGTCAACAGACTCTTTGGATCAGTTCTGTAAAGACTTTGGATCTAGTGTTAATCTTACAAGTGAAACATCCCTTAATGGTGCTACCCTTCAACTTTGTGATAACAAAGGATGGTCAGATTTAGGAGATTCTGAAAGTAATAAAGAACAAGGGTTTTCACTTCATGACAGCCTGGTACTGACCACTTCAACCGACAACACCAATCATGGATCATTAAATGTGGATACATCTCCTAGTTATGAAGGTAAATTCAGGCAACTACAGTGTTCATTGTGGGCTTATGCGTTATGCATGCATAAGCCCAATAAGCTATCAATAGATACTTTAAAATAGATACTTTAAAATAATTATTCAAAACAATTACTGGTCTTAAACTGTTTCAAATAAGCAGTGAGGAACAAGCTTGCTACATAATAAAATCATTTTGGTTGCAATGTTCAGTTATTATTCCTCAAAGTGACCATGTTTTAAAGCTTAAGAATCCATTCAAGATGGAAAGTGAGGAAAAGAATGCATCCTGCACATCTTGGAGAGACCTAATATAAAGTAACACTTGTAATAGTGGTGATAAAAATTGTGATCACACGACGTGTATACCTCTGCCGTCAACCAAAAGTTATCTGAAATCCTTTATTAACCATGCGGCCTAGCCTGTTATCGTGTTTTCGTAAAATCTGGCAAGCATAGCCCTGTAGCCTATTTCTGACAGAAGTGTTAAATATTTGTGATGAAATTGTTTTATTTTTATGTTTTATTTACAGAGTAAAATAATGTGTTTGGTATGTATTAGAACCATTTTGAGATTTACATTAGAAAATGAATATTTGCCATTGCTTTAAATGACCTTTTTGTTCAAACGATGCACAAGTTTCACAAAATTGGAGACATGACATTTTTTTGTGGATACCACAGGAATAGAATTTTTCAGCTGTTGAATTTTGTGTGGGTAAGAAATGTTTCATTCGTCAGAAAGGGTCAGTGAATTGTGTGGACCTTAAAGACTTGTAGCTATTTGTAACAGGCTGTATTCAGCATTTTATTTTGTTAGTGTCTGAGCCCTCTGTTCACTCAACTCACTTGCGTTTAAATCAGATTTGACAACGAATGACAGGCTTAAAACGTTAAAGTGGTGGGCTTCAGTTACACAGAAAAATCTCAAAATGGCAATGACTGGATTAAAAACTAGCTTCTGAAGTGCATTTTCTGCAAATAAGCAAACAGGTATAACTCGCAAAAGCTAATAATTGTTGGGTCTATGATGAATATCTCACTCTATATATACCACCACGGGTCAGATTAGGGCATCGGGCCAGATCAAATTGCATTTGTAATGCTGCCAGAATTGTAACACTTGCATTCTGTTTACTTTACATTTTATTTTTAGCATGAGAGAAGTCTGTACACTGGCTATGATGAGAGCATCAATAGTCTAAACTTTGAAGCAATACACAAATTACATGGAATTTATTCTCACTGACTGGTTTCTTGAATCCTCTGATATCAGTGTTCATTCCATGACAAAAAGCAACAAACAACAGATTTAAGCTTAAATTTGGCTTAAATACAGAGCTGCATTAATGTTCCTGAAATTGAAAACTTGGAATTGAAACTGTGTGATAAACTGTTTTAAGAAACCCTTTTGATATAGAATTGTAAATACCAAAGTCCTGTGCTAAAAAACTAAAAATCTGGGGATCACAGTGAGCTGATTAAAAACTGTCATATAATGCACACTTTCCGAGAGTAAGCAATCAAGTATAAATTAGCTCATGAATTTAGGATGACGCCTGTCCTGCTCTACCGTTAAGAACACTATTCAGTCTCTTTCCACAAAAACATGTTCTCTCGACCCACTTCCCACCTTTGTTATAAAGAATTATGTTGATCTTTTGTCTCCTATGATAACTAACATAGTCAATCAGTCACTGACAACGGAGGAGTTTCCTTCACTCCTGAAGTTATCACACGTGCGCCCACATTTGAAAAAGGATAACCTCGACAAGGAGATTCTTAAGAACTACAGACCTGTTGCTAATATTCCATTCCTTAGCAAAGTGATCGAAAAGGTTGTCGCAACACAAACGTACAAACCTTGAAGCTTACAATTTGATGTCAACTATGCAGTCTGCATATAGGAAACACCACTCTATGGAAACGACCTTGCTACGTGTGACAAATGACATTCTTTGAACGATTGACGGTCACAAGATGTTGTATTAGTCTTACTCAATTTATCAGCGGCCTTTGATACTATTGATCATACTATCTTGGTGGAAAGACTTGAGTCTTACTTTGGTTTCTCAAAATTGACACTGTGCTGGTTCAGATCTTACCTTGAAAACTGTCGGCAATCAATAATCATTGGAGATCAAGTGTCCACTCCTTGTGCTCTGCGTTATGGTGTCCCACAAGGGTCTATACTTGGACCATTACTTTTCACCCTGTATATCGCCCCTCTTCAAGATGTAATTGCTCGCCATAATTTGAATTCTTTGTTTTATGCAGATGACACTCAA
>Ga0126338_10004153_pt1 | contig 10262 bp, 6 predicted proteins | sample OrbCmetagenome_2_FD_92529 | JGI IMG/M metagenome (GOLD analysis project Ga0126338, IMG submission 92529) | Coral microbial communities from Petempiche,Puerto Morelos, Mexico - Orbicella C C metagenome | ecosystem: Host-associated > Invertebrates > Cnidaria > Coral | place: Petempiche,Puerto...
GGCATGTTAGAAGTTGTGCCATTTTCTCGACGGTGTTCCTGTAAAACCTTGAGGTAGCAGTAAAACTATTATTTTCACAGCTGTTGTTTCAGCCTAATTCGTGTTTTCCAGTTTACGCGTAAATTTACTTTAGCTATGCTTATGCAAAGTGTCCGAAGGTTTTGTCTGAAATTCGATAAAAAGTGTCCGAAAATTGAACGTCCGAAATACGACGTCCAAAATTTTAACGTGCGAAATTTTTTGCAAGTAATATATGGAAATGGTTGGTCGGAGCGGTTTTCTACATGATTGAAAATAATAGCCTCTTACTAACTGAGCGCGAGGACCTTACCGGAAATGTTGGCCCGAGGTCGTGGCACTTCGGATCCGTACAGAAAAGACCGATATTCCCCAGTATGGCTCGAGCAAGCTCCATGTAGGTTAGGTTGATAAGTAGTTTATTGTATGATACTCGGGCCTTGAATTTGCCGGCTTTCTATGGAAACGGTCTGTCTGGCAAAATCCCGACCAGGAAAGAACCAATCACAACGTTCGAATTTACCTCAAGACTACCTTGTCTTATAACAATCAGAAGTATTTTCTCTTGCTCGAGTCTCACTATTTTCGAAAATCTAGTGGAAATGACATGTTCTGTGCAACCAGTGAATGAGAAAAAGAAAAAGGTTCAAAACAAAATCCGGTGGCGTCTGGCGTAATTGTTTTCTCTTCGAAACTGAAGATCCAATAGCTGGTTTTCACATGACGTCACCAAAATTCGAACTACAAAACTATTTATCTTTCTGAGATTTTACTTAAATGATGTATTAGAGCAGCTGAAAACTAATATTCATAAAAGTTTTCGCTCCGAATGGGTTCTTGGTTTTGTGATACACTACGCTTGAATTTCTAAGCTTTTGCGTGAGGCGGCATTTACATGACGGCCTAGAGAGCTGTCATGATGGTTCAAAAAGTGACTTATTTTGGGGAACTTGGCTATCTGAACAGTTCATGTCTTAGAAAAAGTATTATTTTAATGTTTTAGAGTTCCTCGAAGGATAAATTCACGCTTTTGTAGCAAAACTCAGTGACAGATGTTTCTGTTGGTTTCCGGCCGCCATGTTGGTGCCCATACGGATGGGCACCAGCATGGCGTCTCCATACAAATCATTATAAATTTGGGTAAAAAATTTCTCCGCATATCTCGCACAAGAAAAATTGCTGTGACCAGAATGTTGGCGAGAGTCTTTGCATATTTACCTTCTTTCATTTCCCAGATTCTGGACTTTATCTATTGACCGGTTTGGATTTTTATTTTGATCTATTTTGAATTGCGTGACACTGAAAACCAGCAATTGGTTTATAACAGTTCCTGCTTTTAAATGCTTACTTTTGGGAATGATATAACAACAAAGAGGCAACGGTAAAGAGTTTAAAGCTTGAATCTTAAACGCTTTCATTAACAAATACAGTTTTCAATTAATTTCAACTTACAGTCCTTCTAAAGTGCTATTCATAGCGTCACGAAGAAGAAAACAATGAGCGCTGTATTTCTTTGACATTAAAAACTCCCGATACGGAATATATGAGTTTTATTTTCGAGTGGTAAAAACAATATTTTACGTACGAGCACAGCAAACCGTCGTGAAAAAAATTAAGGAGAATTGACGTCATAAATATCGTCACTAGCGAGGACAGGAAAAATACGTCACTCGGGTCCCGGATGTGCTTCGTATGAATTTTACGAGTGGTTTATTTTCCGGTAAAACACTCGTGTCTATATAACTTTTTCTTTAGTAAGTCGAATATACAAATAGAAACAATTTCTCTTCACTGTTGTCATAGAACTACTCCAAGGCACCCAAGAGAGAGCTTTCATTTCAAGTGAGCACGTTTTTTTCTTCCCATTGCTGAGTTCTGCTTTGTTACGGATAGGTAACAAAAATTAAGAATTAATAACTATTCTCTTAAACGAAAAATGTTTCCCTATTTCGTCACCTTTACTTTTCTTTCCTTTTTTGTTGTTTTCCCCGTCATCAGTGCTTGTTTTGCGATGTTGTGTTGGTGTGCTCCACTCGTATTCTCCTTTATCTGTTTCCACCGTACTGATGATTTCCAGAGTACCGAACTCGGTCAGTTTGAACTTAAGATTGCTGCCTATCAAGACAATCCATTCAAACAATCATTAAAGCTAAACCGTGAAACAACACCAACTCGTCCCCAGGGCCTTCTATAGCATTCAAATCCCAATGGCCGGCTTTCACGTGACGTCATAATTTTCCAGAGTCACAAATTACCAATCCTTCTGAAGTTTTAGGTTCATCAGAGGTAAGAACCTCTAAGAACTTGACGTTTTATAACGTTAAAGCTCGACAGAGTACTTTGTTTTTTAATAGAAGACGTTTGAATTCCCAAGTTAATGCGTTGCGTGACATAACCATTAAAATGATGGCCCGAGGGGCTCTCGCGCAGGGCAAAAAAAGATTTTAAAATTAATTTGGATGAAGCAATTCTCCAGATAACGCGCGAATGAAAAACGGCACAGACCTAAATCTTTGTGAGGTTGTCTATACATCAGTCATCTATCATATCCCAGGTTCTTGACTTAATTTATTGAAAGGTAACGATTTTTATTTTTGATGGCGTGACAGTACATCTAAAGAAGGGTGTTACCTGGTAAGGTGGCAATTCCATCTTTCCAGTCTAAAGCTCCAAACGGATCGTCACCATCATCTGCAGTTTTCTTTTCAGTGGTTGTCTTCTTCACGTCGTTACTGCTGTCACTCGTCACTGGCTGGTCTGTCACAGTACTACTAAGTTCCACAGTATTTGTCGATGAGGCCGTCCTTTCCTCAGTGGCACCGGAAGTGATCATTTGTGGTGGGGAGGAACTGCTTACTTCCGGGAAAGGCTCAGATCTTATGACCAAATTTTCTACGGCAAAAGAATTTTAGTTGTCGTAAATTCGACTTTAATTCTTGCCTGCAAAAAATATCAGCATCAGCTTTGATAATTTGTGAAAGCGATGTCGCGTACGGGTGACGTATGATAACGAATTACAACAGAGCTCGTGAATTCGTAACTAGTCAGAAGATTTGTCATTGAAATTAATCTTTAGTAGGTTTCTGCCTCCATATTAAATGGAAACACAGCAAGGAAAAAGCAGCGCCAAATTTAGCCTGGGTGGTCAAGCTTTTGCTCCTGTAATTTGAGAGACTCGCGAGTCGCGCGACCTTAAGCAGCGAGGGGAATGGGGAGAGTTGCGTGCTTGTGCTCGGCCCATACTCCTCACGGCTTGCATCTGCAGTAGTCATGAATCAAGTACATCAACTTTCTTTCATATTGTCTCAAATAGCGTAAGGGATACTTCTTTTCTATCACAAAAAATTCCATACCATTGGAGTATCGATCCTGCTCTCTGCGTTTCGTCTCTTCGTCGCTTTCAGTTTTCTGTTTCTTGGCAGGCGGTCCATAAGCCATTCCTATGAAGGAGTTATTCTGCAAGTCTCCGTTTGCAATGCTGCCATAAATCCACTGTTAAACAAAGAAAGGAATGAAAACACAGTTACTAACGATTGTCGCTTCAGATTCATCGAATTTGCACATTTGCAGAACCGCACTGGAAAATCGTAACAAATAATGCCTTTTTATCGATAGATGAAAATTGAGCTCTACCGGCAGCTGAGTTCTGCTGTGTTTTGCCAAGCCCGAATAAGAGGTTTCTACAGCGTTACAAACAAAATTATTACTAGAGTTGCAACTCGTTTGTATTAGCTTCTATAACCAGGGGGGTACTCCGTGAATTTGTGGGTAGGGTGCGCTAGTGGGTCTCTCAGATTCTTGCCCTGTACCAAGCGTGTTACCACCCTATTCTGATCTACTAGAGGGAGAAGTAAGGGGGTAAACCGGAATAACACTGGTTAGCCTGAAAAGCACTCCGTTTAGACAAAATAACGCTCAGCTTAGCCTGTTTACGGTAAGTTCTGAATATGTTATTTTAATATTTTAATTTTATTTTTACTTTTATTTTTTTTTATTAATTTATTTATTGTTAGCTCTCGATAATGGTAGTGCTTAACCCCCTACTCAGATTTTAGATCTGCAGTTGCGGCACTTGGGCTGTGCCGGACGTGGGATACTGAAGCGTTGTGTTTTTTAAAGCATCAACTTTTTTTGTTTGTGGGATACTGAAAGCCATTTAAGTTTGCCGATACTAATAAAGCGAAACTATTAATGAAACCGCCGAGTCTCAGTCACTTTTACTCTCTTAAATTGTCCTGCTAATGTACAGCATAGTTTATCTTTATCTTTCCCCTCTTCAATCAGCACTTTTGGCAATGCCCTGTTTTGAACTGAAGCTGAAACTGTACGCCCTATCTTGAAAGTTTTACAGCTGGCTAGTAGCACTGAAAGCGGAAATAATTTTACGAAAAGCAACAAAAATAAACTATTGCCTTCCTCATTTGTTCAGAACATCATTTGAAAAAAACAAACAAACAAAAAAAGAAACAAAGAAAAACGATTTCGAAAATCATACTTTTTTTCCCGTCGATTGTGCGTAATTGCTGGGAAATTTAAGCCCAGACGAGGATTAAATGAGTACAGACGTGAATTGCGTGACGAAAGATATAAATTTTCAGAAATAACAACAGCTTGGATGTCTGTGGGCGAGATTGACCTTTAAAGCGTGTAAATGAAACATAAGTTCAGCTTGCAGATAAAATCATCTTGAATTAGCGACTCGCATATCCACATGTTCAGATAAGCCTGAACAAGAGTACATTTTGTAGAAGTATTTCTAAATCTTGATAAAATAGGAGTTCCTCCCTGTTTTTATAGACACCTTTTGACTATCCGACGCCTAATAAATCTGACGGACCTCAAAAAAAGAGAAAAAAAATTGTTTATCTAATTTTTTTCGAAGCTTTTTTGTTTTATTGTATCTCTCTGTTTTAATTACTCTAGCACGAAAACAGAATATATCAATTAATTTGACAGGCAACATTAATTTTAATGTTCGCCAGAAAAAAAAAAAATCAGTATCATCTCACTGAGGAATAAAATACAGTTTCCTTGTTAAAAAAAGTAATTTTTAGTAATTATTAACGCATTCTAACTGAATATCGATTCCAGACACGATATTTTTAACGAGCGACCAGAACTCTAAAATTGAAGTTGATCAATAGGTTGTTTAAACAACCGGTTGAATTCTAAAGCATGTAGGTGTAGGTGTAGGAAATTGAAAGAAAAAAGGCCGTTTTGGTTAATTGGACATAGACTGAAAGAGAAGGCGGTGTCCGTACTCCGCTTTCTAGACTAGTAACAGAGTGACTGCCAGTGCTTGAAATTATATTATGACGCAAATTACGGACTTTGAACAATTTACCCGTTGGCATGATCAGACGAAAAGAAAAATAAATGACAGCAACGCTTTCAAAGAAACTGCCATAATGCGCGACCCCTGAAACAAGAGGTCGACGTCTTTTGTCCTTGTCATAAGCATCTCGGTGTGAAGTATGAAAACAAATCCGCTTTAGAGAAGAAACGGAAAAGCACTGGTGATGTTACTTTCGAATTGGTAGAAAGATCGAAACGTACTATGAAAACTGAAAAGAAAACGAACCTTTTGAACTTTCCACATTCAGCGATGGCCGAAGACGCAAAAACAAACAAAAGTAGCTAAGATGGCATTATAATGTCATGAAATCAATTCATAACTTAAAAGCTATTTTTGGAGCCAACCGCGAGGTAGAACGTATTTGTAACAGGAAAATCGAAAAAAGCTTAGTCATATCACTCTCACACAAAACCTAACGAGATCCATCGAGACGTTAACGTAAATTTCCAACGGAGCAAAGAGCTTTTAAGCGATTAAAATAGCGACTTCCGTCGATGCTTGCCGACTACACGCTTCAACTGTTTCAATGTTTGAATATTCAATAACCTTTGGGTTCACTCTGTTCCGTTTCCGAAAAACGGCCTTTTGCACGTCAAATATCTCGTTGAAATACAAACTGTATGTTGATAAAGGATTGTTAAGATTTTTCCCAGTTGTTACTCGAAGCTGAAATGTTTCTTGCGAAGTTTTAATGCGGAAAAAAACCGAAATGGTTGCGTTGCGGTGCGTGAAATACTTGACCTCGTTTCCATGCGAAGACTTGTTTTGCTTCTTTGGTTCTTCAATTCCATTGTGCTTTGTTTTATCTTCTGTGGACATGTCGCCAGTTTCTGCTCCTTGAAATCTCGTCTATAATAAAGGGAATCAACAGCAAGCGAGTTAGTACGATGTTAATCTCCTTGAAAAACAAACAAGCGCGTAAAAAGAAAAGACCTCGATGAAAACTGAACTGCCGGCCAATCTGGAACTGTGTGCTAATATAGAAAACACAACCCACTTTTCAATTCGCCGGAAAAAAATCGAAATTTCAAACTCGGGGACACGAAACGGGAAGAAAATTTAACACCGCTTAACGTTCATCAAGAGTTTTAAACGTTGTCGAGAGAACTAGCAAGAAAAACTGGAGTTAAGAACTTTACCGTTGTGCAAGGCCGCTCCACGCAGAAATGCAAAAAAATTGTTCATCCGATACGTACGATGTGTCAATCATTTACCAGCGAACAAAAAAAACACGTGATTAAAGTTATTGTTATGCAAACCGCCTGGAATCTTCTAAACGCTGGAGCAATTATTTGAATAATGGTTGAATTTAAATCAAAATAAAATATAGTGAAATACCTGCTCTGATGGACCTTTCAGCTTTTTCCGATGAGACGAGAAAGCGAAAATGTACTTATCACGCAACTGGACTTTTCCAATTTCTCGTGGGTTGAAAACGGGAAGTTGAGCCTGAAATTTAACCTGGGCGACGATTATTCAGATTAAAACAAAACCGCAAAGAAAATAATTTGCAACATTGGACAGAAGATGATAAAACAAATAATTCCGCCCTTAGCTCTTAGCTTCTTTTTTCTTTTTCTTGATGAAACTGGGTTTTCGAATTACAGCTTCAAGCACACGAGCGAAAAAGTTGTCTCTGGTAAAAACCTATTGTATATAGTTTAACGCCATTGCTCAATTGTTTTCCTTTTTTTAGCTAGCGTCTCGAAAAAGAAGAATTTTAATTACTCTAGCCTGTCGTTGAACCTTTGACATTGAAAAATCGACTTCGTTTTCAAGGAAAAACTTCAGTGATAATTCAAGTTTACAATGGTTGCGCGGTTAACAAAAAAGGGTTTTTCTAAGCTGAATACGTCTTCGAGAGAAAGTCTATCAGTGCGAAAAATAAACGCCGACATACCTCCCGCGGCAAAAATCTCGCCGCTAGCTAGCAGGGCCTACTGAGCGTTGAAATAATGATAATTTGTTTTCATTCTCGGGACTTTACTTGTGATTATTTTTGTAAGTGGAATGGCTAGTGGTTTTAACTGCGAAAGACAGTTGACTGTCGCCAGGTAAACATGATCCATTGAAGGTTTTTCTCGCTAGATATGACCTTGGTAAATACGGATAAAACTGTTAAAGAATTCCAAGCCTTCAATATGTTAGGTCAACCGAAAAGTCGATTCGTTTTCGTTCCTCATGAAAAGATTTCAAAAGTTTATAATCGTCGTACTTGAAGCTTTCTATTCGAAATTGAAGGCCGACAGCAACATTACACGTAAGAAAGCGAAAACACGTTGTAAGCGGTTAAGATAATTATGCCAAACTTGAAGAGCTAGAACGAAATGTTCAGTGACAAGAAAAAGTTCCGTGGAATATTCAAATTTGACTGTCTGCCGTAAATATACAAACTATTTCAAATGTTTTGGGTTCACGTGTATTCGCACGATTATGCTCAATGTCGTTTCTGTTATTTGACTTGAAATACATAAAGTCAGTTTCACCCAGGGAAACTGAAAGCAAGGCAAAGAATGTAGGCTGGTTTAAAAGCGCTCAGGGGCTTCAGCATTAGACCCAGTAATGAATTTTAAATTAAAAACAGAATAGTGAATCAGTGAACGAAGAATAAAATGCCACGATTCCTGATGGATCAATTGTTTTACAGATATTAAATCGTTTCTGAGCCGCTTTCCAATATTACCACAATATGTCGGGAGCACCCCTTGTTTCTGATACCTCGCTTCCTTTTCGTAACGGTTTTGATTGATGGTATTGAAAGAACAAGGGAAACAGTAGCAACATTGCCAGTTTTCTAACAAATAAGCTTTATTATACAGCAGAGTTTTTCGTTTTTCCTTCTTTATAAAGAAGTTTAATGGCGTCTCGCAGGCTTTTGATCGGTCCGCGCGGAAAACAAACACCGTCTTATGTGAGACTGAGATAAGAAAAACAAGTTAATTTTCTGATAAATTCGAATAGTTTGCCAGCCACAACCTTGACACTGCTAACGCGATATATTAATATTCGCGGATTCAAGTTTGCTCAAACGATATTAAACAAGGTTACTTCCTTGCATGTATTTGCTGGATTTCTGTTTCGAGAGCCGGAAACTCTCAAAGGAGACCCGCAAAAAAATATATGTGCTTCTGAGTAATATCAATTCCCCCAAATCAGTCTGTTTAAAACATTATTGGAGTGCGATTATATATTGTTATTGCGTATCAACGTGTGACATATTTATGAGAGGCTGGGTGATTTCTTCTCGTCGATTCTTTCTGTTTCCCTGGTTTATTCTATACTCCAAACAACGAGATACTCAGTAACAAAAAGTCAACTTCCTCTTGGTTTATAGAAGCAAAGAAAAAATAAAATAAAAACAGCAAGCTTTCAGCGAGGTTAAATTCCTACCAAAGTTTCTTGTATTCTGCCACGCGAATCACAACTCGGTCATTATCACGTGACTGAGAAACAATCGCTAAGACAAATTGTTTGTTCTGGAGCTTTATAACAATTTATTATATAGCTAAATCGGTGCGGGCGCCAATTTACCAGATCATCTATCGGCAGTCTGGTTTAATAAATTGGCCTTTTTTTCGCGTGACATTTTTGTGCTGTGTCTATATATTAAAATGTTTGACGTCAGCGAATTTTCGTTCTCGAGCGCAAGCGTATTGTGCGCGCAGTTCTGTTGTTACAGTCAGACGCGAAAGAGTATTTTTTCCTTTTAGCACCCCGTTACAATCGGGAAGACTAGTTATGTTTTCGACAAATCTTTGATGAAGCACTTGCAAAGATTGATGAAGAACTTTGATGAAGAACTTGCAAAGTCATATCATCTAATTAAAGAAAAGTGCGAGCACTGGAGAGTACCCTAAAAGTTGTCTCGTCATCATTGCAGTGACAGTTGCTTAGCAACCTCGAAAAGAAAACAACTGGTCAACTGGTCCCTGAAATACGCACGTATTACTTTGAGTGACGAGTGAAGATCCTCTGGAAGGTTTTTAAGGTGGCTGGTGACATTTTCGAGCACTTTCCAGCCGTTATACTTAAGCTTTGACAGGTCAATACTACCACAGTCGATAACCGCTAGAAAGCGCAGGAAACTGTTGCCAGTGTTAACCAGTACAAACCATTTGACTCAGCACCAAGTCTATGCTGTCGGGATAATTTCAACCTCGTACCCGGGGCGCTTATGAAGGGATAAGCGGCCTGGGCAAGAAGTTACATTTTAATCGTACAGCCATGTAATCATGTTTTCTTGTTTGGAAACCTCAATGTCCCGCCTTTGACCCTTTGTCTAAGACGAGTAGATCGTTTTCACATGACGTCAATAAGTTCTATTTTTATCCTCTTCAGGCATAAGAAGTGCGAAATGTATATTTGTTGCCAACGTTTCAGCTCAATAGCGTCCTCCGTTTGGAAACCAGTGCATCTTGAGCTTATGCCGGCAGCTTATGGCGGTGCATGACACAGAGAGACAATCGCGTTTGTTGAAAAATATGTCCTTACCTCGTGATTTTTAACCATTTGTGAAGTAAAAGTAGTGGGAAAAGTGTTTATGTAAATGTAGGCTTGTGCAGTATAGATAATCCGTGGCCTGCAATCATGGACAAAAGTCTTGAGACAAATTTGCACTTGTGGCGCTTTTTCACACGCGCCAAACAAACAGTCACGCGTGAATTCAACTACACTTGCTCAGCCCCTCCGCCTCCCTCCCCATACAATGTTGGACATTTCTCAAGAGTTTCAACATTGTATGGGGTGTGGGGGGGGGGGGGGGGGGGGCTGAAAAGAATTTTTAAAAAGATAAAAGATCTTTTTTCACCCCCCTTTAAAAACACCAAAATTTTTCCCCAATAACCAACAGCTCCCCAGGCATTTTTTCCCCCCTTTTATCAAAACAAAA
>Ga0126338_10004154_pt1 | contig 10260 bp, 2 predicted proteins | sample OrbCmetagenome_2_FD_92529 | JGI IMG/M metagenome (GOLD analysis project Ga0126338, IMG submission 92529) | Coral microbial communities from Petempiche,Puerto Morelos, Mexico - Orbicella C C metagenome | ecosystem: Host-associated > Invertebrates > Cnidaria > Coral | place: Petempiche,Puerto...
ATACATTTTACGAACTCACAACGTGACCAGCTCTCAGTTGGCTTGATAGTTCAGTTGGTAGAGCACTGCACCGGTATCGCAGAGGTCATGGTTTTGAATCCCGTTCAGGCCTGAATTTTTTTCAGGCGTAATTTCACAAATGCTTAAGTTGTGTATAACTGCGATGATCAATCATGCTTTCATTTCTTTTTTTGTTTGTTTTTTTTTTTGTGAGAACGCGCGGTTAATTATTGACTTCGTGGGGATCTATACTAACATTATAGCTCCTCATCAAACATAATAGATTGACAATTTTTTCGCCTTTCCCACTTTTCTACAAATGTTTAATATTTCACTTCGCTCAGGCGAAGTAGAAAAGAAAATTTTACATAGATAAGGGCAGGCTCACTTTCTTGGCGCCTCTTCACCAGACTCCTTCCCGCCGGATCGCTTTGCTCTTCGCCACTGGTGCGTGTGACTCAAAGGATTTCAACGGTGAGCCTGCTCGCAGGCTTCACGGCACCCACCTTCCCCCGGCACCTTCCAAAGTGTGGTTTTCCAAATGAGTACCGTAAAACCAAAAGCAAACTCATCACGCGAGCACATCACAAAGGACACAGAACCAATCAAAACTCCAGGTAAATACCTGCAGCTGACGCGAGGCGCGGGAAAACGTGTTCGAGCGAACCACGATTGGCTTTGGTTTTACTTCTGATAGGATGATAAACAGGCGCGAGTATGTTAAGCCAATCGTGTAGCGAAGTGATGCGAAACTAATACTTTTCGACACTGTTTTAGAAAATCACTCTATGTTCTTGCATGTGCACTGCCTACACTGTATCTAGACACCGTGCGAAGCGTTTGAAATACAGTCGAACTCCTATTAAGGACGGCTCCTTCTTTTGTAAGTGCGCACACGTTCTGCGCACCACACAAGGCATGGTTTAACCGCCAAGCAGGCGCGGGCAAAATTTTGCTGCTGTGACCAAATCAAGTTTAATGAACCTGTACTAAAATGAGGAATACCACAACAGCAACGTATCGCTAACCACTAACTGTTAACGGCTTCCAGCTGAAAAACTAGCTGTTATCTGTCTAAAATTATACTGAAATCCAGTTGTAAACATGTACCTGCAGATGGCGTATTGCGCGCGCAAAACTAGTGCGAGATACGCAAATGTTTCACTTATTGGGGAGGTGAGAGGAAAAAATGTAACGGGCACCGTAAAAGTTTAAAAAAAAAAAAAATGAATAACTTCAAAAAACGCATGGTTACCCCTACATTTATTGTATGAAATGGAATTAGCAAGCCTATTCAACACATGATTAGTTTCTAGTTGGGAGGAAAAGCCATTTAGACTGTGTTTTAGCTGAACAAAAGGAAGGCTGTCAGAAACGATAAAAGCTTTGTTGCAACGATTATGTTATTTAAAACATACAAGAATGATTTTTCTGTTATCGTTTACCCTGTAGTCTTAAGATCTAGGTAAATGTGTTTGCTTTTCTGTATGTAAAGGCGAATTCTTTCCTTCTTTTTCAGAAAAACGCTGATGTCAGCATCTTTTGAGATACAGGGTTAATTATCGCTAAAATCTGTGGCTACCCCCATTTTTCTTTGTGGATTCCAATAACCCTTACAAATATCTACTTTTCCTACATGGTCCTAATCCAGCGCAAAAACCTTTGTATTTTGTAGGCACCGTCCTTAAGCGGCCACCTATGAAACACCTACCCTCATTAGGCGGCCAGTAATCGAAGTCCCGATGAGGGCTTTTCTATTGTTTTTGCCTCTATTTTTTTTTTTCAATTTTAAGCGGCCACTATCCATTTCCCCGAGGGTGGCCGTTTAATGGGGTTGAACTGTAATATTGTTATAATATCATGGATGACAAATTAGTCCTTAATTTTGGCGCGAAATTGCAACGTTAATTCATAATTTCACAGATGTGAAATTACACAACTGTCATGGCAACGTTTGGCGCGAAATTTCGCAATACAATAAACAAGTCAAAAGCTCGCGATTGTAAGCAAATGAAATTATTTCCTAATTTCACTCATCACTATATTCCCATACTAATTAAGTTTGTTTTCTCGTAAAGGCCTGCGAAAGGTACATAAAAAACGAGGAATGCTTCTGGAGTTGTGAACCCAACCTTATCAAATGGCATGTCAAAGAAGGTGCTTTGGATGGGGTTCCCATATGTGCAGAGTACTGTGACAATTGGTTTGACGCCTGCAAAGATGACTACACATGCGCTGAAAACTGGCTTGAAGATTTTAATTACACGTCTAATGTCTACAGCTGTCCAGCAGCGTCAGAGTGTCTCAAATTTAGCCAGGTAACTTCAAGTAGTACAGTCGAACCTGTATATAACGGCCCTGTATTAAGCGGCCACCCTCTGTGAAGCGATTTTTCGCCCATACAAACGCTGCATTTGTTACCTGTATTAGGCGGCCACCTCTATTAAGTATTGAGTATTTTTAGTGATTCTATATTAAGTGGCCACCTGTATTAAGCGGTCAGTTCCTCAAGTCCCGAGGGTGGCCGTTTTATACAGGTTCGACTGTAGTTCATTTCATTTGATAACAAGAGGAAGACTTTAAAATACTATGTGGCACTGTGCCCATGTTTTGAACGCGTGATTTTGAGCATAAGTTCTGAAGAAGGGCCGAGCAAGAAACGTTTGGCTCCACCTTCAGAAAGGTTTCTGTTGACCCTTTTCATAATTTGTTCATTTATTCACTTTGATGGATGACGGTGAATGTGTAACGAAATTACAGACGGCGCGATACTAAGGTTGTACCGGGCGGATCTTGTAAAGTTTTAATTCCCTAGATTTTGAACATCAGTCCTTTAAAACTTATCAGGGATGTTGCGGGATGATGGAATTTCATAACGACTATTGTCGACTCGCTTAAATTTAAGCTAGTTGGAAGACCAATAGCCTGCGAGCCGAAAATACGTCTGCGTTCGCAGACTAGACTATCAGCTTTTAACTGTTTCCCGAGATTTCCGGCAGTCACTTGCTTAGCGACTTGAAAAACCGCTTGTAAAAACACAGCTCGTGTCAGACAAGAAAAGGCAAGTTTGAGGTAAAGAATCAGTGATTCTTTTTTCACTCAGCTAAGAGAAAGCTGTCTTTGTTCCTTATAGGGCAAACAAAATACAAAAGGGTTAAAAATGGCTGAGAATGGGATAATGAGGTAAAATAATTGTTACATTTCTTTGTCTTTTTGTTTGTAGATTTATACTGATGGCAACGGACTGTGCGATAAAATGTGGGGAAAATCGTTTAAGTATGAAAAGAGCGACAACTGCATGGTGATGTGGTTTGATGGGAAGAACCCCAATGGAGATGTGACCCCAAACCCGCCGAACCCGAGAAATGCTGCAATCTGCTGCTCCGTGTTCCTCTGTCCAGCGTTGATTCTTAGCCTAATCATCTTGTTGCTAAGCAGTAATTAGCCATCAAACTAGCATTTTTGATTAATTTTTGCTTTTTTAATTGCACTAGCTATTTTGTAATTCTGGACCATTCTTGATCAATCCCTTCCCCAGTGCTCCTCGATCATTATTGCCGGCAGAACGTGAGCTGTGCAAATGCGTGTATTTTTCGATGAACTGCCGCTGCCAAGTTCATGACTCAAATAATATTCTGTTATTATTTATGACGTATGGAGGTTTGGCACAGCAGACATGTTGCATGGCAGGATCAATAGATTCTTTTTCCTATGGGAAAAAGCGTTCTTTCTAATGTAAAACGTTTTCATTGTTCCTGTCATGCAACGTGGCTGCCGCGCAAAACCTCTATTCTATGCACTTTCAAACCAAAAGTTAACTTAAACTTTGAAAGCCAAGTATGCAGAGTGTCAAGAGAAGATGAAGAGTATCAGAGTTAATCCCCCATACAGGCCTAAGGTAATCCATCTCAAGTTATTTTTAGTTCACTCAAAACTTCAGAAATTCGGAGGGGGGTCTACAAGAAGCCAATCCTGTGACGCAGATTTTCCTCACGTGGACCGCAGCCCAATTAAGCAAACCACGACGACGACGCCAACGAGAACGTCACCAAACAAAAGGTTTAATGAGCAAAACAATGGCTGTACACGTGCGTTATAAATCTTCGTACATTTCTTTGCCGTTCTCTTGCAAGACAACAACGTGAAATGACCAAGTCCTGCGTGGTCTGAGTATTTCCATTTGGAACTGAACGCTGTCATTTCATATTGGTCCTGAGCACGTTTTTTGAGCCATTGGCGTACTGAACAAATCTAGACAATTGCGAATTTCGCTGGTAAAATATAAATTCAGTTTTAACTTGGCGTCGTCCTCGCCGTCGACGTTGCTTAAACTTCCTATGTCCGTGCAACGGGATTAACACTCCCACCCTTTATCCTTTCTTGACATAGTACATTTTAAATTAATACTGTAAATTAAATTAAGTCCCGAAAGCCGATAACGGTCTCCAAGAGTGGAGATAAAACTTTAATGGTTAGTACATTTCGAAAGGAGCGCGCAACAATTACTGGAGGCTAGGATCGGGGGAAGGGAGGAACACCGATGGACTGCATGCAGCTTTTTATACTGTCAACTTATTGTAAGTAAACTTGTAAAGGACCGTGAATAACTAATCATAACATTTGTTTCGTTTTTCACTCTCACGTTTTTATTATGTCAATCGGCCCATATACATCAAATAAAAGAAGCGCCCTCGATAAGAAAGAAGGCTGCTAAGGTTGTCATTTTCGGAACTTACCACTTTTTATCTGCTAGCTTTGACGCGTCTTAGTTTTATTTATACGGCCCATCGTTTGCATATGAAATCGTTTCACATTACGCTGCAAACTATGTAGAAATTTGTTGAAACGATGAGACGAACCACTAAGATCTGTGGAGGAGAAAATCAATCAATTGGCACTACGAGAATGGCGTAATAAAATTTTGTTATATTTGTTATTAATCAGTTTTATTAAAAGCACCTTTTTTCTGTCACCGTTTACAAGTAAAACCCGGAGGGTCCAGTCTCGGTCTTAAGCCTGAATCACTCGTGGACTGTTCTTCTCGGTGTGTATCTAATATTTACACACAGAGCAATGTTAAACCTCATTATTTAACGTTTATGCACAGGGCAATGTTAAGCGTCTTAATTTTTATGCACAGAGCGATGTTAAACTGTGTTTATTCAATAAACAGTGTTAAACAATGGTTGAGCTCTTCATGGTGAACATATATGTTATTATACCTAATCGTACCTTTATGGTACGCGTCAGCGGCATATTAGTTAAATTTGGTCGAGCCATGGTTCTTATTTTGGCGCCGGAGACGCAGTCAAGCCAAAATACCCATGGCGAGACCAGATGAGCCTGATACACCGCCTCCCCGCGCGGAGGCGTACCAAAAAGGTACGATTCGGTATTGACCGTACCCATATTCGACCAAGTAAGCATGATAGCGTAAGTGACGTGATATTACACGGCTTCTGATAGGCTAATTCCGGATTTGGGTACGGTAAGAATACAAATCGTTTGGGGTAATTTTACACTGGAGGCCCTTGCAGCAAATTAGGGACAACAGACCAAGTCACGTCTTCTTACAATCGTTTTTAATACTCTAATCTCCCTGAAACGATTATAACATATTTTGTAACAAACACAGCATCAGCAGCGGGCATCTCGTTTATTAATACAGGATATAGCAAGCGGTACATCATCATATAGTAAATACAGCAGTGAATAAACCGAAAAAATAAAAAGCAAAGTTGAAAGAGATGCCTTCAAGTGGCTCTTGCATAACTTACAAAATCTTAAATAGCCTACGAGCCCCTAGGGATTCATCAGGTACCTGCAAGTACGCCTAAAATACATCTATAGTTAACACGAATCATACATAGAGAACGCACTCCAGTGTAGTTAGCAAAACGTTACAGATATATTGTGTAGTCGCAGTTTAAACACGAATTGATGGTACCGGAAGTTTACAGTGCTTAGGGTCATAATAAACTTATTATGAAACGACATCTGAATGCCAGTGATAACACATATTGGATGACTGGTTCAGCAAAATTTCGTGACGTGTCAACGGTGAGCAGTTAATTATTTGCCGATGCCCAACCGGTTAGATATCATTTTACCTTAACCGAGGCTTGCCTGCAATTGCCAGTTAATTTTTTCACAGAAGACCGTTGCAGGTAGGTTGAACAATATTTTGTGATAATGGAGTGCTTTGTCCTTTGACTAGTGGGCTTCTCTTTCACAATATTTTCTGTGTCTATATCGTACATTTTAAGATAAGGTAGAGATTGGGCATTGTCTTTACTTTATCTCTGCTAACGCAGAGGTGAATAGTTCTATTTTGCAGAGATCTTTTTAGGGTGTGGCACGATATACGGTATGTACATGAGCAGGCTGGAGGTCCGTAATGATTCGATTTAGCAGCCCCTTTCCAGTAAACGTCTCTCTTTTTCATAAGAGCCCTCCTTTGAACGTGGTTTTGTTGATAAGAACTTCTATTCCAAATTTCGCTTGCTACCAAAGAATATGGCAAGATTAGTAAGGGCATAGTTTTTTTGATTTTTTTTTTTTTCGATTTACTAGATGAAACCGGTAAGCCGTAAATTGTGTATTTAATGATTCTCAACGCGTCGGACTCGCAATCCGGCGGTCCCGGTTTCCAGAGCCTCGGTCATGCTTGTAAATGGACAACTGGTTTGCCTCCGCCCATTTGGGATTCTTAACAATATTATGTTCAATTTGAATTATTAGTTTGTTGTTTGCTCGGCCCCACTAGCCTTTGTGCTATAAACACCGCCGAGGGCAAATAAAGGTTTTTTTTTTTTTATGTTCTTTTTGTTGTCACTCGTAATAATGCAAAACCTCTGAACTAGATAAGACAAGAAATGACGATAATATCTATCGCTTCAACACCAGTGTGTCTGTCTGTCTGTCTGTCTATCTGTCGGTCGATCGGTCGGTCGGTCGGTCGGTCGGTCATTCACTCATTCCGTCTGTCCGTGCAATCTACCAGAAGGAAATTTAGACACCAATATATCACCAAAAAGTATTTTAATTCACTTTCATATTATATACCGAAAACATGGTCACACTGCACTGCTACTTGTCTCTAAATTCTATAATACCCGACTGCTACTTGTCTATTAATTCTATAATCCCAGACTATTTCTGTGATCCCTTGTAACCCTTTGTGTTTTTTTATACCCAATGAACAGTGATCATCATTCACTTAAGCTAACAGCACACAAATACGTCCTTTGCATTGTTACAATTATTATATCAAAACCTAAATTAGTGAAACGTTACTGTTCTTATATTCTAGTATGTAAAATTGTGAGTCTTGTATTAACCTCCATTATAAACCTGTTGTATCACCCCTCATCTGTCCGCCTTACATACTACTTCCTAGTCTTCAGTCATGAGTCACTGGACAAACCCGTCTCATGGTAAAAATACTTGCCACACAGCACGATAACTTTGACGCGTTTGAAGCTGTATGTAAATATTTATTAAACAAACCTATCTATTGGCAAAAATAATAAAAAAAAATACTGTCTAAAGTAAACTGATGACTTATTTTTTTGAATCCTTTCAATAGCATTGACATAATTGTAATTAATTTTGCAGTAATAAACAATTTGTTTTACTTGAATTTATTGCCAATTACCCTCTTTCATATGCAATGCAATTCTGAATTTGTAGTTTTCTACTGTGCAGTTTTCTAGGGATTTGTGTAGTGCGCTATGTGATTACATTTCTACATAATAATTATAGAATCATTATCATAAAATATTTCCCACTGGACAATGAAATTTATACAGCGATTGGATAGAAAAATCACTTCCAGTTGCAATGAACAAGCTTACATTATCTAAAAAAACATGCATATGTTTGACCTTCTCTTCCACAGTTATTTCTTAATTATTATGATTGCGCCTAAGCAGGAAATATGCCCCTTGAATTCGACAATTTATAACCATTCAAATTAAATATACATATTCATAAATTTGTAGTATCATAAAATCACAAAATCAAACTTTGAATGTGTGAACCTTTTTAATCTCCCCCAGTGTTTTCCTTGATTTGTAATCACTAATCTCCCTGTATTCCTCTTCGCTACGAAACTGCTATTGTCAGGTTTCTTATGAACAAAAGAAAGACAAGTGAAGAATTGTCTTATGCAGCAATCACTGTATAACTCTTTAACACTCAAATGTATAGGCAGACAGTGACACTAAAATGTAAACCAATGTCACACTGATGCTGCCCTGGTAGTTATGAGAATTACCACTATCTCTTTCTCCCTAATTCTAAACTTCTGTCCTCCCAAGGTATAAAAACAAAAGCAAAAACAATAACAAGACCAAAAACCAAAAAACAAACAAACAAACAAAGAAACAAAAACAAATCTTGGTACCTACAGTAGTTAATCCTAGACCTGGCAAGATTTTCCATTCATATTCATCATGGGAAATACCATTAAATCATTTCTTATTATACTGGTAATCACTGATAGATGCAATGCAGAATTATTGCATAGTAATTTATGATTCACATGGCCTTCGTAATTAACCTTGTCAAATAACATGATTGACTGTATAATCAATACCTTGGCAAAACAAATGGAAAAAAACCAATAAATTTTAACAATAATGTAACTTATAAGCCAAAGGTTTTTGCACCTGGTTTAACCCAGTGATAATAATTATTAACAATTTAATTAAATTTAATACTACTTCAGCACATAATTACATTATGTACAGTACAATTCATATCTATGCCTACTTAATGCTACTTTATGACAAAAAGTATTAGTCGTAAACGGAAAACAAGCAAGTAAAATAACCAATACAAAAAGTGACATCCAAGTGCTGACAACTGTAATAGTTTCCAAACCATGCAGATGCAAATTTAAGGTTGTGTCACATGCAGAAGAGTAAGTTGGCTAGCGAGACAATCTGGAGGGGAGGAGTCTGGTGGCCAAAAAATGTGCTCCTAAACATGAGTAAACTCCCTAAATGTGAGCCTGTTCATGGGCTGACAATTTAGCGAAAATGTACTCGGGAGTTATTTCAACTGGAGAGGTTTTTATCTTTTGGCCTCTTCCAGCCAGTTGTCTTGGGTGACATTTGTCGCACGTGTCTAGCTTTTACAGCTATCAGTACATGTAGGTACCAGCAACTCTCACTAAATTATGGTTAAACACAAGTTCTCATTTTACATTCCAATTGCAGAAAAGCTAGGCATAATAATAATTATTGGACTTAGTATGAAAGATGAACAGAAAGTTACAATTTTGCACAGTGCTTTACGTTGATTGACTTAGTTCTGAATTAATGATGTGCATTATCACTACCTTCCACTACTGGGCACAATTAAATATTTTTCCCAAAAATAGTTTTTTTCATATAATACAACTGTTAGTAATATAATAATTGACGGTAAATGCAAGTTGACAGCTTCATTATGTCTGACTGTTATTCTATAATGCATCAGTCAAAAAAATATATAATTATATCTATACTGAGTGTAAGTTACAATAGGTCATTCATCATATATATTCTACTTTAACACCTGTCACTTATTCAGAGTTTCAAAATGTAAATTAAACTAAATCGTAGATTGTAGCTCAAAGAAATCATAACTGACAGAAGTATTATTAATGACTTGTTACCATTTGCATAATTAATGAAAGAGTCTTCACGCCTTCAATCCTTTTCTACTGTTTGATGCGACATACAGAGTACATGTTGCTTTGATTGTGTACATCTTGATTTGCATGAAGCCCAGAGTTAAACTGATGGGAAAAAAAAAAAACACATTTCAGACATTTCAGATAAAGAGTTAAATAGATAAGAGACTAATAAATGTCTAGTATATTTATAAATGATATATTTCTACCATGCAGTTCGTTTCTCGCCAACCATCCATTTGTCTTGCTTTTCCCATCTAGGCCGCGTAATCAATTGCAGAAGTATTTCTGTAGAAGTCTTGCTATATAACGCTCACGGTATTAAACCCCTACACGAGCAAATACACCACTTGCCAACATAAACTTGAAGAAGAATAAGAAACCAGTGGATGCCATATTTTTGAAAACAAGAGAGGCATTTCTATAACACCATATAAGGAACGCATGATTGACGGAAGCAAATTGCCAAATGTTTGCCAGAGTTTTGATTTGAGTTTTGATTTCTCCAATGAAATTGGAGGTAATTAAGAGCAGCTTCGCCTAAATATCAACTAGACTTGGAAATAGCGAAAAAATCG
>Ga0126338_10004155_pt1 | contig 10258 bp, 7 predicted proteins | sample OrbCmetagenome_2_FD_92529 | JGI IMG/M metagenome (GOLD analysis project Ga0126338, IMG submission 92529) | Coral microbial communities from Petempiche,Puerto Morelos, Mexico - Orbicella C C metagenome | ecosystem: Host-associated > Invertebrates > Cnidaria > Coral | place: Petempiche,Puerto...
AAATGCTCGCAACGTAAAACCCTGTCAGTCATATCGAGATAATAAAATGCTCGATATTGATATTTACAACATATAGCCAATTGGCTGTTGAGTCAGATATATAATATAAACAAGATGAAAAAGAGGTGACGCACTGTGATAATGTAACCTCTACTGTTTTGTGTCGCATTTGGGTTTGTAATATCTATTTTATCATTTTCTTTCTAAAACCAGGCTGCTGGCTTTATGGCTTTCGTTCACCGGTGCTTTAAGCTGATCAGTGTTGTATGGTTTAAAATTACCTGAGGCCCCGTCAACACTACGCGGGAGAAATGTGAAAATGCAGCTTCATTTCTACGGTTAGGCCTACCGTGCACACTAATCCGTCACGAAAACGGAGCTTTTCGAAAACGCTCTTCAAATAGGAGTGATTTGAAAACGCCGGCTTTGCGCTTTAGTGTGGACAGAGAACATTTTTAAAACGGAGCTTTTTGAAAACGATGGCGTCACGATAGTCTTGCGATTTCCCTGACCAAGTTTTCTTCAGACACAAATCCAAAATGACCGGTGATTGCTGCGCTTTCAAATTTCTTCGGCGTAACGTGGACCTTAAATTGCTTGAAATGAAAGCGTCCATCTAATTTTACAAAATGTTCCTAACAGCATGCAGTGTACTTGCGCGATGTAATTATGTGAGCCATATCCAGACTTGATGTTGTGAGCTGTGAAATGCTGGCTATCTTGTTTGATGCTAGTATTACTGGCCGGATGTTAAATTACATTATTTACAATTGAAACAAATTACGTTTTTACAATTAAAATATCAATATCTAGAGACGCTTTCAGAGGTGAGGTATTTTATGGTTGTTTAAATTATGACATTGTTCCAGGGACTTGCGGAATAAATAAATAAAGAACTATGAGATTTAATTTCCCCAATTCCCCTATAACTAGTAAGAGTTGGAGACAAGGTAAAATCTTAATCCATTAAAAAGTGCGTATTGTGAAAATCTGGTTCTGGCGTGACTTTCACAATTTACGAAATGACTTTCGATATGTAGTACGTCTCCAGTCATCTCAATGCTTCTTATATATCAAGAACTAACTATATTTATAAATGTATTTACAAATATTCGTTATAAAAGGCTAATCTGATAAATTAAGGTGGCTGTTGGCTGTCCATCTACTAAGATGCTGAAAAAACACTCTGCAAAATAAGAAAGGTACGAATAAGAAAAAATAATCTTCATGAACCCCAAAACTGATACGACGAGCAACCCTAGCCCTTCTATATATAAAAGATGAGATACACGCCCCCCACCCGACGCCACCACCCCTCTGCTTCTTAATTTAAAGAAACCCCCCCCCCCCCCCCCACGGGCTCAAATGTCGAAGAACGTTTTTCTTTCAGAAAAGTCCTCTCAACTATACCTTCTCTCCATTCTTTGAAGCCGTTTAAAGCGCTCTTTATCTTCATCCGTGAGATTTCGTCCAGGAGGCTTTTCATCCGCGAACCTCACTCGAAGTTTTCTGCCTGAATAAGTCTTCTACGAATCAAACTGATTATTTTAGTGGTTTTCTTTAAACTTTTCACCCGGTTACTTTGCTGTAGTGCAGTTATGAAGGAATTTGTAAGGTTAATTAATTCTGTTATCAACTAAACATGGGTTAATTCAACAGTATAATTTACATAATTATAGGTCCATAAAAACACAAAAAAGAACGAGGCCAATATCCAGCCATCTCGACCGAACAAGCTTGGTCACTAAAAGATTTATATGGAAAAACTATTTTCTTGCGAGACACGACGGGTAATCCCGAGTGAGCAAGATAGCGCCATCTTGCCCGCTCGGGTAGCCAATCACAGTGGAGGATTCGGTTCATCTTGCTCGCTCACTAAGCTAGCCATGTAATAAGATGAGTTTTAGTGCAAATGAATGTATAAGATTATAGTAAATTTGTATAAGGAAAAACACCAGTAAGCTAAATGTTTTGGAAAATCCTTACCATTTGTCTTAGTGGTCTCTCAGGTGCTGTCTGTGACTTTGCTTGGTTCTGTGTGAGAAACGGTTAGAAAGGTTATATTAGTTGATCTATAATGGTCTGTTCAAAATAGTAAAAGGTCCAAATAATGGCATAACGCCAATTAAAAAATATGTGAACAACTGAAAATAATCCTTGTTTACATTACTTGTTCATTACCATAAGCGATTCAGTTTCTGATAGAGCTACAAAAATATCAATTCTGAATAGCACGATTTGATGCCTTTTCAGAGTGAAACCTCCGTTTTCAAATTTCTCCCGCGTAGTGTAAACTGGGCCTCAAATACAGAAAATCTTACCGTTTGTCTATTTACAGTTCGAACTGTTTCACACTGAACAGGACTGTCGGCCGTGGTCTGTGGATTTGCTTGGATCTGTTGGCACAGTGTTAGCATGTAGATCGATTAGAAGGATTACAGATTGAAGTATAATGGACCAAAACTAAAATGAGCTATACATATGGCGTTTGAAAATTCTAACCAAAGGTTTTTTAACTGAGGATTCACTATCAGCTGAATCCATAACAAGAAATGGTCTACTGTAGTGGCCCCATTTTGGTGATAAAACCTAAAATAATAACCCTTTTGTTACTAGAAATACCGAGGTCGTTTTTCCGACGATTAGCGAAAGAGCTTGTGGTCATCGGAATGACAAATTAGCCACCTAAGAGGAGTGGTTGGGGAGTGTAATTTTGGCGATCGTAAGATCAATTTCCAACGGGGTAGCCTAAAAGGACAATTGACTTGTGGTATGAGTATCGGTTAGACTGATCGAATGGTCAACGACTCAAACAATTACAATACTGTGTTGACTTTATGAGTCTTGGATCATTTTGTTCACGAACTTAAGGGAGGAAATATCTGAAATTTCACCGTGATTGTTACCGTTTGTTTGTGAAATGACTCAACTACATCGGACTGGATTGGACTTTGGACTGGGATCTGTGGCTTATGCTGGATCTGTGTACAAAGCAACATGACTCATGATTACCTAAATGGTGAATAATTGTAAGCATTTACATCAAATTGGCATTATGAGGGGACTCAATGCTTACAACTTTCCATTTCTGAACGCGGGATTCGGAGCCTAATGTTAAGTTATAAATTTAAAGTATACGTTCTTGTAAGTGGCATCTTGGTAGCTCTGATAAAATGATTTAACGATCTAAAGATCTAAAGTATTGGAAATACGCTATAGAAACATACAACTAGACATTAACAGTCTTACAAGAAAACACCTGAAAGTAATAATTATTGAGATATAAGTATACTAACCGCTTGCCTATGGACTGATTCAACTGCATCGCTCTGAACTGGGCTTTGGGCGGTAATCTGTGACTTTTGCTTCAACTGGTCATGAAATAAGAAAGAATTCAGTCAACAACACTTAAAAAGCAGACGAATTTTAGCCCGAGAGTTATTAATCAATTTTCCCAATAATTCCAATTGTTTTGATTTCTAAACAATTTACATACTTTATTTATTCAAGAGGCAAACTAGATTTATAATTAAAAACTTAAAATAAGAAACAAAAAAAAAAAAGATAAAGAAAGACGCATCTAGGAAAGGAAGTTAAGAGGTTGTCCCGATGTGAAAACTCCCCTCAAAGCATGTTAAAATCAAAATTATAATTAAGATCCTCAATTAGAATTAAATATTTAACCGCAATTTGAGCTTAGATTTAAACTGCTGAAAGGTGTCAGCTTCCACTACATCTCTTGGTAATTCTTTCCATTAATTTAAATTGATTTTCCCACCTTGCTCTCTAGTATCTTCCTTTTTTTCGTCTCCATGTTGTCGCCATCATAAAATTCGTTGATCAGTTGTTTCTGCAGCATCTGTAACTTAGGAAGAAGCATCTGCTTAAATCCCTGGTCACCATACTCCATCTCAAAATCAAACTCGTCCTGCCATTCAAGATCACCAGTTGGTGAATACCCAGGAGACAGTGCGCGGTAGAGGTCACGTGTTGGCGAGGCTGGGAATTCCTCACGGATCTGACTTGTCACCACTCTCTGTCCGAGTAAACCAGTTTTTTCGTTTACTGAAAAATAAATATAAAAGAGACATGAATACAACCCAAGGCTTAGAGAAATTTATTACGTTTCTTTTTTTATTTTCTGAGTTGATTGGTTTAACATTTCGTTTTCCGCTCCGACGCCATAGTTTCCTCAAGTTTCCACCATGATCTTGTTTCCATAAGGCTGACACAACCAGCGCAACATTATCGTAATGTAATGAATGATGTGGTTAAACGTTTACTTGAGATCAAATATTGATTCAGTCCGAACCTTCCCTGATCATGATACGAAATAGACGCTTCAAACGTTTTAGGCATATGTAAAATAATTTTAGGCATATGAAAATTAAGCTCAAACAGAACAAAGAAAATATTTTGGTATCATTTCAAATGGCCAGTCTGGTATTGAAATTATGCAATTTGCGCTTTAAAAGTATTTTCTATAGCTAGAACTTTACAAATGAAAACAGTCCTAAATAGGAAGGTTTAATTTGAAGAAACCCAAACTATATAATTTGTTATTAAAAAAGCGATAAAATATCTGTAGAAAGGGGCACTTACGTGCTGCGGAAGGCCTTGTTACGGTGCTTGGCATTCCTGATTTTCGATTCCTGTGATTCGTAAAAAGGCAAAACATACATGTAAGTATGCGTGGATGCCAAATTTCTCAAATTCAAGTAAAGTGGAAGCAGGAGATAACGAGATACAAGGGAAAACAAATGAAAATAACTAAGAAAATAACCGTGGTATAATACACTGTGATGATTAAGCTGAGTATCTGGGAATGGAAATGTGTATCAAAGTAACTTTCTGTCACACCTTAGTCGCTTGGCAATCTTACCAGCTGAATGACATATACAGGCCACCAATCACTCCTACGATCAGCACAGGGATCCCAATCCACATCAGGGCCATGGTCCGTTCCCTCTTCTGCTCTTTCTGTGAAACCTGCAAACAGAAAGGGAACATTGGCAGCTGATTTATTACTGAAATACATCAGACAAATTAGGATGTTTAAAGGCAAATTAACTATTAATAATAATTTTTAAGTAATAACTTTTATGACTAAGAAAATTACTTTATTGTGATTGGCTGAGAGCAGGCCAATTCAAAGTTGATTTTCAATTTACACTGCAGTGCACATTAACGCGCGCGCTTTCTTAAGTTACTCAGTCATATTATAAATGAGTAATTGTATGAAAGCAATTAAGGATTTACACTACTCGTGATATTTAAAATTCTTTTCAAATATTGAGATAATTTTCGTAGTGTAAGAATGCGTTCCTTTGGGGTAATCTGGATCTGGATCAGGGATCCACGATCACTCTATTCACAGATTCATCATTTCCTTTGATGCACCATGATCTTAGTGATCTTGGGTCACTGGTTCTGATCCAAATCATCCCAAATTAACGTTCCCTAAATCCCTCATTGCACGATTACCTAATATACTAATAACTTAATAATTTGTTCCATCATAACTGTCCTACACATCTAATCCCTGGTTTACAAAACAAAAAACACAGTGCTATGATCTCAGGTCTCACAGATGGAATATTCCCAAGAACTTTCAAAATGATTGTAAAGTTAAGCTTTGAACCTCTTACCTCGTCAGATGAAAGATCCATCAGAACTGCAAAGTTTGACAGATGACTGCATTGACAGATCGAGTGGGAATGGTTACTAAAAGCTAACCAACAACCACGTGATGACCACGCACCTCCTCTATGGGGACTGGTTAAGAAAACAATACAACAGAGTCGCATTGGAGATGGTAAGTTCCATATTTGAGGGAGGGGGTTGATTAATTCCTAAGACGCGTTGTAAGTGTTCTGTCATTTTCTCTAATATACTTTATCTGTTGAAAAGCCATTCGAGTAAGGCGTCATTTTTGCCCATTGTAAAAAAATGGCGCAAGCGTCAACAGATGAACCGTTGCTACTTACTTTAATGTATAGTCCCAGAAAACGCATTTGGGATTTCCTCTTCTTCGCTGTGAGAAGAAAATAGAAAAAAGAGACGGGTTATATAGGCATCCTTTGTGCCCTAGTTGATTGAAAAATGTGTACAACACCTATGAAATATAGTAGCCCAATACTGAACATACTAAATCATCATTTATTCCAATTCAACCAGATTGACTTAGTATGGTACTCACCTTGATATGACTCAGGACTACTGTCACGGGTGGGGTAATCTTTTCCTGAGGGTGGGGGTGTAACACCGTGGATATCACTTTGGAATTTGGTCCCAGACCGGTACTGTGGAAAAAAGTTCGGGAGTATATTAAATTAAAATGTAAAACAAGACAGTTCTTGAACCATATCTGAAGCCAATAATCGATTTATTTTGATGTGATGTCGGCTCACCTCACATTTGAATCCGGGAGTAAATATGGTAAACTTTTGAAGCTGATGCTGGCCGTGCTAACTTCTCCTGAAAAGATATCAACAAATCAAATATACTCTAAAATTTTAAGAGTAACCTACCATCCGCAAAAGTAGACACTCCAAACTTCACGTTAAAAAGCCCTCTTTCGCAACCCAAGACCAATAACCACCGAATTAGAGCACGAAAAATTTAGGTCAACTTTTTCAACGTTCGCAAACCCAATTGCAGCTTCATAAGTCGTATTTTGTTTACTTACCTCGGTCAAAGACGGACGATGGCAGCGCAATGACGTCATGTCTCGCGTCCCAACGGCTTATCTTTGAGTTGGAAAAGTCTGGGAAGGTCAAACCGCCATCTCCAGGAGACTTCCGGTCCATCTTAATGACTATGAGACGAAGTGATCATTTCAATCAAGTTCCGTTTATTAGTGGCAACAAAAAAAATATAATAATAATAAAACAAAAAAAACAAGACTCACTTATATTGTTAGTAATGAGCGGTTCCGCCATGTCCTCACGAGGAAGGCGCATAGCTGCTTGAAGCGCGAACATCTCCATTGAACGAAGGACGTCTGCTGTTCCCGGTTTATTCTGAAAAATTAACAAGATCGGTATCAGAATTATCTTTTCCGTTTTTACACAATTTCTTTGATTATTTTGGGGAATTTACGTTTTTTATTCAAACAATTTGCCTGGGATGTTAAGGTCTTAATTTTAACCCTGCCTATTTCATCGGCGAGAAAAGTTAAGGAAAAGAAAATTTAAAGAAAAGTGAGAAATAGAAAGCAGTTGTTCACGAAGAAATTCGAACGTTCGTTCGTTTCTGTTTTACCTTTTGAATGTTGGACCACTCTTGTTGATTGGTCATGTCCAAAAGATTGCTGCTCGCTCGTACAAAATTCTGTTTAAAAAACAAACGCAATATTAAAATTGATTGAAATGAGGCAACCTGCTTTTTCTTTTTTCGAAAGTCTTCGTTTTGTACATGTGGAGACAGGCAGAAACAAACTTTATAATCTCTGTTACTAAGGAGTGATAATTCTTCCTCGTTTACGTGTTGCACTCTGGCGCACTTTGTAATAATCAGATAGTATTCAATGCCGGGGGGGGGGTACTCCCAGAAAATTTGGGTGGGGGTGTGTGGCTCGCTTCCCAGAACCCTTACCCTATTTTAAGACCAAATTCTGCGATTTTCTCCACCTATTTGTGACCTGCCCAAAAATTCAATACCCTGTATATTTAAGACCTGACTCAATACCCTCTTTTAGACCTTCCCTATAATTAGTTCACTAGTTCAGAACGATGTTTAAGGCATTGTTAAGGGCTTTCGTTGATGGTCTTATCGGTGATGATGAAAAAGTAGCTTCTAACAATTCAAGACCAGAGTGAAAAGGCTATACCCCATTTGAGACTAAAATGGCCAAAATCGATACCCTCTTTCTGACAACCATACCCTTTATACCCGTACCTATATAGCCCATATGAGGGAACACCCCCCCCCCTCCCTCCCCCACCCGATTCAGTGATGATATAATTAAAGCCAAGAGCTTTACACTGTCCCTGTGTACCTCTACATCTTCTCTGGTCATGTCCAGAAGCTCTGTTTGTCCGTTATGTTGAACTATGGCCGCCATGATGTCTGTAGCTCGATCTAGGTCCCCTCCAAAGATCAATGAGTTGTCAATGTTCTGAGTTGTCAGTTGTGAGAGTTCCCGGATGAGAGGGCTGGGATCGGCTCCAGTGGCAAGCTTTTTCGACTGTGGATGGAAGAAAATGATGCCATGATTATTTATTTTTAAAGGAGCTGCGTTGCGTTCTGCCCATCTTCAAAAGTGTACCCTATTTTTTCCAAGTTCGTCGTCTGTAATCCGTTATACTCTTCTCCATCCTTAACCATCCTTGTTCTTTTATGGTTTATTCTTATCTCTTTGGTGTTTTTCTCTCTTAGTGAAGTACTATTTTCAGGTTTACTTCAATTTAATGGTGAATTTGTACGCGGTCAAAATAACTCAAAATACCGCGTAACTGAGCACCTTAAATTCAACATGACTGGAGTTATTTTAGTTGACATAAAGGTTAAAGTCCTTAGAGATCGCTAAATTGATCTAAACGTGCGCCTGTCGTCACTCAACTCCTCAAGTGACGAAACAACTATAGTGATCCAAACTAGATTGTAACAAATGGGAATAGTCAAGTGACTTCAAACTATGGGTTATTTGATACGAAGTCTATTTTCTTGGAATAGCTAATTTGACTAGTTTTCTTTCCATTGTAATCGGTCAGAGACGTGTAACAATGTGCAAGAAACAATTTGGGTTCAAATTCTTTGCCCGTTGATGGGTGTTTGCTATGAAAGTCATTGTCTGTCTGTGAGTGGTAAAAAGTAAAGTCTGCATAACAGCCAAGTGGTCCTTCAGGTCGGAGCTTATGGCAGATTCTGTAGCATGAAGCGACTAGGAGTATTTCTACTCCCCCCTGGACGGGATGCTAGTCCATCGCAGAGTTACCCCCAGCATTAAGCTCCCATTTGTACACCTGGGTGGAGAGAGGTCCTGCCCAAAAACACAATGCAATGTCCCTTTCCGGGGCTCGAACTTGGACTGCTCAATCCGGGACGAGCGCACTAATATCTCTCTGAGTGGTACAAACCGATTTTTTTCTGAACGTTGCTTCACCTTGTCGAAGAGTGTTTGATAATCTTTGGAAATACATTCACTAAAATCCGGTGGCAGCCATCTTGAGTCAGCTTCGCAGCGTCGCTTGACAAAACCTGATTGGTTAAGATGGGAGGTGATTACACTGAGTATACTATAAAAAGCTAGTTGTTTATTACCGTTATATTCAGTTGATCCAGTTATGTCGAAACCATTAGCGAAGGATGTTTTTATAAACCCAGATACCTTTAAAATTTGTGACTTATACTTATTGATTGATCGCTGTATATCAAACTTATCGTTAAATTGTAAAGGTAACAAACAAACAAGCGTGTCCTGTTCTGCATTTTTGGCATTTTTGTTTTTGATAAATTACTTCATCGTGATTGCAGTGGGCCAGCAGTGATCATCTTTAGACCTAGTTCAGCGGTATCTCACTTACCTTTAGCACCACGAGGGCACGGATGAGCAGAGTATCGTCCTGCGATCGTTTTCTTCCACAATAAACCAAGTGCTTTTTCGACGTCACAAACTTCACGAATTCCTGCATGAGAAAATGACAGGTTGAAACATGTTCGTTCAAAGTTTTGTCATATAAGTGGAAAAATGGCCATTTAAAATTAGGGTTAACATGCAGAATGTGGAATTCTTGTTCGCCTATCCATTAAGCCCGTTCCAGCCTTTAGTTTTTGGGAAGAATGACTCTTATTTTTTTATATGTAGGTGGTGGTTATTTCTTATTTCTGTCTTTATATTACCTGAAGGGGAGACTTTGTCGTTCCATTCATCATCTCTGTCTTGACCTGGAGTGTCTTGAAAACAAATAAGTCAACAATGATGTCAATCCGTGAAATATGTTGAAACCTTATTAATGTAACGCTTGGTTACCTTTCTCGTCGTCTTTCAAATGCCTTGTCACAAAGCACATCCGCGGACTAAATATGTCGTCAAGAGAGGGGGAGGTCTGGCACGATTCTTTACTGAAACAATTGACAAGAAAGCAAGTTTCTGCGGATTTGAAGGCCAGGTCGCATTTCTGGTGCTGGCAGCACCGTTTGATACACATCTCGAAGTCGCCCACGTCACCAATGTTGGTGAAGTTTCCTGCTCTTTTTCCTCGCAGCAGAGTGACGTCATCTGTGGTTTTTCCTGCGATGCAGACAGGTGCTCGGT